>JACCEA011423963.1_pt1 | contig 28126 bp, 11 predicted proteins | sample 7449851 | NCBI WGS metagenome assembly JACCEA01 (sample SAMN15323453, study PRJNA562643) | freshwater metagenome | isolation source: river surface water | place: USA:Blue River Watershed | collected 2017-08-18
CAGCAGTATTGCTGCTACTCCAGGTCGCACTTCCCCCGCTGACGCAAGTTAGTGCTGACGAGGAAGCGGCACATACTCCCAGGCTGCCACTGATGGCAGGTGGATTGTTCGCAATATTTACCGATTTTGTGACAAAGCACCCATTGCCAGTAACATACGTAAGTATAACTGCCCCGGCTGTGATTCCGCGTAGCACGCCCGTTGATCCATTAATGCTTCCCACTGCAGGATTACTGCTTGTCCATGTTCCGCCCGTAACGGCATGTGTGTAAGTCCCGTCTGTGTTGATGCACACATAACCCGGCCCGGAGATTGTTGCCGGGGTAGGGGATATAGTGACTGTTTTTACTGCAAAGCAAGACGGGTTCACTTTGTAAGAGATGACCGCAGATCCGGTTGCTATCCCTTTCACTATGCCTGTGGCACTACCCACCGTTGCTTTCGCTGTTGCGCTGCTCGACCAGGTTCCGCCACCGGTCGAATTTACAAGTATGGTTGTTCCACCTACGCATAATGTGCCATCACCTGTATTTGCCGTCACAGCAGGCGTCACGGTAAGTATTGATGTGGCAACACAGCCCCCACTGTGATTGTAGCTAATGGTGACAGTACCTGTGGATAGTGCAGCTGCAACTCCGTTAGTCGATCCGATTGTTGCAGTGACTATGTCGCCACTGCTCCATGTTCCACCTGTTGTTGTATTGGTGAGTGAGGTGTTGCTGCCAACACAAGTTGAAAGCAAACCACCTATTGCTGCAGGTGGTGCACCGATGGTCATCGTTTTTACAGTCCTACACCCGGTAACTGCCTGTGTGTAGGTTATTCGCGTCGTGCCGGTTGCTACACCTGACAATTCTCCTGTTGTTGTATTGATGGTTGCGGCGGCAGGTGTGGATGATATCCAGGTACCTCCGGCAGGTGCCCAAGTGAGTGTAGTGGATGCGGTACGGCACAGTGCATTAGGGCCCGAGATTGCAGCCGGTGCTGCGTTGACGGTTACTTCGGTTGTGCGTTGACACCCTGTTGATAGTTTATATGTTATTATTGAAGTTCCAGTGGCAACACCGGTGAGGTCTCCGTTTGTCATATTTATTGTGGCAGTCGCGGTGTTGCTACTTGCCCAAGTTCCTGCAGACGTAGTATTGGTAAATGTGGTTGATGTACCCACGCATGCAAATGGTGTACCTGAGATAGCTGCCGGAACTGCCTTTGAGTTGAATGAGGCCGTAACCCAACATCCCGGAGTAGTTTGGTAAGTGATCATAGCATAACCTGATGATACTGCTGTAACCACTCCGGACGCATTTACAGTTGCGATTGCAGTATTACTAGTGCTCCATGTTCCACCGGATAATGTGTGAGAGAGGCTAGAGGTTTCGCCTATACAAGCACTCAATGTGCCGGTAATAGAGGGTGGTGTTGCACTAATTGTCTGTATCCTTGTTGTGTAGCAGCCCGTTCCGCCCACGATATACGAAATGACAGCAGTGCCGCTACTAATCCCGGTAACGGTACCTGTTGCAAGTCCGACGGTTGCCTTTGTGGTATTTCCGCTCATCCATGTTCCGCCCGATGAAGTATTTGAGAGCGCTGCACCCGAACCGACACATACAGTCTCCTCTCCTGTTATAGCTGGTGGAGCAGCTGTTATGGTAACTATTGTAGTGCGCACACACGAGCTGGACAATGTGTATGTAATAGTTGTAGTTCCGGTAGTCACAGGCGATACTACACCTGCAGATGAAATGTTAGCAACTGTCGGTGTGCTGCTGGACCATGAACCACCAATAGGTGTAGAAGAAAGGGTAGTGGAGCCCGCTGGACACAATGCTAATGTACCGCTGATTATTGCCGGCAGGTTATTGACTGTCACTTCTGCAGTAGACCTACAACCAGTAGCGAGGGTGTAGCTAACCGTCGCGTAGCCTGCTGAAACACCAGAAATAACTCCGGTAGCAGTATCAATTATCGCTACGCCTTCATTGTTGATAGACCACGTACCTCCCAGAGTTGCGTTAGCGAGAGATGCAGAGCTACCCTGACACACAAATAGTGAACCTGTAATTGCTGCAGGGCCGGAGACAACGTCCACTGTTGTTGTCACCTGACAGCCGGAAGCCGGGATTCTGTATGTAATTGTTGTAGAGCCAACACTCAATCCTGATACCATACCGGAAGTAAGGTTAGGATTTGCAATCGTCGTATCGGCACTACTCCACGTTCCGCTACCACCAACCGTACTGTAAAGGACGGAATAAGAACCGAGACAGATGGTTGTATTGCCTGTGATGGGAACAGGTTGATATTGAATGGCAACCCATTTTGTATTGGAACATGTTGTACCTAATGAGTAAGAAATAGTCACAGATCCAATGCTAAGAGCAGAGAGAACGCCGGTTGATGGATCTATAGTGGCTTTTGTAGTATCGCTACATGACCAGATTCCTCCGGAGGCGAGGTGAGACATTGTTACTGTCGAGCCATTACAAACACCGGACGGACCTGAGATCGAGCTTCCCATAATAGCAGTAACAGTCACCTGTAGAGATGCAGAGCAATTTCCTGAATTTGTGAACGTTATATTGCTTGTGCCTCCTGTGATGCCAGTCACCACCCCTGAAATTGAGTCTACGGATGCGACAGCAGGATTTCCCGAAGACCAATGTCCGCCAGAAGGAGATGCCGTGAGGGTCGTCGTTGTCCCGTCACAAATACTCAAAGAACCTGTAAGTGTTGATGCAGAGTTTACTGTCACAGTAGCTGTAGTGAAACAACCTGATGAATGTGTGTATGTTACTGATGAAGTTCCTGTTGACAACGCTGTGATGATCCCGCTTGCTGACCCAACACTAGCTACCGACGTCGTTGCGGAGGTCCAAGTTCCACCTGACACTGCATTTGTCAATGTTGTTGAAGCTCCGGCGCAAATAGTTAATGTCCCACCAATCGCCGATGGGGTCTGATTAACGGTGAACACAGCTGTCGAATAGCATCCTGTAGCAGACAGCTGATATGTTATGGTTGAAGCTCCATAGCCAACACCTGTCACAGTTCCGGAGGACGAACCGACCGTGGCGACCGCAGTACTGCTGCTCAACCATGTTCCGCCTGTTGTTGTGTTAGCAAGTGTTGACGTCGAACCTTCACAAGCGCTCAATGTCCCTGTTATAGAAGCCGGACTCGCGTTCACGGTTGTCGACTCACTTCGCGAGCAACCTGTCGGAAGCGTGTAGGTGATGTTACTTACTCCTGCCGATACACCTGTCAGTATTCCCGATGTTGAACCTATTGTAGCGACACTTGTACTGCCGCTCAACCACGTACCGCCCGCGGGTGTGGTTGATAAGGTTGTAGTGATGCCGACACAAATGGCGGAAGAAGCTGTGAATACAGCAGGTGTCGGATTGACTGTGAATGTCGCGGTCGAGTAACAACCTGTGGTAGTTAATTTATACGTGATTGTTGCAGTTCCTGCGCTTAATGGAGTCACAACACCTGTAGAGGACCCTACCGTCGCTACTGCAGTGTTGCTGCTCGACCATGTTCCGCTGGCGGTAGTACACGTAAGCGTTGTTGTTCCCGCACCTGCACATGCCGATAAAGTTCCTGCTATTGATGCGGGATTTGCATTTACGGTCACCGCCGAGTTCTTGTAACAAGCGTCACTTTTATAGTAGGTTATTGTTGAGTTTCCAGCAGTCACGCCGGTTACAACTCCTGTAGCAGATCCCACCGTGGCATTGCCGTTACTACTGCTCCATGTTCCGCCTGATGTGCTGTTTGCGAGGGTTGTAGTTTGCCCGACACAGACACTTGCTGTGCCGGTATTCGCGGGCAGGGCTGCATTTACGGTGACCACGGTTGTTGCCTGACAAGATGACGGGCTGGTTGTACTGTAGGTAATGATTGATGTACCCGTTGAGACGGGATTGATCAAACCTGTACTGCTGTTAATTGTCGCTACCGCGGTGGTACTGCTGGTCCATGATCCTCCCGTGGTTGTATTTGTTAAAGACGCAGTCTGTCCTATGCAGTACAGTGTCGTTCCGGCATTGGACGTGATAGGAGATGTTACTGTTACTGTCACAACCCTTGAACAGTTTGAAGCGTTTGTGTAACTAACTGTTGTTGTTCCTGTCGCTACTCCTGTAACAACACTTGTCGTTGTATTAAGTGTCGTTATTGTAGCAATAGAAGTATCGGCTACACTCCAGGTCTGGCTGGCAGTGCCGGATGTGAGTTGCGTAGTGCTCCCCAAACATACACTATTGGTGCCGCTGATAGTTCCGGGCATCGGTGACACGGACACAGAATTTGTAGCTGAACATGGACCGTATGTGTATTGAATGTTCGTTGAGCCGCCCTGTATCGTTGAAAGAACACCGCTGCTGCTACCTATTGTTGCGACTGTTGTATTGCTACTCGACCAGGTTCCACCTCCTGGCGTCCCTGTCAGTGTTTGGGTTGTTGTAGCGCAGATGGGGGACGTCAGGCTGAACGAGGGAACGGCGTTTACCGTTTGAGTTGCTATCGCCAGACATCCTGCCGTATTATGTACGTAGGAGAGTATTGCAGTGCCCACGGAAATGGATGCTACGTTTCCACCCGAATTAATTGTCGCGACGGCGTTGTTTGAGCTACTCCACGTATAGCCTGTAGATGGTGTGGCAGTATACGTTGATGTTGCTCCTATGCAAGAGTTGTCACTTCCAACTGATATACCGATTGTTGGCGTCCAATATCCAAGCATTGATTTTGTAGCTGTTCCGGTGCCGCAAGAGTTGGATACTGAATAAGTTACGTTAAATGCTCCCGCTGCCAATCCGGTAACTACACCAGAAGTTGAGACAGTGCCGGTTGCGGTACTAGAGGATGACCACGTACCGCCTGCTGTTGTGCAGGATAGTGTTGTTGTTTGTCCGCTACAAATCGTGGAAGTCCCTGTTATAGGCGCAACGGATGGCGTTGTTATAACGGTAATTGTATCATTCGCAGTGTTGCTGCAGCCGTTAGTATCAATTCCGGTCACAGTGTATGTAGTAGTTACAGTAGGAGACGCGGTAACTGACCCGCCCGTTGTTGCCGACAATCCTGTAGCGGGTGTCCAACTATAATTCGCTGCGCCGGTCACAGAGAGATTCGTGGAGCTTCCTGCGCAGAGGCTGGATGAAGACAGGCCCGAGATATTCGGCAGTGCATTTATGGTAACCGTTGTAGTGACAGGGATGCCAGAAACTGTATATGTTATGACTGCAGCGCCTGCTGTTACACCAGTTACAATCCCTGTACTTGAACCTACTGTAGCAACGCCACTACTTCCGCTGCTCCAAGTGCCTCCAACTGTGGCATTGCTCAAAGTCGTTGTGCTACCGACACAGGCTATTGCTGTACCTGTATTTTTGTTTACAGGGTCATTTCTAAATACAGATAGGTTGCCAGACCCTGAATTTGATGCAACTATGTCAGGTTTATGATCTCCGTCAAGATCGCCGACTGCAACGAAGAACGGAGTTGAATTTGTTGCGTAGTCTACTTTTGCAGCAAATGATCCAGAGTTGATGGAACCACTGGTTGCTGTATTGAGGAAGATTGATATTGTGTTTGCGGTGGCATTTCCCACAACAATGTCAGGTTTTGTGTCTCCGTTAATATCTCCTATGTTAACGCCAAACGCATTTAGGCCTGTTGTGAAATCCTGTTTGGCTGCAAATGAACCAGAGCTTATTGTGCCGGATGTGCTCGTATTCCTGAGTACTGAAATTGTAGATGCTTGATTATTCACTACAATCATATCGGATTTACCATCACCATCAACGTCAGACAATAATAATTCGGAGGGGGTATTACCTACTGAGAAATCAACTTTCGTTGCAAACGATCCAGCAGAAATTGATCCAAAAGTACTGATATTCCGAAACACGGACAAAGTTGTCGTACCGGCATTTGCAACAGTAATATCTGATTTTCCGTCACCGTCAATATCTCCAGATGTTAATATCCTTGGTGTTGTGCCGGTTACAAAATCTACCTTAGCTGAAAATGAAATTGACCCTGGCAGACATGTATTTCTCAGTACAGATATTGTTGAAGCACCATAGTTGCCAGTTGCAAGATCCAATCTCCCATCGGCATCGAAGTCATCTACGATTAGACCATTTGGTGTTGCTCCTGTGGCAAAATCTACTTTTGTTGCAAAAGACAGTGTTCCGGATGTGCTTGTATTCCTGAGAATTGACACTGTACTTGTACCTGAATTCGTTACAATCAGGTCTCGTTTACCATCTCCATCTATATCTGCAATTTTCACAGAATAGGGGCCTGCTCCTGTTCCAAAGTCTACTTTTGTTGCAAATGACCCTGTGCTGATGGTGCCACTTGTGGCCGTGTTCCTAAATACTGAAACTGTGCTGCTGGAATAATTGGCAACAACAATATCTGCTTTCCCATCTCCATCTATATCGCCAATAGATGTGGTGAACGGCGAAGAGCCAGTTGTTAGGTCCACCTTTGCATTTAACTTTATTGAATTTGACACAAAAGAACTGCTGTTGTAGGAAGGAAGGTAGGGGATTGGTGAAAATGCAATCAAGTTGCAACTTGTTCTGTTAACAGTAACAGGTGCAAAAGTGGCGCCTGTGGGCACAGTAACAGTAAGAGAGGTCGCAGTAGCACTATTCACTGTTGCTCGAGTGGCACCGAAGAAAACAGTGTTGTTAGCGGCGGTCGTTTGGAAATTTGTCCCTGTTATTGTGACTGATGATGCAGGGAATCCGACGAGAGGGCTAACCGAGCTAACAGTTGGCGGGGCTGCAAATGATACATTAACCGCGGCGGTGCTGCTGCATCCCGAGGTGGTACCCGTGACTGTGTAAGTTGTTGCCACGGTGGGGGTGGCTGTGACACTTGTTCCTGTGGTTGCCGATAGTCCCGTTGATGGCGCCCAAGTGTAAGTTGTGCCACCGGATGCGGAAAGAGAAGTTGAAGCACCTTGACATATTGACACTGCGGACCCTGCACTGACCGTAGGGATAGAATTCACCGTTACTGTAACAGTTCTGGTGTTTACACACCCATTGCTGTTGGTTCCAGTAACAGTATAGGTTGTTGATACAGTTGGTGATGCAGTAACACTTGCTCCGGTTGATGCAGACAAACCGGTTGTAAAAGCCCATGTATATGTCGATGCTCCGCTTGCAGTAAGCGTTCCGGAACTGCCGTTACAGATGCTGATATTGGAAGCGCTGATAGTAGGTAATGCATATACGGTGACTGTAGTTACGACCGGATTGCCGGATTGTTGGTAAGATATATTGGCCGTTCCTGCTGCAACACCAGTCACTACACCTGTAGATGAGTTTACGGTAGCAATTCCTGTGTTGCCGCTGCTCCATGTTCCACCGGAAGTGCTATTGCTTAGCGTAGTGGAGTTGCCGACACATACAGTTGCCGTTCCGGTATTGTTTTCCAGCGGATTGTTCCTGAAAACGGAAACATTGTTTGCACCATAATTTGCAGTTACGATGTCTGGTTTGTCATCACCGTCGAGGTCGCCAACTGATGCAAAGTACGGCGATGTATTGGTTGAGTAGTCAACCTTTGCGGCTAATGATGATCCACTGATCGTGCCTGAAGTTGCTATGTTACGAATTAAAGAAAAGGAATTAGCACCGCTGTTCGCGGTAACAATATCAGGCTTGCCATCACCGTTAACGTCCCCGATAGCAACGCCAAAAGGTCCGGTTCCGGTGGTAAAGTCGACTTTTGTTGCGAACGAACCTGTAGCAATTGTACCGGAAGTAGCGTTGTTTTTAATAACTGATATCGTATTGGAACCGTAGTTGGCAACTACTATGTCGGTGTTGGAGCTACCGTCTATGTCAACCAACGCTACGCCATATGGATTGGATCCTGTGGCAAGATCCACTTTTGTCGATAATGAAGATGTTGCTATTGTTCCTGTAGTAGCGACATTTCGGAAAACCGATACAGTATTACTGCCGCTGTTTGTCACAATTATTTCGTTTTTATCATCTCCGTCAATATCTCCGGTTGTAACCATTCGAGGGCTTGTTCCGGTTGTGAAATCTACTTTAGTAGCAAATGATATGGTACCGGGTGTTCCGGTGTTTTTAAGAACAGACAAATTGTTTGCGGTGTTATTAGCAATAATCAGTTCAGGACGACCGTCTGCATCAATGTCGTCAACTGCTAGGCCTACAGGAGCAGAACCCGTTGTTAAGTCCACTTTTGCATCAAATGATCCGGTTGTGATACTTCCTGACGTTCCTATATTTCGAAAAACGGATACTGTATTGGATCCGGAATTTGTTACGACGATATCATGCTTGCCGTCAGCATCAATGTCGAAAATCACAACACTGAATGGACTTGTACCTGTGGTAAGATCGACTTTAGCAGCAAATGTGCCTGAGTTAATTGAGCCAGATGTTGCTGTATTCCTGTAAATAGAAATGGAATTACTTTGATTATTTACGGCAACCAGATCTGATTTTCCGTCTCCGTCAATGTCGCCGATAGCTGTTGCATATGGATTTGTGCCGGCGGTAAAGTCATATTTTGCGTTTAGCCCAAGAGTATTCGGGGCGTAGCTGCTATTGTCGTAGCTTGGAAAAAATGGAGTGGGGGATACAGCAATTGAATTACACCCTGTTAATCTCAGAGTAGGTAATGCAAACGTTGCAAAAGACGGTACTGACACGGAAAGTGACGTTGATGTAGCCGTATTAACCAGACCGCGATTAGCTCCAAGGTAAACAACGTCACTGGAGGTATTTGCGTCAAATGACGTGCCCGTGATTGTTATTGATGAGGATGGATTTGCATATGCAGGGCTGATTGAAGTAATTTTCGGGACTGGTTGTACTGTTACGGTTCTTGTTACATAACTCCCAGCGTTGTATGAAATTATTGTTGTTCCTGAGGTAATACCCGTAACAATACCAGAAGTAGATCCTATAGTTGCAACGGCCGTATTTGTACTGCTCCATGTCCCGCCAGGAGTAAGATTTGACAATGTCGTAGTGCCGTTAACACAGGTTAGAAAGTTTCCTGTGATCGGAGCGCCAAAACTGAATTTAACAACAAATGCATCGTTAGTTCCGCCGCCGTGTGATATCTGGTGCGCTCCGGTTCTGGCTACAGACGAAGTAGACACTGTATAGCCAGTAATGTAGACATTACTAAAATGGTCGATTGCCATATCGTAAGCCATATCGAAGTCGGTACCGCCATAATAGGTTCCATAAATCCTTGTTCCGGTACTGCCATTATACTTTTGTAGGAATATTTCGAAATATGGTCCGCCAGCTGTCCCGTTATAAGTCGTAACTAGCGCATCACCTGTTGTAATGTTTCCTGAACTATTGGTATATCCAACCATATATACGTCCCCCGCACTATCCACTTTCGTTCCGGTTCCATAATCAGTATTTACTCCACCTCCCATGTAGGTTGCCCACTGTCTGTTACCTGATGCATTGAGTTTTAGAATAAATGCATCAGGATTTGGGGTACTATTGCTTGTTTGTTGGGCACCAGCCGATGCAAGCCCAGATGAATTTGACTGGCCGATAACGAATATACTTGTAGTGTCAAGCGGTGAGGTGGAGAGCGCGTTTGCAATATCATTGGTAGTACCGCCATAATACGTGCCCCATACCCTTAATCCGGTCTTTCTGAATTTCGCAACCATAAAATCGTTCCCGGCACTCAGAGATGCCTGTTGCGTTCCACTAGTCGCTATCCCGGTCGTACTGGTAGTCGCTCCAGCCAAAAAAATGTTACCGGCAATATCTACGTCCAGTGCGTTTACTACATCAACTCCGCTACCGCCATAATAGGTACCCCATAACTTATTCCCCGAGCTGTCATATTTCACGACGAAACCATCTGATGTACCTCCGCCAAAGCTTATTTGATGAGCACCTGATGTTGAGATCGATGAAGTGCTGGCTGTGTATCCACCAACATAAATATTATTGTCGTAATCAACTGTCAGTGTTTTAGCGCTGTCTGCTCCTGTTCCTCCCAGATACGTTGCCCATACTACTTGCCCTGTCTTATTAATGCGAGCAACAAATCCATCCGTTGTACCGCCACCAAATGCAGTACTACTTGCGCCGGTGGTAGCTATACCGGAAGTACTGGTCGTTGTTCCGCAGACGTATAATTTCGCAGTATCTTCTTTATCAATCCTTACCCCGTCTATGACATCTGTACCCGAACCGCCAAAGTAGGTTGCCCACATACGGTTGCCCAGATCATTGAATTTTACAACAAATCCATCGGTGCTCGCATTATATGTTGTCTGATAGGTGCCGGATGTAGCGATATTGGCAGCACTAGTTGTGTGTCCTCCCATATAAACATTGTTCGACTCATCAGATGCAATAGCTTTGCCCCTATCGTCGCCGCTCCCCCCATAATATGTTGCCCATGCTATACTCGGGTCAATAGTGAGGTCACCATCATATGCTTCAACTTTGTAGCTTACCGTAGTTCCCTTTATTTCGAATGAGGTATTGATCTTCTTGCCATTGCGCAAATAGGATACAGGCGCATCTTCAGTAATGATTCCCTGTTTTGTGCTTGCTATCAGCATTCCTTTATCATTAATGAAAAGTTTTTCTGATCCCCCGTATCTGAGTTTTATGTCGGCAACCGAACCTCCTTTGTGAACAAGGAATTCATGTTTCAATTTGTTTCCATTCAAGTATAGGATCCAGTCTATTTTAGGATAAATATCTTTATAAACGACGCGTTTGTATGATGACGCAATTTTTTCGTTGTTAACTGACATACCTGAGTAGTATGTTTCAGTATAGTTGCACTTAGCCTGTTTAATGATCTGTGCATTTTTGTTTGCGCCAATTAATTCGACATCCATTCTATACATCTCGAATGTGTTTATCTCAGCACTGTGTTGAGCCAACGTATCGGCCTGGATGTTTGACGTCTGTCGAACGGGTTTGCTAAACTGGTAGTACAGAGAGCCATTTCCAATGAATACGTTTAAATTACCGGCCCCGAGACGAAAATTTATGTCGTTTCTTTGGATACCGTTTTGGTCTTCAATTTGCCCAGCGTTTTCAACAAAGAGCATATCTTTATTTCGTGAGGCGTATTGAGATTGATTGCCTTGGTCGGTCACCATTGGTTTATTACAGCTCTTGTCGGCCGGCTTGTTTGACATTTTTAAATTGCTGGTGATCTTTGCGAAGGCGGAGATAGATGCCAGTGCTGCAATGGCTAAAATAGCTAACTTATTTTTCATAAAAATTATGGACATGTATGTTAATTCGTTAATGATCCTCTGATGTGTTGTTTCGGTTGAAGTATAGAATAAATCGACTCTAAAGGCGATAACACATACAGAAAAGTTCATTTTAACTTTTCCAATAAAGCCAGGTGTGAATTACCTATATATCAACGAGATTATTGCCACTATTGTTAGGTGTTTCTAGCTGTAGGAGATAGGGCAAATAAGACTCGAGCTATTTTGCGATGATCAGTTGTTTGGGTTATTCACACACGCAAGGTGTATTGTGTTCACATTTGCATTGAAAACTACATCGGTAAAACAAATCAAAAGACAGTGATTGGGTGCCGTATGCGATATTCCCCGCGCAAAAACAGTAGCTATAATTTTTTTTAGAAAAAAAGGATTTATAACCGGCATAATTAGATGAATAAAATATCCTGCCGTAACAGTTCAAGTACTTCCAGCTTTAAATATTTCACTGCTTATTCTCTTATCCAAATGCAGCTGAAGGATAGAAGACTTTCTGCTTGTTGCTCGTAAAATTGATTCAAAGAAAACATAAGTATTAAAAGCAGAGCCGTTTACATGTATAACACATTGCCATTTGAAGATTATAAGTATTGGAAGATCAGGTTCGGTAGCGGTCGGTCCAACAGCGTTAGCGGAATTATAAAGATGGTCATGGGGGGCAGAAATAGTTTTTTTAGAACATACACTACATACACTTTCAGCACTAACTGACGTGATGTAGTGTAAGAAGTGTATGTAGTGACGGAAGAAAAAAAACTTATTTGGCGGTTCTGTGTACGGCTGCGAAACCCCCTCGAGTTACAAATATTTGCTCTTGTTAGGTCAATTCATGCACAATAGCTTACACAATTTTGTTACTCTATTGTAACTTTTAAAAAATGAAAACGCCTGTAAGTATTTATTTTACAGGCGTTTCAAGGAATTGTTAAGTGCACCTAACAGACAAAACTTCGAACCATATTATGAATTTGTTTATTGAGATGTTCAAGCTGAAATCAAGTTTGATATAATAATGATACACAAGCGATATCATTTTTTCCTGGAATTTTAGTAAGAAACACCCCTAAAGAGTGAATTTCATTCCTTTTTTGTTCCAATCGAGGATGATCGGGTAAAATCGATTAATGTGCCCCTGACGTAGAAATTTACGCGATTGTAAGCCGGACATGAGATAGGGTCGGGCCTGTAAAAGAACATAACGGAGCATGACGCCGCGGTCATGTCGGTACCGTTTTGCTGAATGATTAAATAGGAATGCGATATATTTTCATTCAACACAATTATTTTTACCTATCACCGTATATTTCATGAAATTATTAAAATATAATTCTAATTTTATTTCTCACCAAAAAATTGAAATAGAAAATGTGCCAAAATTCTAACGGCAACTGCTGCCAGGATTATTCACTGCAAACTGCCAACACAGGCATTGCAACAATCAATACAGCGAACGGCAATCTTGATGGAACAGGAGCTGTAACAACTATTTTTACAGCTGGTCAGCTCGGAGCCATTGTTAAATCAGTGACCATAAAAGCCACTGGCCCGGTGACGCGAGGCATTGTTCGAATCTACATCAATGACGGCAACGCAACTGCCCTTTATAAAGAAGTGCAAATTCCCGTTTCTCCAACCCTTGATAACACGCCCACGCCTACACCCGTGCTTGCTATGTATGAGACCATGTTAATGGGCGATATAAAATTGCAAACGGGACACACATTACTTGCTTCCACGCAGGTAGGAGATACATTCAACATCATTGTGGAGGGGCTTGATTGGGATTATCCAAATCCGCTTCCTGCAAACTGCTGCAATTTCAAGCAGATTTCGGCAATAACTGGTGTTGGCGTGGTAAATACAGCCAACGAAAATACTGATGGAACTGGTGCGATAACGACGATACTAGTTGCACCACAAGCGCTAAACTCCAATGGCACACGGATTAAGAAGGTTACGATAAAGGCGATGGGCAGTACACGAATTTACGGGATGATCCGGATATACGTTGGTGTAAACGCAAATACCTTCAGGCTGCTGCGCGAAGTGCAGATACCCGAAACCGAACAGTCCGCATACGAGCCTTCTTACAAGAATGTCATTGACCTTGACTTCCAACTGCAGGCTGGGTATCTTATCGGGGCATCTACCCAAACCGCTGATGCCTTTGCAATTACAGTAGAAGGAGAAGAGTGGAGCTATCCAATATAGTATGCCGCAACCATTTTATATCATTAAAAATGAATGTTTCATGATTATCGACTCTTTATGTTCAGCCAGCGATAAGACGCAGAACCTGCAGCCTCTGGGCGGGAACACAATGCGCCCCGCAATTGATTCAAAAATTGTTCAGCGATTCAGTGCGGCGCCGACCGAGGGAGCATCTAATGTAATGCTAACCAGCGAACCTGGAAATTATGTGGAACCTACCACAGTGGACGGTACGCCACTTGCCAGTGATGTGCCATTCCCAATGACAGCAGGTCACAACGACGAGAATATCATTTACGCTGATGCCGCCAGCGCGCTTCAATCCTCTGAAAACATACCAGAATGGCTTCGATAACAGACAAGACCAGCTTGCTTAGCTCACCGACGGACAAGGAGACTTACGTGTACTCGTCGACAAGTGTTGTGTCTTCCGGACCGGCCAAACCTATTGATAAAATAGTTATTGGAGACCCAACCTCAACAACCGAAGAATTTTCCGCCACCGTCAGTGCAAAGGGAGGGCCGCCTTCTATAGTCAATCTTAAATATCCAACCACGATTGCCAAGTACGCCAAGTACCAGGTGGACTTTGATTTTATATACAGAGATTTCATTTCCGCCACGTTTGATGCAACTGTCTTTGACCCTGACATAATTGACATCTCTATAGTATTCAAAAAAATGGGCGGCGCATTTGCTACAAAGCGAAAAGTACCGGCATTTTATATGGTTGATTTTGTGCGGGACTTAAGTGTACCGAATGTAACTGGATACGTTCTGGGTGGCGACGTTAACGTAAAAACTTTCAACAAACATGAGCCGGGGCTAATGAAACCCCGGTATGATCCATCATATCCTGTGGGCATGCAGCGAGACCCAAGGCCATGGCACGTGCGCTTCGCACCACCGGAAACAGGGGATTGGACATTTTCTTTTGTGGTTATTATTGCTAAAGACACTGCAAACCCTTACTATTTTCCGGGCGGCAGCTTTCGTGTGATTGATAGTGCAAATAAAGGGTACGTCAAAGCATCAGAAAGAAACTTCCGGTTTGCGAACGGCGACCTGTTTTACCCCATAGGTGTGCATGCCAACTGGGACGAAGGATGGAAAGAGTATAACCGTGTTCTCTATTTGCATATTAGATACATAATCGACGAACTTGGGAAACATAAAGGCAACCATGCCAGGGTTATGATGTCAGTTGAGAAGTTTGCAATAGAACACGAGGAAGTGAATAACTATGCAACCTATTCGCGGCAGGAAAGAGCTTATGATCTAGATGGCATATTAGAGCATGCGCAGCATGTGGGCGTGTACGTACAGTTAGTACTGGAACAAGAGTATAACAACGCATATGGGCCGGATACAAAGAGTTTTTGGACTGACATAAACAAAAGGGCAAAATACAAAAAGAAGTTACGGTATATATTAGCAAGGTGGGGTTACTCAACTAACGTGTTTGCCTTTGAGTTTATGAATGAGGTGAATACGAAAGAGGGATATTACTGGTGGCATGGTATTGAACATCCAAAGGAAAATCCTAAAGATTCAGTCACAGGCGAGGTTGCCCAGGGAGCCCGATTCGTTTGCAACTGGTGTAACGAAATGATTTCTTATTGCAAAACGGTGCTTCAAGACTCCCATATGTACACAATTTCCGTAACCGAGCGCGACTCTGAGGCCCCGGTTTCTGCGGGGGGGGATTTTGTAAATTCTACTGCCATAGACTTTTACACGGATCATGCATATATGACAACGGAATTTCAAGATCATTATATTAATTATATTTCTAATCGTGCGCGTTACAGATACGGTAACAAACCTTTCATAATAGGAGAAATAGGTCTTTCAGATTGCAGTTTGTCAACTACGGCATGTGATCATATACCAAACGATGACGAACATGCCCTGGAGAGAGCAGCCTGTATCCGTTCAGCCTGCTACAAGTCTACGGGGACAGGAACGGCCACGAAGTGCGAAATTTGGGCAACCGGAGCATTCCCCGGTGTTGGAGATGGTGTTTTTGTACACGGAGAGGTACATAATGCATTCTTTGCATCAGCATTAAGTGGGTGTTCCGGCGCAGCAGTTGCATGGACGCAATTAACTGGTGGATGGAGGCGGCAACTTGGTTATGTAACTGCTTTCGTGAACTTTTTCGAAGGAGAAGATTTGAATCTCGCGAATTCTGTAGCCATAAGAAGCATATGCTGTGATGACGATCCTACTTGCACACCAAAAGGATTTCGCGGCGAAAAATTGCCTGACGCAATTTTTCACTCTGATATCTTCCTTAATAATCCGAAGGTGGAGGCGTTTGCGCTGAAGTATATAAAAGGTGGGAGCCAAGGAAAAATAGTTGGCTGGGTGCGAAATTGTTACAACTGGTGGTATAATCTTCCTCATCATTTCGATGATCTTGCCGGCACATTTTGCTATAATCCGAATCCGCATGTTGATACGCTTAGCGGTATAACTCTGGAAATAAAAAATGTACTCTGCAATGCCACCTATCGCGTTGATTTTTACAGTGTGTATGGTAAATGGCCGCTTGTTCCAGGCGGACCTAGTGCTGATGGAGGAAAGATCTTTTCCTCTCAGATAATTTCAACCCAATGCACGACGCTGAAATTTTCGGTTCCTACCATGCCTCCAATTTTGCCAGGGAATGCGCCTTTTGCTCCTGACTATGGATTTAAAATCACACCAATATCAAAGGGTTGGGGACATGGTTTTGTAGGCAATTTGCCCTTTACAGCGGGAATACAGCCCTTTGCTGTAACGAGCACGGGAACCCAAGTGGCTTTTCGTGGCGGGGATGGTAGGCTGATGTGCTGGTACAGGACAGCTTCCGGAAGCTATGCATGGATGCTGGCAACCATAGCCCCGGGCGGGTACAGGGCTGTAAAGATGAGCGGCAGCATTGCGCGGGGAGCTACGTCAGGACAAATATATTACCATGGCGCTGACGACCGTCTGCAAGTCGCATATTGGGCAGGAACAGACTGGGCGCATACGCACCTTACAGATTGGGGCAATGCATCACAAAATGTAGGCGGCGACATAGGTTGCAATGCGGCAGGAGGTAAAATATTTTACAGGGGGGCGGATGGGCAACTGCATATGTACCTGTTTTATAGCGGTGGGTGGCACCACAGTATTCATTTGCTACCTCCAATGAAGCGGCCTGCCGTGGACGCCAATTTTGCAGTGAGTGCCGATGGTAACTTCGTGGCTTTCAAGGGCAGGGATGAAACACTGGTGTTTGTATGGTATGACCATGTAAGTGGAATGTACCAGAACGATCTGCACAGCATGGATATTGTAACTGGGCTGGTAAGGATGAACCAGGCCGGAAATGTTCTGTTCTTCCGAGGGGCCAGCGGAGGACTGCACCAAGTTTATTATGAAGGAGGCTGGCGGAGAAGGCTCATTTATACAGACTGGGGTGCTGCGCGTGTACCCCGTATCTTTGACATCAGTCCCACAGGTGGGAAGGACAATGCGCAGGTGTATTTTCGTGGGGACGATGGGGTGATGCAGGTTATTTACCCAGACGGTGGCCGCTACGTGCAAAATGCGGTGATTAGCTGCATGCCTGATCAGGGCAGCAAGCTATGCCGTGATGGAGGGTATATTCGGGTTGCAGAAGGCATGGTTGCATATAATTCAGTAAACCCTGGCGGGATACGGCACAGGTTTGATACAGACAAAAACCTGCAGGCATATTATTTTGGCAAATGCGACCTGGATTAAGTGCCTTCGGCTCGATTTTTGTGTTCAATTGATATGAAACCATTTTTTATGAAGTACGTCGCCAGTCTTTTTCTCTTTTTCATTGTTGTATTCGCTTCTTGTCGAAAAAAAGATAAGAATTACAAAGGATGCAACTATGCACTTTTTGCACTACAAAGCATTGGAAATGACTATTCCAAGATGGTAAGTGTGGACACCGCTACCGGAAAAAGCGTTGACAACCTTCCATTTCCTGCAATAGCGACCTATGGCGGATATTTGAGTCAACGAGAAAAATGCTATTACGTTTTGCAAATTGACGGTAAAGGCAGACTAAATCTTATTAGAATGGATCTGGTAGCAAAAAGCGTGAATAGTTACATTGGACCTTATTGGGGAAGAGATAGTATTTTTTATCTTACTTATAGTAAAAGTACCGAGGCATTTTATTTTTTGAGTATAAACGATGCGGTGCGACCACCTGTTTCAGGCCTCTATAGCATCCAATTATCAAATGGTTCCTTCAGTTATCAGCATCTAAAGCCATCAAATTCCCCACTCTTACATCTTCCTCCGTTAGTGGAAAACGACATTACCGGAGCAATATATTTTCAATGGATCAATGGCGGTTACAGTATGTATGCCCAATTCGTACCCTCGCAAAATGAAATGATAAAAACAAGCATACCAACGAATCTGTATGAAATGAAGTTTAACCGCAATAATGGGTTAATTTATGGGTATTTTCCAGGTGTCCCGCTTGTTTTTGCCCGCGTCAATCCAGAAAATGGGAATGTAGATACGATTGGTGCAATTTCAAAGCCTCCTGGATACCCATTTACCACCTTTGATGTTTGCAAAAACCAATACATATTTGAAAATCAGGGTTTGGATGGGAATGTCGACCTGTATTGGCTTGATGCGAATAATGGCTTTGTTAGGAAGCACGTGACGGCGAAAGAAACATACACGCATATTATGTGCGTGAACCTTGATTAGAAACATGCAAGCAATGAAAATAGAACAACTTAACTCGGCTACAGATGGCCATAAGGAAATAACGGTCGGCGGTGTTAAATCACCTAGAATAAATTCGATAGCGAATCTTGGCGTAGCTTCCTATGACAGCTTGGGTACCCGCGTGGTTACACCACCCAGGAGTGTGGCATGGGAAAGTCCCGATGCCACCCCAACGACACGCACGGACGGCTATGGTACTGCGGAGAAGAAGCCGCTGCGCAGCTGTAGGTATTAGTGTCGTGGTAACTAGTTAACTGTTTATATTAGCCAAGTTGCAGTAAAGATTAAACACTCCCCGCTGCGTTCTGTTCCTATGGCGGTATGGTTGCCGGATTATGTCCAGCAAAAAAACATCTAGAATGTTGATATCTCTAATTGCCACACCGTCACTTTTCCTCTGCCATGGCACAGCGTTTGAAACGTGTATCGTACCTGTCAATTTGTAACACCGAATATCCACCGGAAAAATCCATGGGAGAAAAGTGAGAAGCAAAACGGAAGTCAGTGAGAGAAAAGTGGGAAGAAGGTGGGAAGTTTTTGGGAAGTATTGTTATTGCATAGGGTGAATAAGTTACCATAAATCAATACAGTACGCACAGCGAACACGAAATTAGAAAAATAATTCACCAAAATGGGAAGTACACAATTCTGCCAATCCTTAAAATTCGAAAAGATCTGCTAAGCACAACTCTGTGCCACAAAAAACACAATGGTGTAACTTCGTAACATTTGTGTTGAGCTAATTTGTGCCAGCTTTCAGCAGGAGCCGGAAGTAAACCGTAAGTGAATCGGTAGTAATTCGAAACACAACGCATTGGCAATAAACACTTTGTAAAAATAATTCAGATAAATTGATAAGGGCTCATTTCCTTCCTTGTGTTTCATCATCGTAGCAATGTTTTGCGCAAACAAGTGCTTTATCTCAAAGTTGCCAAGTCTTGCCCATTCGTTGAGTCAACCTCTTTTTTTCGAAAAGAACCGTCAGCTGTATCTACTTAAATTTAAATTTTAATTTATGTTGTAGTGTATGACTTTCTAGACAATGTCGCAGGCAGGGTATATTCCGTTATCATTGAGATTTTGGAGGAGTTAGTGAAAACAATAAGCTATTAAGAGAACTGACCAACTTCTCTAAACCGCCATTGCAATGAAGCTAAGAAAGTGCTAAAAAATATCCATTTCTCCTCCTTGGTTAAACCTCCCAAACTGCACCGCTTTGCCTCTCTCAGCCACCTCAATTACACTATCCACATCATGCTGGAAGGTATTTGCACCTCGAAACCTGCCGTCTTTAGTTATACAGAATGTTCATAAGGGCGTCCCGAACAAAAAAACGGCACTTCCATTTCCCCAACATTTTCTATCATACTACACAAAACGCACTATCATAGATTTTCGTTTTGCCCCGTTGCCATCCCGGTTGTAACTTGTATTGATGTTGCAGGAAAAGAGGCCAAGTGGTAGGTACGGTGATTTTATTTGCTCGTCCCGAAATGCATTGGGGATGAGAAAACGAGTGGGAGTTTTTTGGGAGTTTTTCGGGACGCAAACTGCCCTTTTACTCCCCACATATCCATTGATAATCAATGAGAAATCCCCAAACAGCGAATGAATTTAAAATTGCGAATTTGGGAGAATTTGTGTTGAGCAATACGAGGTTTCCGGCGCATCGCATCCATCAACTTCCTAATTTGATCCGGAAAAAGAAAGAGAAACAGAGCGAGAAAGAGGAAAAAATGAGAGCGGGAGGGCATCGCTCTTCGCTCGCCGCTCCCGCTCTCATTTTTGTGCCCCGAACAGACAAAACTTCGAACCAAATAAGGAATTTATTTTATGAAATATTCAAGCTAAAATCAAGTTTGATATACTAATGTTTCACAAGTGACATGGTTATTTTGCCTAAATATTTATCTCGGAAACATGAAAAAATCCACCCTGTAAAGAGTGGATTTCGAGCATTTTTTGTCCCGATCGAGTAAAATCGAGGAAGATCGGGTAAAATCGAGTAATGTGCCCCGAACAGACAAAACTTCGAACCAAATAAGGAATTTATTTTATGAGATATTCAAGCTGAAATCAAGTTTAACACACTAGCGTTTCACATGCGACATCATTATTATGGCTACTTTGAGGGCTTTTACAATTTGCCTCAACGTTAATCTTGGACTTATCACATCTGATATTTTATAATTATTGCCTCGTTGAAAATATTGGGCGGGTTGTTTTTAGGTGGCTATAACCAAAATGACGTAAAAGAAAAAGGGCTCACTGTCTCGGATTGCCGAGTATCATCTTACCTATTTTTGACAATGTTATTTTTCTTTGACTACATTTTCATCTCTAGGAAAAAAAATCCTCGAAAATAGTTGGTGGATTGAAAAAGTTCGTATATTCGAATTACCAAATCATTTAAATTTCTCTACCATGAAACTCCATCCTAACTTTTCGGTTTATTTTATATGCTGACTTTGTGGCTCCCACAAATTCACTTGAACTTTTTCCCCAATAACCAATTTTTTAACCATAAAAACAATTTGATCTTATGCCTACATGGAACACATTTTGCGACCCAGCCGCAGTACCCAATGGAAACACTATTAGCTCTCGGGGAGCCGGGGCAGATGCCGGAACAATTGGGGGAAATTGCTCGGCAATTTTAGGTGGACTACCCACAAACACTAATCTGATAAATTCAGATTTGAGTGTTATTTTATACGGTAACAACAATAGCATTCCTGCTATGACCGTAAATGCGGGACTCTACAATACAATCATCAATGGGCGTAGGCACACAGTAGATGGCTTTTTTAATACTATCGAATCGGGGACAGATAATACAATAAATAGCAATAACATTACAACGAATAGGTTAAACGTAATTGTTAATGGTGATACAAATCAAATCCTTGATACTGTTGCGTCATTTATCGGCACTGGTGGAGAGCACTGTATTGTTAATGGATACACAAACAACATTGTTGGTGGTGACCATAATTGTATTTGTGACCCCGGATTTGCCCGAGTATTTAGGTCAAATATTGTCGGTGGTGTCTTCAATGCGGTGGAGGCCGATTGTTCTTCGATAGTTGGGGGGCAAAGTAATAGAGTTTACAGAAATTCTCATTTTAGCGTTATAGCCGGCGGAAATTTAAATTGTGCAGTTAACTCCTGCCATACTTTCATTGGGGCGGGGGCAAATAATTGTACGGATAATAATTCCTGCTACAGTTTTGTTGGCAACGGAAATAATGACTGTATTGTCGACCAATCATGCTTTGGTTTTGTTGGCAACGGAACTAATAACTGTATTATCGACCGTTCCTGCTACAGTTTTGTTGGCAACGGTATTAATAACTGCATTGTTGACCATTCATGTTATTCTTTTTTAGGAAGCGGACAATTCAACATTAGCCAGGGAGATTCCAACGTACTTGGTGGAGGCATGCAAAACCTGATCTGCGATTGTTTTTCCGTTATTGCAGGCGGGATAAATAATATCATCGATCCTACACCAGCCGCTGCCGGGTGCGAAACAGGGCGTAATGGCATTCTTTCGGGACTACACAACGTGATTTGCGGACAATCACTTTTTTCAAGCATCGAAAGTGGTGGCCAAAATTGTATTGAAAATGGGTATACATCAATTATCGGCAGCGGTGATTTTAACTGTATCAGTCCGCAGGCGGGGTTAAATACGATACAACACAGATCCGGTATTCTTTCAGGTACATCTAATGCAATTCATTCTGATAATTCAGCAATCAGTGCGGGCCAGTCAAATACAATTGATAACCTTTCAACTAACGGTTTTATCGGCGCAGGGGAACAAAATAGAATCAATTCTGTAGTTAATTCTGTGATCGGTGGAGGAATTGGCAATTTGATCGCGTGTGATTCTCAATCAGGTCAGCCAACACCAAACAGTATTATTGGAGGGGGAAATAGTAACTGTATTGATTTCGCTACTGCAAGTGCTATTGTTGGCGGTGAGCGAAATCGTATTTTAAAGACAATTAACTGTGCTCCGGTTAATCACGTATTCATTGGTGGTGGTTTCAATAATATTTCCCGTTTTGATTGCACGGTAATAGGTGGTGGCCTTGCTAACTGTATACAACATGCGTCTCCTTTCTCTGTAATTGGTGGTGGTAATTGCAACACTACGTTCCTTGATTATGGAAGCGTTTTCTCAGGCTGTTGCAATGTGGCCGGTGAATTTGCAGTTGTGGCCGGTGGTGGTTTAAATTTCAGCCGCTGGCAATACGACACTATTGGTGGAGGTTGCTGCAACGACATAGGTCAGCGGTCGCCTTTTGGGTTTATTGGCGGCGGCGGTGAAAATAGTGTAGTGAATACTTCTACAGCACCTTTAGGAGCCACAACGTACGCTTCTATTGCAGGTGGTAAGTCAAACGAAATTACCGGTAAAGATTCCTGTTATGCCCATATTGGTGGAGGACATGACAATACAATTTCGGGAATTGTTGCGGGGGTCATTGGTGGTGGTGGACTCAACACTGTCTTGTCTAACAATTATGGTGTAGTTGGTGGTGGTTGCCGGAATTTCGTGTCGGGTGATTGTTCTGGGGTACTTGTTGGAACCAATAATGTTGTTCAGTCGAGTGGTTCGTTTGTTGGAGGTGGAGACGGGAATGTTGTATCCGGCAACTGCGGCAGCATAATTGGAGGTTCGGGCAATGCGGTGTCGAGCATTTATGGGGCGGTGATTGGAGGTCGCGGAAACAGTGCAACAGGCAATTATTCATTTATTGGTAACGGATTTACTGCCACAGCAACGCCCAACAACCTTGCCGCGGGTGAATGGTCGTTCGTTGGAAACGGTCGTTTGAACTGCGCTAATGGATCTGCGTCATTTATTGGCAACGGTGCGATTAACCAAGTCGATTCAGGTACAAATAATTCGTTTATTGGTAATGGAACACGTCATCAGATAGTGGGTGGCTCGCACAACAGTTTTGTAGGTTCGGGCGATTGCAACATCATACAGAGTCTTTCTGCAAACAGTGTTATAGGCGGCGGTGAGCAAAATACAATAGGTAATGCTACTGCAGGTTCTTTGGACGCCCTGTATAGTTTTGTGGGTGGTGGTTTTTGCAATACAATTGACACAGGCACCACACCTGGTACAGAAAGCAGGATGAACGTAATAAACGGCGGCTCCAATAACCTGATTTGTGCAGGCGCATGCAACTCTGCTATTATGGGAGGCGAGGGTAATGTTGTGACTCACAATTGGGCTAGTGTTGCTGGGTGCAATGTAGCTAGTGCATTTGATTGTGCTTTTCATGCAAATCAGCTCGTGGCACCAAATACGCAACCTTATGCTGCACTTGGGAATGGTGTTATGCAGTATTTCGTACCGACGCCAGCTCTTATTGCTGCGGGAATTCCAATGGGGGCATGCCTTGTATTGATAAACTAATTTATCCGTCCTTATATGAGACTACCATTAAGTTTGGTGATAATAGTTCTCTCAACAATGTGTCGAGCTCAGATTATTACCACTGTGGCTGGCACAGGTTCATCCGCATATAGTGGCGAGAACGTTTTAGCAGTAATTGCAGGGATTCCTAATCCTGGTGCTGGAGTTTTTGATAGGAATGGAAATTATTACTTTATCGATGCTCAAGGTTCGAATAGGGTTCGTAGAATATCGCCCGACGGTATAATTAAAACGGTGGCGGGAAATGGCATGGCTGGATTCAGTGGTGATTATGGGCCAGCAACCGCCGCACGATTGAATGGTCCGCAAGGTCTGTCAATCGATACATCGGGGAATCTCTATATTGCTGATGCTCAAAATAATCGAATTCGAAAGGTTGAGGCTAGTACGGGTGTAATCCAAACAGTTGCTGGAACTGGTACAGGGCCGTTTTTAGCAGATGGAGTACCTGCTACAAGTGCAAACATTTGGAATCCACAAGATGTGTCTGTTGACAGGTTTGGCAATATGTATATTGCCGATATGTTTAACTATAGAATTAGGAAGGTAAATTCTTCTGGTATTATTTCCACTTATGCAGGAAATGGAAATCATGGTTACAGTGGCGAAGGTACTTTTGCTGATACTTCTATGGTTGGGGTAGTTGTTGGTTTGTGTAACGATTCAGTCGGGAACCTTTACATAGCTTCAAATTCGGTTTGTAGAGTGATGAAGGTGTCGCCTATGAACATTATGACGACGATTGCAGGTGATGGTTCTTGTACGTACTCTATCGATGGGGTCGTTGCGACAACTGCTTCTATCTGTCCTTTACGGTGTTGCGTTGACGACTCCAGCAACCTATATATCGCTGATAAAGTTAACAATAGAGTTTACAAGGTAGCGTGGGGGACAAATATGCTGCACAATGTCGCGGGTAATGGTGTTGCCGGTGATATCGGTGATGGTGGTCTTCCAACTGCGGCAAACTTATATGGTCCAACAGGTATTGCAGTAGACCCGTGTCGTAACTTATTGATTCCAACGGCTGGGAGTGCATCTGTTCCTGGTTCCGGTCGGCGTATTCGTAAGGTCACTTTTAACCCCGGCGGCATTGCTAGCATCAGCATTGCGGTAACTCCCAATGATACAGTATGTGCGGGCACAGTAGTAACGTGCACCGCTACAACCACAGGTGCCAGCACGGCAGGTTTCCAATGGTATAGAAACGGGGTGGCAGTGCCGGGTGCCACTAATGCCACCTATAGCTACCCAGCCACTACGGTGGAGGGTGGCGATAGTGTGCGCTGCGTGTACACGGGCATAGATGTGTGCAGTATAGCCGGCAATCCCGGCAGCAATGTGCTGCATATTGTGGCCACGCCGCTCACCATGCCTTCTATCGCTCTTTCATCGGTGTCGGCAGCAGCTGTGGGCACTGTGGTAACAGTAAGTGCAACAGTGGGTGCGGCCGGCAGTAGTTACAGCATAAAGTGGTACAGGAACAGTTTGTTGTTTGCTACTACTAGTGTGCCCACGGCGACCTATGTGAAGGGTGCGGGCACCGATGTGATAACGGCACGGGTATCGTCTACAGATGCAACGGGCTGCTACGACACCGCAACCGCAGGGGCAATAAATATTGCAGTGGCTCCCGTTGAGGTGCTGCAGCCGCAGGCACCAACAGCTGTGGAGGTGTACCCCAACCCTGCAACACATAGTGTAACTGTGGATGCCGGTGCTGCTATAAAGGTCATATCCATAACCAATGCCGCAGGGCAGGTATATGATGTGCCGCACGGAGTGGTAGCCCCCGGCACCCATTTGCTGGATGTGGCACGCCTGCCCGCAGGTGTGTACCTGTTACAGGTAACAGATGAATATGGCAACAAAGTGGTGAAGCGGGTGGTAAAAAGGTAGAAAGTATTAAGACAATAAGGCAATAAATTCAACAATAAATCACGATGAAGATAATATTCCAGATAGACGGTGGAATAGGCAAGAGTATTATGGCCACCGCAGTTTGTAAAGCCATAAAAAGGCAATATCCGCAAGATCAGCTATTTGTAATAACAGGATACCCCGAGGTTTTTCTATGTAACCCGAATGTGGACCGTGTATTCAATTTTAATAACCTCAATTATTTTTATGAGGACCACATAGCCGGCCAGAAGGTGCGGACGTTTCTGCACAATCCCTATTCAGACAGTGCTTTCATCAATATGGAAGGGCACCTGATAGAAGTGTGGTGCCGCATGTTTGGTGTGACTTATAACGGCGAGTATCCCGAATTGTATATCAACCAGCGGGAACGGGAACACTATGCGGCGCATTTCGGGTCGCAGAAGCCTATAATGCTGATCCAGACGAACGGCGGTGCGCCCAGTCAGGCATCGAAATACTCGTGGACGCGCGACCTGCCCTTGGGCACTGCGCAGCAGGTAGTGGACGCATTTGCACAGCAATTTAATGTGGTGCACATACGCAGAAACGACCAACCTGCATTGCAAAACACCACACCATTGCAAGCCGACTTCAGAGCGGTGGCAACTCTGATAACCCTGAGTAGTAAACGCCTGTTTATAGATAGCTTCTGCCAGCATACAGCTGCTGCATTGGGCATGCCATCGGTTGTGTGCTGGGTGGGAAACACGCCATCGCAGTTTGGCTACGACCTGCATACCAACATTATTGCTGCAGATCCACCTAACAAACCAGAACTGCGACATTCGGTATTCAGCCGCTACAATATTACCGGGCAGCCCACGGAGTTTCCGTATAATCACGAAAGTGAGATATTTAACGCGAAACAGATCATTCAACTTTTGTCTCAACAGCCAGATGCCAGGTACGGCGGTTCTCATACGTTTACCATTGCAGACAGAATAAGACACGATGCCAAGAACAGAAGTATGGTAGCAAACAGGCTGCTGCACCTTATAGATAAGGTGGATCTGACCGATGTGAAACACATTCTTGACATTGGTAGTCGCGACCTGTGGCAGAGCGTGGAGTTTGCAAATATTTTTCAGAATGCGCGCATCGACGCGTTTGAGCCTGTGCCCGGGTCTTACAATGACTGTTTGGCAACAATGGAAAAGATACCGGAGGATTTTAAAAAACGGATCAGAGTACATAAAGTAGCCCTATGCGATACTGATGGGGAAATTCCTTTTTATCCCGTTGTGCCGGAGTTGAGTTCGACACCGAATGTAGGGGCATCATCGATGATGCGGTTTATGGAAGGGCTGAACGGTACTCCATTTAATCAGGAACTGGTGCAGGAAGAAATAACGGTAATTGGAACAAAACCGGATACGTGGGCAGCAGAAAATGGTGTGGAGCAAATAGATATTATGTGGATGGATGTGCAGGGTGCCGAACTGCTGGTACTGAAAGGAGCCGAAGAACTTTTGAAACGCACAAAGATCATAATGACAGAGGTGGGTCTGAAGCCGTACTATGAAGGTCACACACTGAAGGTAGAAATTGACAGCTATCTGGCCGCCCATGGGTTTGTGGAACTGGAGGGGGCTTTCCAGTTGAACGGCTTTGACTATGAAGCGAACACGATTTACATCAGGAAATAAGAACCATAATACCGTTATACCATGTGGCTATTCAATAAACTCGAAAATTGGGAGGAAGAATATTTTGCCCGAATGTTCAATCATAATTCCGGAAATGACGACGGCACCACAGTCGGGTGGGGACCGGAAGGTTTAAATGCCCGTCAGAAAGAAGGCGTAGACAACGATAGGGAACAGGGAACTATATTGGGTGGCAACTTTGACTTTGGTGCAGCCGTTAAGAAAAATGCTAATAGTTCGCCTAATTCGTTCATAGGAGGAGGTGAAGACTCCCGATTGGACTATTAGCGGACTGTCTATGCATTTATTTTTCTAGTACAACCTTGCCTTTCCCTATGATTCGATTGTTAACAGACCAACATAAATCTAAACACCTGATGACAAAGTCCTTGTATTCCAATCGTAACCGGAAATGTTTTTAATAGATACCGATTCTATTTTAGCACTCACTTTAACATGTAACAATTTGTCACAACCATCCAAAGCTACCATGACGATAAAAAGCTGATTTAAGAATAATTCATAAATATAATCCCTATCGACACGAAAAAAACTAAAATATATCCATTGCGCCCACTTGGTAAAACCTCCCAATTTGTATGGCTTTACCCTCTCTCCAGCATATTAATCATGCTATCGACATCATGTTGGCTGGTATTGGCTCGTCGGAACCTTTAGTCCAATTTTTAACTGTCTGCTTTAAGTCTTACTGACAAGTCCTAGCAAACTGCGAGTATTACCTAGTTGAAAACATTTGATAGGTTGTTTTTAGGCAGCTATATTCAAATGGCATAAAAGGATAAGGACTGTCTC
>JACCEA010834403.1_pt1 | contig 28094 bp, 22 predicted proteins | sample 7449851 | NCBI WGS metagenome assembly JACCEA01 (sample SAMN15323453, study PRJNA562643) | freshwater metagenome | isolation source: river surface water | place: USA:Blue River Watershed | collected 2017-08-18
ACATCTGTACCATAAGGCATTTCAACTGCAATATTTGTTCCGCTAATAACACCAGTTGTACCATTTAACGAATATGCAGTAATTGCATTATCTGAAGGTGTAGCTATCGTTACGATCACAGTATAATTTTGCGTGCTACCATCTGCAGCCACTACGGTGTAGATTACTGGGTTAGTAAAGTTATTTAGAGTTGTACCACTTGCCTGCGGAATTCCACCTATATCTACACTGCTACCACTGGTGGTAAACGTCGCAACTAAATTAGTAAGATCTGTGCCGTAAGGCATTTCAACTGTAATATTTGTTCCGTTAATAACACCAGCTGTACCATTCAATGAATATGCCGTTATCGCTTTAGATGACACTGAGGCTGCAGTTACAGTCACGGTATAATTTTGTGTGTTACCATTAGCAGCAGTAACTGTATAAACTACAGGACTAGTGAAGTTATTTGCAGTCACGCCATTAGTTTGAATCGTCGAACCAACCGCTACTGATGCACCCGTTGTGATATAAGTTGCAACTAAAGAGCTGACATCTGTACCATAAGACACTTCAACTGCAATATTCGTGCCAGTAATAACCCCAGCATTACCGTTCAAAGAGTATGCTGTAATTGAGTTAGAGCTTGGGGCAACGGTAGCACTGACTAAAATGGTGATTGAGCCTAGGTTTTGTACTAGACCGTTACTATCAGTTGCCATCACTTCTACGGCATAAGTCCCTACAGATGTGCTTTCTGATGCTGATACAGTATATCCACATTCTTGAGGACTACCGCTACCAATTGTTCCCATCACACAAGAGGAAGGCGTAATAATAATACCATTTGAATCGGTACTTTGTAAACGAGACTCTGTATTTGTATGTGTCTTTTGTGTACCTTGTAACACACTATTACCAAAACTAATTGTATAGCTTGCAGCTGTTCCACCTATTAAAGTAAGCACTCCACTAACACTAGTACCTACATCACTAATTGAAAAATAATTAGTTGAAGTATACAATGTTGAACCGTTGGACAATACACTAGTGCAACTGGAGCTGCTGAATTACCACTGCTTCCAGACGATGAGCTAGTTCCTGAGCCACAAGCACTAAGTATACAGCTAATGAATAGCGCAAAAAACGCTAATACAAACTGTTTAGATGAGAGTCCAAGTTTCATTTTACTTTCCTTACAAATAACAATAACAAACATACAATAATGCACATTTAAATAACATACGATTCTATCAAATAAGTTATATAAATTATAACTACAAAAATATTTGAACGCAGTTGATTAATTTGTGCATCATTCGATGCTAAGTGTCTGCAAGCACGTTATAAAACTGTATTACCCTCAGAGGTTTATCACTGAATAATTAAATTAAGTTTATTTAAAATACAAAACGGCGACATAAATGCCGCCGATAAAAGTTACGAGTTAATTCTTTACTTAGTTCGATTAACTAAACATTAGAATTAATTTAAAACTGGTTAGAATTTCATTACAACAACTTTACCAAGGTTCTCATCATAATTCAGATAAACTATATATGGCTCATTGGTCAATGGATTAAAGGCAATCGAATTCGTATTAAAACCAAGACCACCAGTAAAGCCAGAAGTTCCAACGTTATCCCATTTAATCCCATTAAAGCTCATCACAGTAACCTTGTATTCATCGTTCCGATAAACCACATATGGTTGATTGGTCGCTGGGTTAAATGCAATCGAAGTATTGTTCGCGTTATCAGCCGAGAATCCAGGATTACCAACGTTAACCCAGTTAGTTCCATCAAATTTCATCACCGTGGCTTTACCTGCATTTCCATTATCCCTATAAACCACATATGGTTGATTCGTAGAAGGATTAAATACAATAAACGTATCGACGACCTTACCTGCCGAAAAACCAGCTGTACCAACGTTAACCCAGTTAGTTCCATCAAATTTCATTACTGTCGCTTTACTAGACTTGTTAAAGTCCCTATAGACTACATATGGCTGATTGGTAACTGGATTAAAGGCAATAGTAGTATATTCAGCATCATCAGCCGAGAAACCAGGATTGCCAACGTTAACCCAGTTAGTTCCGTCAAATTTCATCACCGTGGCTTTGTTATCATTTGCCTTATCTCGATAAACTACATATGGTTCATTAGTCGCTGGATTAAATGCGATATCGGTATAAAAAACCTCACCTGCCGAGAATTCAGGATTACCAACGTTAACCCAGTCATTTCCATCAAATTTCATCACCGTAGCTTTATAAGGTAATCTACGATTTTGATAAACTATATATGGTTGATTGGTAGCTGGATTAAAAGCAATATTGTTATATTGAGTTCCATAAGCCGATAATAGAGGATTACCAACAGCAACCCAGTTAGTACCATCAAATTTGATTACAGTGGCTTTATATGAAGCTTCATCGTCAACATTTGTATAGAATACATATGGTTGATTGGTGGCTGGATTAAACGCAATGGCAGAAAAATCAGCATAACCCATCGGAAGTCCAGGGTTACCAACATTGATCCATGGCTGAGCTAAAACTGTCACTGTAACAGTATAGTTCTGCGTACTACCATCTGCCGCTGTAACTGTATAAATTACTGGACTAGTAAAATTGTTGGTGGTTGTTCCACTAGTTTGCGTGGTTCCACCAACTGCTACGCTAGTGCCACTACTTGTAAAAGCTGCAACCAAATTGGTAACATCTGTACCATAAGGCACTTCAACTGCAATATTCGTTCCAGTTATAACACCTGCGGTACCATTTAAAGAGAAAGCTGTTATAGCGTTATCTGAAGCTGTAGCCGTAGTTACTGTTACGTTGTAATTTTTAGTTAAGCCATTCGCTGCAGTAACTGTATAAACAACTGGACTTGTAAAATTGTTTGGCGTTGTTCCGTTAACCTGAGCTGTTGAACCAACTGTTACTGATGCGCCTGTAGTTACATAAGTCGCAACCAAAGAGCTTATATCTGTACCGTAAGGAACTTCAACTGCAATATTAGTATCGTTAATAACACCTGTAGTACCATTTAAAGAATATGAAGTGATTGAACGAGATCCTTCAGATACACTTCCACTAACCAAAATCACAATTGAACCTAGATCCTGTGCTGAATCACCACTATCTTGTACGGAACTATTTAGACTTGCTGCCATCACAGGCACTGAATAGGTTCCTGGCGGTGTACTTTCTGAAGCAGCTATAGAATATGTACATGTTTGAGAGCTGCCACTTCCAGCTGATCCTATTACACAAGAAGATGGTGTAATTATAAGACCGTTTGAATTAGCATTTTGTAGACTAGATACATTGGCATGAACATTTTGTACTCCACCAAAGCTAATTGTAAAACTTGCTGGAGTTCCACCTGAAAGAGATAATACGCCATTAACTGGAGTACCTGCATCACCAATTGGAAAAGAGCTAGCTGAAGTATACAACGTTGAACCGTTGGACAATACACCTAGTGCAACTGGAGCTGCTGTATTACCACTGCTTCCAGAAGATGAGCTAGTTCCTGAGCCACAAGCACTAAGTATACAGCTAATGAATAGCGCAAAAAACGCTGATACAAACTGTTTGGATAAGAGTCCAGATTTCATTTTACCTTCCTTACAAATAACAATGACAAATATACAATAATGCACATTTAAATAACATACGATTCTATCAAATAAGTTATATAAATTATAACTACAAAAATATTTGAACGCAGTTGATTAATTTGTGCATCATTCGATGCTAAGTGTCTGCAATCACGTTATAAAACTGTATTACCCTCAGGGGTTTCTCACTGAATAATTAAATTAAGCTAAGTTTATTTAAAATACAAAACGGCGACATAACTGCCGCCGATAAAAAGCTTATAAATTAATTTAGAGACAATTAGAGTTACATCACCGTGGTCTACATTGTAGTTAATTAATAAGAATATTGCGGAGTAAAATAAAACCACAAAATGTATTTGAATAAAAATTTACAAAGAATAAAATAACTCCATCGCGAATAATTACACACCTAGCTATAGGCATGATATCAATGCTTGACGATGTACACATGCTCTAGTACAATGCATTATTACAAACTAATCGTGGATAACCCATTAGCAATGCAGATAATGCTTAAAAAAATATCACTCCAACATCTTATAACTGCCACTCTTATTGCGTGTCTTATGCTGGATATTATTCCTGATCATAAAATTGATAGCTTTCACTATTTATCAATGTTGTTCACTCATGCATATTTTTTGAAAACATTGCATATTACACCGATAAATCCACATAATATCTTACCACCAAATTACCTCATTGGAACGATCAGCGCACTTTATTACTCAGCCTCAATCTTCAAACTCGTTTACTGGAAAATTGCTGTAATCTTCACCAGCATTTATAAATTCCTGCTAAATATTCCCAAAATATTAATCAAACCTTGCAAACCATCAGAAATCATCGTTATTTCTACCTGTAAGTTATCACTTGAAGTTTCATACGCATTCATTTCAATCCCATAATCTACGCCCAAAATCTATCAATCACTTATCATTATTTATGTTATTTATAACTGTGTCCGTAAATCTGCATAAATAAATGAATTAAAGTTTACACCATAATAATATTCACAAAGATCATAAAATGAAAAAACCAAATTCGCTAAAAAATTTCAAATTATTAAACATTGTTATTTTATCACTAAGCATCGGGGTTACTGGATCACTACTAGTTGGATGTAACTCAGGTAGTGAAGAAACTAACACCTCACAATCACAAGCAAATAATAGTATCCTAGTAAACCTAAAGTCTAATTTTATAACTAATAAGCCTTTGGTAGCTGGACAAAAATATACCTTAGTTGCCAGCGATGCAAATGGAAGCACCTTATCTAATCAATCAATTTCGTGTGATAACTTAGAGTTATGCCAAGTTACAATTAATGGCTTAAATAATGCCAGCTCAGATCAAATTTATTTACGAATTTTGAATGCTGATGGTGGACTTATCGCTGCACAATCACTAAATTTACACGAATACATCAAAGGAAGCAATCAAGTAAATAGCGTTCCAATTGCTTTTTCCGAAGTCAGCACTGGTAATTATATTTTAGATAAAATGTCACAAGTTGGTTTCACGCTAATCTCAGGTTATAATGGAGATATTGAAGATGATGTATCAGATGTGCTTGACTTAGATAATGATAACCATCCAGAGTTAGTTCTACCAACTGCTGCTTATATTGCAGTTCAACAATTAGGTGCTAGTAAGAGCGAGGCTAGTGGAATCTTACGCTTTTGGTATTCTATTTATGGCGACGACAGTGATGAAGGTTCTGATATAGATTATGATGATTCAAATGTATTAACTAATAATAAATTAGGCATCAATTACTCTGATATAGATGTTCTAATCAATGCAATTTCTGAAGCAAATAGTACCTTACCTAATTCAACTCAGGCAAAAGTTAGCACTCAAGCAGCAGGCATAAGCGCTTTGGCTGCCAGTCCAGCAATCAGCAAAGAAGTTACCGAAGCCGCTCGAATTGCAGCTACAATGGTACTAAAAAACTATACTGCCGCACAAGCACCAGCAAATAAAGAACAACAACAAACTATTAAAATAGTTAAAGGTGCTCTAAGTTTAGCTTTTAAAGCGGTAAATCTTGCGGCACCTGGTGTTGGCTCAGTATTAGAGTTCTCAAGCTCGACACTTTTAGATTTCTTTTATCCAGAAGAAAAATCTGATCCAAATTCAGCAATTATCAGTGGCCTAAACCGAGTTGACTCATCGATCAATCGCTTTGCTAATATTTATCAAATCGAAGCCGAAAACCAAAATACTAATTCTTTATACGAAACTTATATCGCTAATGACGATTTAAATAAGGCTTTAGTTTCAAACTCTAACTCATATGTAAATCTATTAATTTCTGGTGCAGGCTTGGCGACTAAAGCTGGAGTTAAGATCGATTACGATAACCCAGATTTCATCTATGGATCTTTAATTGATAATTATATAACTTACAATAAAAATAAGAAAAATGCACTCAAAGAAGTTGAACGCCTATTTAACAACCCAGATCGTGCGGATAATATAGTTAAATTAGCTGAACAAATTAGCGATGAGAAACGTATTACAACATTTATGAGTAAGCTTAATAAAGTTCGCAATGGTAAAATTGCTCAATTGAACGAAGCCATCAATAACTCCGACCAAGTTGATTATAGCGAACTCGATTTGATTCAAATTGATGAAGGTTATTATGCAAAAGTTCTATCTTTAGAAACCTCTATTATTAAAGCTTTAGATAAATCGCGTAACTTACAACTTGGTGCCGCATATTTAAAATTTGATTCTAAATACTCTGATGACCTAGACGCAGTCTATATTGCAGAACCAGGTGTTTCATCTATCGACTATGAGACTACTACCAAAGAAATCAATAAACTATATGAAAATAGAATGCAGAGAGTAGTTGATACCTTTAAGAGTAATTTGGCAATCAGTGATTCGATAACTTCCAAAGCTGCCGCATATTACGAGCCTGGCTTATTGGATGTAGCATCAGGAAAAACCAAACCAAAATGTAGTATATCTTACTGGGATGGAGTGAACCTAGAAACCAGATGTCCAAATTTAGGAGCTAATGGTACAGATATTGTGGAACGAATTAGTGACGTAAAATCTACCTGTGGTTTAAATAAAATTGGTTTGCATGGAACAAGATTATACTGTGACACGCAATTAGTTAGTAATGTAACTATGCCTGAGAATTGGTTAAAAACTGGCGATACTGATCTTACTGGTAGCCGATTAGACGAATATGGTAATCTTAAATTTATAGAAAAAGGTCCACATACTTACAGTTACGTTTGTTCAGTGTACACCAAATACTGTACCGTTGGTAAAACCATTTACGGAATTAGCTATAAAGACATGTCCAAAGATGTTGAGTACGATTACAATACTCGTGTAGAGACTGAAAAAGGCTCAAAATTTGCATTAATGTCAAAAGGCGAAATACGTTCATGGAGTTGGATGGATACTCGTAATTTATCGGCATCACTCGGCTGTGTAACTTCTGATTGTAAAGTAATTGCCGATTCACAAGTATATTGGTATACTGATAAAGACAGTGGCCAAGATTTTAATACTCAACAAATCTATTTCTCAAATGGCGATGTTTTATCCTTAAGAACACGAAATAGTACTAAAAACGGTAGTAGCGGCTATACTCTAAGTGCGAGTACATCAGCACAAAGACCACTCCCAAGCGGTAAATGGTTAGCCTATTGTGATAGTAAATCAGCAGTTTTACAAAATGGGGTATTAAAGGCTCTTTGTTCAAATGTTGAATGGAAAAGTGCGCATAACAATAGTGTGAAAGTGATTTCCAGCTTAAATTTAGATAAGCAGTGCCAATTGGGTTCTCCAGTTGAGGTGAATGGCAAAGGTAAATTACAGTGCAAAAACTCGAAGTAGTATCTTTGTAACAACAAATAAAGCTCTGGAATTATTCAGAGCTTTATTTTAATTGTATTGTTGGAATTAATTTGAATGATCAATCATAATCTGCCATTTATTCGCATGTTTCTCAAAAATCAATGACGTTACACCAGAGTATTCTTTCTTATCAGCTTTAAGCTGCCAACGCCCATAAAGAAATGCATGTGTTTCATCCAAGGCTTGAATATCTTCAATCTTAATATCTAAATGCCCCATACCTTGTTTATTATTACCATATTTCTGTTTATAATGATCGTACGATGCTTGCCAACCATGAATAAATTTGTCTCCAGAAATAAACAACGTTTTATCACTATTCACATATCCGTCCATAAAGCATTTCAAATCAGCAGCATTCCAACATTGGACAGAATCATACATTGCTTGGGCCACACCAGCCTTAATTGCTGCGTTTTGTGTAGTCGTCAAACTTTCAGCATGCGTGGTAACACTTATAATACTAACTAAAAGAAATAATATTTTTTTCATAACACACTCTCATAAAAATATCAGAAATTAAGGTTATTTTCAAAGTGCTAATTGTAACATTTATAATAATATAAGCAAATTCTTATTAACATAACTTACTTCTTAATATAATTATTTAAAACCCAGTCACTTAATTCTTCATCTCAGATAATTATGCTATACTTTTGTCTAACGCTTTTATCTTTTCTGCAGTTTCTTCTTTATATTTTATCATTTGCGCTTGTAAAAGTTCCATTTCTTTCTGTAATGCCAGAAATTTCTTATCAGACTCTTCTTTCGCGGCAGTAGCACTCTCAATACTCTTAAGTATCGTATCTAAAATCCCCATACCTTCATTAGCAGCTGATCCTGCAATAGTCAATGCTCCATCACAAATATTAACCGTTGTACCAGATATCTTAATTGCACCAATAGCAGAAATGTTAATTGCACTACCGCTTATCGTTGCACCATCTTTATTAAAAACTGCATTATTAGAACCAAAACCAACATTAAGACTAGTCGGGTCGGCAGATACAGAACCACCATTATTATTTTCTATACAACTTAATGATACACTTGATCCACTGGAATTAAGAAGCAATCCTGAAGTAACGGTATTAGATTTGCTACTCAACGTAATATCACCATCTGGGTTTGTGATTGCAGTATTTTTACTAATACTAATGTCACCACCATTTATTGTGGCAGCAGAGTCACTTTTTAATGAAATGGTTTGAGACGTTGAATCAAGTAAAATTTCCGTATTATTCTTAATCTTAGAAAGAACATTATCATATGCAGTTGAATTAATTGCAATTTGATTTGTACTTAATATAATCTCACTCAACTGTGGCGATTTACCAACATCTACAACCTGATTAACCCGATGAGTTATCATTGCGCTATCATCAGTACCAGATTTAGCATATAGAATACTTTCTACAGATGGCGTCGATTTGCCTTCCATTTGAACTGTAGCCTTTATACCTTTATTATCCATATCCAGAGTACTAACTGGCTTAAATTCTGACGAATTAGTTAAAATATATGTTAATAACCACTGTAAAGCAAAAACAGCTACAGTCGTTATTGCCATCGCACATGCGCCTCTGGCTACATCACTACTATCATTTGTAATCACATTGTTATCACTTGGATCAGATGGATTTTCAGCAACAAAAATTGGACTAGATAGCCCACCAACTACTGCCAAAGCTATTGCGCCCATTGAAACAACTGTTGCAGCAAGAACTAAATAAACTTGTTTATTTTGGGCAATATTTAGTGTTTGCTTTACCTTAGTGACATCACTACCAGCTTTAATCGTATATGATTCTGATGCATTTTGCATTCCAATTTGAGTTGTTTGAGTAGTCGCTAAACCAAACCCAGCAGTACGACCATAGGTGTAATTAGTTGTGGCAGCCAAATTTATACCAACTGAAGTACCCAAATTAAAACTTGTTGCTGGTCCAATCTGTATCGTCGAAGTACTGCCAGCTCCAATGTTAAAAGTATCACCAGCTGAAATAGTCATATTTTCGCCAACACTGACATTTACTTGAGAGTTGGAAGCATTAATTTTTACATTACTGGTACTATCTGGGAAAAAAAGTGTCATTCCATAACTCCTAAATTAAACCACTATTCAAAATACTTAATTCTTTTAGGACTATTATAATATTTAATCATATCTAATCCAGAAAAGCTTCATCTAAAACGATAACTGTATATTAATCAAAAATCACACCAAAAGACAAACATCACCCAACCAAAACATGAATCAAAACAAAATTAATTTACCACTTTAAAATTTATTATAAATGCTCTGCATTTATAATCCCAAAGTTTAACATACTAAATACTCGAATGAATACCGCCAATTTTGTCTATTTATAACCTAAAGAAATCTAAGCACTTATACTCATCACGTAAAATAAATGCATACATTAAATTGGCTCTTAAAACAATTTGCCACAGTATAAATCAACTAGAATATAGGCACTAACTGCTTTATAACGACTAACCATCAATTGCATTATTTTCAAAATAACCAGCATCAAAAATAATCATTCACTTATTTCAAAATAATTCTACGGCAATCACCAAATTACCAATTATGTTAAAATCATTTTTGGATATCTAAAAAAGAATAAATACATAATCTCAAATGTTACTACAGTGATGAATTAATATAAAAGATTAAACCAATAAATTAACATTCTCAATATTTTTATCAACAAAAATAAGCAATAATAAACCATATCACAATGGAGCACACCGACAATGAAAGCTTATGAATGGATTTTATTTGATGCAGATGAAACTTTATTTCACTTTGACGCATTTAGCGGATTACAAAGAATGTTCGCACAATTTGGAATAACCTTTAGTCATCAAGATTATCAAGAATACCAAACTGTAAATAAACCACTCTGGACTGATTACCAAAATGGCACGATTAATGCACAACAACTTCAACAACGAAGATTTAACTCATGGGCAAGTAAACTACAAACTACACCAGCAGATTTAAACAGTAAATTCATGAGCTCAATGGCAGAAATTTGTGCACCGATTGACGGCGCAGTTAGCTTGCTAAATATGCTGCAAGGACGAGCAAAATTAGGTATCATAACCAATGGATTCACTGAATTACAGCAAACTCGCCTTGAGCGCACAGGCTTACGCGGGCATTTTGACTTATTGGTTATTTCTGAAGAAATTGGCATTGCTAAGCCCCATCGTGATATTTTTGAGCATGCATTAACAATTATGGGTCATCCACAGCGTAAAAATGTTTTAATGGTTGGCGATAATCCGGATTCAGATATTTTAGGTGGCATTAATGCAGGATTAGATACTTGCTGGGTCAATAATGAAAATAAGCCAACTCCAATTGGAATTGAGCCAAACTATCAAGTAAAAACTTTACACGATCTAGAACAATTACTATCTAAAAATTATTTAAATTAAACTATTAATCAGCATGGTCTGAAGCGCATATATTAACCAATTCAATAAATATCTCAAAATAAACTCAAAGAAAGAAAAGAATGTTAGATCACCATGCAATTGAACAAATAATCAATCAGAACAATATTCAACTACTAATTTTTGATTGTGACGGAACACTAATGGATACATTAGCTCTACATCATATGGCATGGAACGAAGCTTTTGTTTTACATGGTTGTAAATTTATTGACTATAACGAATTTATCGAGCACTACGCTGGTGTCAGTGGTCAAGATATGGTAAGTGCCGTAATCAATAAATTTAGCTATAATCTACGTGTTGAAGATATCTTAAACCTTAAAAAAGAACTTTTTCTAACTAAATATATTTCTCAAGTAACACCAATTGCTAAAGCATTTACAATCGTTAAAAAGTATGCCACACAGTTAAAAATGGTAGTAGCATCAGGTGGGGCTCATGAAGCCGTAAACCAAATGCTAAAACTAAATAACGTTGATCATTTTTTTACACAAGTAATTACGGTTAACAACGTTGCTAATGGCAAACCAGCACCAGATTTATTTTTAAAAGCTGCTCACGATCAAGGTATTAATCCTAAACAATGCCTTGTTTTTGAAGATCATCACGCAGGTTTTGATGCCGCAATTGCCGCAGGGATGCGCTATATTGATATCAACCAATTACACGATTAAGAATAATTAAAATTAGGCGATATAGCAAACTTATCAAACTAAAGGTTTTTGGTTAATTCTCTATCACAGATACACTATATATTCCAATTATATCAATGTGATCTTTAAAAATATCATCTATTAAAAACTGGCACCAGCAAATCAATTTACAGGGGGAATAATGCTGTACGAAACTGAACGCTTAATCTTACGCGAATGGCGCACCACAGATCTGGAACCATTTGCTCAAATGGGACAAGACCCTCAGGTCATGGAATTCTTCCCAAATTTATTAAATCATGAAGAAAGTGCTGCATTAATTACACGCATACAAGATAAGTTCACGCAACATGGATTTTGCTTCTTTGCGACTGAATTAAAAGCAACGAGTGAATTTATTGGATTTATCGGGCTCAGTGTACCAAATTTTGATGCGCATTTCACGCCTTGCGTTGAAATCGGTTGGCGATTAGCCTCGCAATATCAAGGATTTGGCTACGCTACTGAAGGTGCACGTAAATGCCTAGAAATTGGCTTCAAGAAATTTAAATTACAAGAAATTATCAGTATCGCGGTAAAAGATAACTGGAACTCACGTAAGGTTATGCAAAAAATTGGGATGCAACAAGATCTGAATGGTAATTTTAAACACCCTAATTTGGATATTAATCACCCTTTAGCTGAGCATGTTTTATATCGTATTCAAAATCCCAAAAGATCTATATAAATGAATATCTCATATAAGTTTCAATAAATAAGCTATAATCATAAAGTTAAATATAGCGCTTAAATATTAATCATACTTAACAATACCAAGCGGGAATACTCTAGATGAATCATACAATATATTATTATATTTGCACTTAAATACTCAATGATGTACCAATTAAGACAATTAGCACTACTCCAGCAAGGTCTAGCACATCAAGCCAAATTTGGCACTGGCATCTCTGGCACACTTAATGCCATTGAACATCTTGGTTATGTTCAAATTGATACCTTATCAGTAGTAGAGCGCGCCCATCATCATATATTATGGAGTAGAGTTCCCGAATATGATCAAACATATCTCAACCGGTTAGTTAATGAGCAGCAAATTTTTGAATATTGGTTTCATGCTGCATCATATTTACCTCTGCGAGATTACCGTTATACATTACCACGCATGGCATCAATTCGAAACGGCGAAAATAGATACTACCAGAATGTAGATTCATACCTAATGAATGAAATACTTACGCGAGTGCAAGTAGAGGGGCCACTAGTAGCCCGAGATTTTGAAAATAAAAGAAACTCTCAAAATAGTTGGTGGGGATCAGGCCCAAGTAGACGCGCTCTAGATAAACTTTTTATGCAAGGTGATCTCATGATCTGTGCACGCAATGGCATGGAAAAGGTTTATGACCTTACTGAGCGCTGTTTACCGAGTAATATTGATCTTAGCATGCCAACAACTAGAGAATATGCGACTTATTTATTTGAAACCACACGTAGAGCACATGGTGTATTCACCTTAAAACAACTTTTACATCTAAAAACAGACAAACCTCTTCAAAAAGCAACGCATGAAATTCTCGATGAGAATATTCAAGCTGAAAGAATTAAAGCCATTCACCATGAAAATGCGCCACTTCTCTATGTTGATACTCAATCACTAGAACAAACCATGTCAGTTGAGAAAAGATTAAAAATACTCTCACCATTTGACAACGCTCTGATCCACCGTGATCGACTAAGTTTACTCTTCAACTTTGACTATCGCATTGAATGCTATGTCCCAGCACCTAAGCGTATTTTTGGTTATTTTTGTTTACCTATTATATATGGTGATGAATTTATTGGTCGGATTAATTGCAAAGCCCATCGATCAAATAAAAGATTTGAAATAATCAACTTTTATTTAGAAGATGATAACCTTAATCGTGAAGAAATCTTACCTCTATTACAAAAAGAATTACAAGAGTTTGCCACTTTTAATAAATGCCCATTACTCGATAAATTATAGTCATAAAGTAACCAATCTTATAAATATTTATAAAAGAGGTAATAACTAATTGATGCACTCTATATTCACCAGAATATAGTCCAATTGAACATTGAAATTGATAAAAATCCATACAGATAGAGAAAAGAATATGCAAATGCCATTTCTGAATCTATAAACGGTTTATTTATACGTTAACTATGCCTACAAATTCAGCTCTACTTAATTGCTCACAAAAAAGTCACTATTTAAAAATATTTTAACAAATAGTGACTGATTAAATTATCTCACCTCAACAAAACTAACATTTATTTGTGTCGTTTCACCTTAATCACTTGATGCTGTTAATGCATCGGCATAATGAAGTCCATTAGTGCCTACTGCTTTAAACTCCATAATTACTTCACAAGAGTGGTACGCTTTTAATACTCTTGCACATTTATTGTCAATAATTTTTCACTCATGAGACGCATGTGGGCCATTTTCTAGTGAAATTTTGAACGAACTAGCATCTTTATGAGAACATTCTTTATACCAACTGTAATTGTCGGCAATGTATGCTGCCACAAGATTTCCACATAAGTCTTTAAGTGACCATCACTACTTTCAAATGTATCACTTAATTTCCTATCGAAAACGGACCTTTTGTTCTTCTAGAAGTGCTTTTAACTGATTTACCGATTAACCTTAACCATTGTTGGTATAAGTTTATTCTCGTACTCACCATTACCAATTTGTCCTAAACTACCATTACCCCAGCAATAAGCTTGTCCAGATTGATCTAGTCCACATTTCCCCAACTCAGATGAAATTATTTGTTTAAATGACACACCTTCAGGCGTAACTACTTCAGTTGGAATTTTATTGTAATGTTCTGGCTTACCATTGCCATTTTGACCCAATGTATTATCACCCCAACAATATGTTTTACCACTATCAGCTATAGCACAAAAGCTGGATAAATTACTATTGCTTGAAATACTAACAAATTTCACACCATGTGGCATTGTTACAAGAAGAGGTATATTTGAAGAATTTACATCTGCATTCCCAATACCTCCCTTACCCCAACAATAAGCCTGTCCAGAATCCGATATTGCACAACTAGAATTTAACGATGTAGCAATACTAGTAAAAAACGCACCTTTTGGCATTGTCACTAATGATGGTTCTAACGCCCAATCAGAATGATGGCTACCATTGCCAATTTCACCATTAGCATTAGAACCCCAGCAATATGCATCTCCATCTTCACTTAATGCACAAGCAAATGAACTTTGCACAGCAATTTTTGAAAATTTTACATCTGCTACTGCCATTTTTTGCGGTACATGATTCGGATAACCTTGTCCCCAACAATATGCATCTCCATCGTTACCTAATGCACAAATAGAGTTTTTATCTCCAAATAATGCAGTAAACTTGACTCCATCCGGCATAACTACAGGAACTGGTTTAGCTGAAGCTTTCATCTTTTCATCCCCATTACCCAGCGTACCTGATTTTCCATTACCCCAACAATAAGCATCTCCATCCTGATCTATCACACAACTAAATTCATCACTACTCGCCATTGTAACAATCTGGCTCTTAGCAGGCATTGCAACCGCCTGCGGTGTATTAGACACATAATTAATGGGTGAATCGTTACCAAGTTTACCATTATTACCTGTCCCCCAGCACCATGCTTTACCATGATTTGACAAAGCACAATTATATTCTTTGTTGACAAATATAGAAACAACCTTAACTCCATCTGGCATAGCTACTGGAGTTGCTAGATCAACACTCTTGCTGGCATCATTACCAATTTGTCCAGTTATCCCATTACCCCAGCAGTAAGCATGCCCATGGTCATTTAATCCACAATTAGTTTTTGCGCTTGAGGAACTAGAGATGTTAACGAAATTTATTTTTTCATCATCATTTATTTTTACGTGTAAAGAATTTTTCAATGGTAACGTATATGTTTGCACATGCTCTTGATATACTTGTGAATTAGATGATGGTATTGTGCTATTGCTCTCAACGCCAGAATTACACGCGGATAAGATGCCGGACAATAAAATGCTCATAGAAAGCCACGATATTTTACTTAAATTTTCATTCATGATTAACTCCTATCATATTGAATACAATTACAACGTTACATATTTATGTTACTCTACAAACACACATTCTATAGAATAAAAGATAAAGTATTAACGGAATTTCTGCAATAAACACGATAAAAAATGGAATAATCTAAAACCTTGACAAGAAAATTGTATCACACCGTATACTAAAACAAGAAAAAATCCAGCTAAGCTACTCATATAACATTAATAAAATAAACTCCTCAATATAGACTGATTATGTTTAAGTACATACAGATAGCAGCACGCTTCAAAAAGATAAGACTCAAGAAGTGATCTTATTACTTTTCCAATTTTAACCAAATAATCACATAACGTGATACAGTACCAAAAACATGCCCACTAAAAAATCTAATATCAAACTAGTGAGTTATCATATACAGATTTATTAGATATCTCTATTTATACGTACATCATCGTCAATTATTGATTTGTTGGGAAATAAACTGCTCCAGTAATACTATGATTATTTAGTTTCTCTAACTGCAGCGATATTATCATTTATTGACAGATACAGTCATAGCAATTAATTATATAAGCTCTGTTCCAATTAGCTACCGAAAACAGCCACTAGTGTAGGTCCGATCCATAGTAATAATTAGATTTATATCATGATCTTCAAGATATTTTTCTATAAATGACAACTCAGTTTATCACCACCCTCTAGCATATGTTGCCAAGTAGTAATAACTGACCCACGCTGTACCGCACCATCACTTTCTTTACCTATGATCCCAAAATCATAGATTGTCGTAAGCTTATTGCTTGAAGCGGCAAAATATTTAACTTTAACCGCATCCGACATTTTTTCATTGAATGGATCAACTTTATTTTTATACTGAATACCGACTACATATGGGAACTGAGCTTTACTCAAACGATCAGTGTCACTTAATTTCGCGTTATAACCAGTCACATAATGATAAAAACTAACACCTTGTTCTGGAACATAACTCTTAATTCCATTATAAAAATCCAAATCACCATAACCAGCTACATACTCATAATCTTCTGCAAAGGTACCAACTACGGCTCTAAAATAGAAAATATCCTTATCAGCAACTTGATAACTAACAGGTAAAACCTCTGCATCAAAGTCTGGCCCCCATAGTTTAGATGATTTAAGCAAATAGTTTCTCAGTTTTACTTCATCGCCATTTGGTTTACGCACTTCGTTGACCCAGTATACATAACCTAATTTATCGCGATATAATCCACCGTGTGCTTTATAAAATTCAATTTCAGTCGCCAATTTCTTATCATCACCAGTATAATTAATTGAACCAGAAGAAACTTTGTCTTTATATAGCATATCAGATTTAGGTTTCTGAAATAAGTTAACCAGATTTTTAGCAGTCTCATTACTACCATCCCAATTATCAACCGCCCACTCTGGTAAGGCACTACGATGCCCACTACCTTTTTGCTGAGCGGTTAACCAATCACGTTTTAAATAACTACTTTTTAAAACTTTCAGCCCGGATGAACGATCTTCGGAAGTATATCCCAATGGACCATAAATCGGCGTACCATCAATCGCGTATCCAACAACTTTAGAATGTGCCAATTTACCAGTTGCAAAGGGATCCTGAAGTTCTTCCAAGAAATTTTTCGACATTTGATGATTATGGAAAATACCACGACTTTTTGGAAATAACGGTATATTACTTGGTGTCGCATGTGCAATATCCGAATTGACAATAAATGCTTCTGCCACATTGGCATCATAAACCCAAGCATAAGAATTATTATAAGAAAACGTATCAGTATAATTAAAAATACTTGAGCCATTTACAAAAATCCCGATTGCTCCAGCATCGCTAAATTCATGGACTGGGGCAGTATCAGGTGTCGGAATAGCTGAAATCTTATAAATTGCATAAATATTTCCAGGCGTAAAACTGATAAAATGCCCCGGTGTACGAATCAAATAATCTGGTATTCCCGAAGTGTATAAAAATACGGTTTTTTTATCTTCGGTTATTTGTAACCCAATCACATCTGCGGGGATAACCGACACAGCTTTAGTCCAATAACTAGTATCACTCATTCCAAAACATGGCACAGCTTGATCACGATTTACCCACAAATTCGCAATAACATTTTTCCAAATATCACTTGACGAAAGTTGCGTAAAACTTTCTTGATTATTAAATGGGTTACTCAAAAGATTCATATTATTTAAAGTTAACATGCCGGCGCTTTTACAAACTTTCAGTGGCGTATTAGGATTTTCCATCGCCATATTAATATGATGCGTAACAAAATCATCCGCTTGTGCGAATTGATGAGCTCCAACAACCAAACTCAAAAGAATCTTAATTGATAATTTGATTTTTCTTAATTTACTATTCATGAATCAAGGTTTCCATTTAATATTTATTAATTTAGATAATTAAAATACGTTATTTATAGTCAATTCTAAAATTATAGCATAATGACTCTAAGTATAAATTAAATCTACTTTTATAGAATACATAAATTTTGTAAATAAATTAAACCGCTCAGAGCTTATCACTTTACCAAAAAATTGCGCAACAAATATCTCTAGCTTCCAAAATTATATCTTGCCATACAACAAACCTCAAATCTAACTTAACTTAAAGTTTACTAGATTTCCATCTCAAATAAATACACGACAAAACTCATGCCTTTATATTATATTGACGCCCGCAAACCATACCAAGAACGGTGTTGCAATTACACAGCAAGCGCAACATATAAAGTTACAAAAACATAAATTTTGTATGCTACAATTCACAAGATCAAAATTGCACAACAAATGAAGTGCATAAAATATACAAATAATAATTTATGGAGAACATTAATGCGTAAATTACTTATCTTAAATCTATCTATAGCTGGTTTCATAACCGCATGTAATTCAGGTAGCAGCAGTACTCCTGCAAGTGTATGCCCAACCACAGCACCAATGTTCACAGAATCATTAGGTGTTCAACTTCTCAACCAATGGGGAACCAATGTCTTAGCTTATGGTCCCTACCAAACTCCTACCGCAACTTACCCAAGCACCTATACTGGGGCTGCATATTTCACTGGAGCGCAATATACACCAGATGCAGTCTTACTTCCAACGGTCAGCAATCAAATCCGTGAAGGCTCACAATCAATCTACAGCTACTTTACTAAATTTCTTGCACATGGACCAGTAATGGTACTTAATTCTGAATCAGGTGGACCATATGTCACCATGGCAGGCTGTGGTACTGGCGTGATTAGTGGCTACTATAACTTTACTTATATGGATAACTCACCGCCAACAGAAGCACGCTATACATTCCAATTCAATTACGTACCAAACTCACAAAATATCGCAATTGTTGTCGAAAGTGGCGTTGAAGCTGGTACGACAATCGCAATAACACAGGCACCAGGCTGGTATGTAGATTTACAACATTCAACAGGATTACCAGAAAATTAAATCGAATTGAGGTTTAATGATTTATTTACGAAAAAACTCATGGATTAATTGATTATATTTCAACTGATCAATTGGACCAATTACCTGACAATGGTGATTGGTCTGTTTATTTGCAAAGACATTATATTGACTTGCACAAGCACCAGTTTTAGGTTCATTGGCTCCATAAATTACACGCTGCAAACGGCTGTTAATAATTGCGCCACTACACATTAGACATGGTTCAATTGTCACATATAAATCACAACCAACCAAACGATGATTATTCAAATTTTTTTGTGCATCTTGAATCGCCATGATTTCTGCATGCGCCAGAATATTATTATCAATTCTAGTGCGATTATAGCCACGTCCAATAACTTGATTATCTCTAACAATGAGCGCTCCAATTGGAACCTCATTTAATTCATGAGCCAAAGATGCTTGTTCTAATGCCAATTCCAAATAAAATATAGTTTGCTGACTGGAGATAACAGCATGTCGTGGCGGCAATTTTTTGTATTCCGCAATTAATGTCTGTTTTTTCTCTTGGCTAAGCTGATTGCTCTCAGCCTCATGAGTTAGACTATATAAATCAAATAGTGCCTGATAAGCCAGGCTTGGATGAAGTAGCTTTAATTCAGCAAAAGCGTGTAAATAACCTTGTTTCTGCACTTGCCAATCCAAACCAAGATTCGCTTGCTCAATTTTCTGTTGCAAGTAAAAAGGAATTGCTTTCATATTCAATTAAACAAAAAACTCAACATCTTGCCAATTGCCTAAATTAGCTTTTTTAGCCGCTATGCGTGTTTGCCAATTACCGACATGAATTTCCAAGCGATGACCATCTGGATCGCAAAAATATAGCGAATCACCTTCAGAGCTATTTTCTTGGAATTGTTCTACACCACTAGCAAGAATTAATTCACAAATCTTAGTAAAATCCTCTTTTTGCACACTAAACGCATAATGCGTATAATCTGGATTCGGATTAGCTTGATATTTTGGCTTTAAGCTCAAACAAATCCAATCATCACCCGCCAAGAAATATGCCCCATTGTGCCACCGACAAAGTGGTTTCAAATTCAACACATCGCGATAAAACACAAACGAGCGCTCCAAGTTAGCTACGCTTAATGTCAAATGATTGATTCCAGTTAGCATTATTTATCTTTTCTAATTTAACCAATACAACCACAAATTGATCGTAACAAAGCTCAACAAAGTAGTAATCACCACGTTAAAAGTAGCTACTTGCGCATCACTTTCATATTTATTCGCAATAATATAAGTATGCGTTGCTGCTGGACTCGCACACAATAAAACTAGTGCTAAAATTAACTCATGAGGTAAATTAAAGCTTAGCGCAATTAACCATGCACAAAATGGGAACACCAACAATTTGATAAAGCTTAAAATCGTCAGCGGAATGATTTGCTTTAATTGTTTCAAGCCATTAATATGAAAAGCGCAAGTCAGACCAAGGCTAAATAAAGCTACCGCTGAAGCGGTATTTGCCAAAAACTGCGCATTGCTAATCACTAATTTAGGTACTGGAAAATGAATAAAATTCAGTATCAAACCCAGCAAAGACAAACTAATCAATGGATTATGTAATAGAACATGCCAGATACGTTTAAAAATGAAGCTTAAATAATTTTCAGTACGCTGATTTTGTTCATTACATAATTGCAATAGCAACAAGCTTCCAGTAAAAAATAGAATATTTTGAATCAACATTAACGGCACCGCTAAAGCTGTTGATTTAAAAATTAACATAAAAAGTGGCATTGTAAAGTATGCACCATCAACTTGACTCGTTGCTAAAGTATTAATTTGACTGGCATTAACTGGAACGCGTAAAAATTTACGGCTAATAAAATACGTGCCAGCAATAGTTACTAACATTGCTAAAGTATAACTTAATAAATAGCTTGGATCAAAAATTTGCCACTTTGTATGGTAACAAGCTAGAAATAAATTCAAAGGCAAAGCAATATAAAATACATAATTAATCAAAACTTGATCATTACCGCGTTTAAATAAGCCACTTATTCCAGCCAAGAATCCTAGCAAAATTGCCACAAATAAAATTGAGGTCGTATTTAGAATTGCTAACATTTAAACTCCAGCATAAATTTGTTTATTATGAAACCACAGTTCAACCAAATGCTTGGCTTGCGCTGGATAGTCTTTAACTAATTTTTGCGCAATATCCCGTGCAGCATGTAAAATATCTAAATCTGCTTCTAAATTGGCAAAACGTAATGCAGGTAGACCGCTCTGGCGCTGTCCAAGCAATTCACCAGGTCCACGAATCAATAAATCTTGGCGTGCAATTTCAAAACCATCATTTGAACTAGAAATAACTTTCAAGCGTTGTTTCGCAATTTCGCTAGGGTTGCCTTCATAAAGTAGCACACATTGGCTCTCGGTGCTACCACGCCCAACCCGACCACGTAATTGATGCAGCTGAGCCAACCCCATACGCTCACTATGCTCAATCACCATAATACTTGCATTTGGCACATCTACACCAACTTCAATCACCGTAGTTGCAACCAATACCTGCGTCCAATTCGCAGTAAAGTCTGCCATAACTTCTGCTTTATCTTTGGCTTTCATCTTACCATGCACCAAACCAACTTTAATCGGCGCTAACGCAGCACTCAATTCGTTATGCGTATTAATCGCATTTTCTAACTCTAGCTTTTCTGATTCCTCGATCAGTGGGCATACCCAATAAGCTTGATTTCCCAAGCTGGCATGTTGCTGAACAAACTTTAATACTTCATTGCGACGTGCATTATTCACCAGCAATGTTTTAATCGGCGTGCGTCCTGGCGGTAATTCATCAATGCTGGAAACATCCAAATCTGCATAATAACTCATCGCCAAAGAACGCGGAATTGGGGTTGCTGACATCATCAATTGATGTGGATGTAAATCATTGTGACCTTTATTCACTAACGCCAAACGTTGCTCCACACCAAAGCGATGCTGTTCATCAATTACCACTAAACCAAGCTGCTTAAATTCAACATTTTTCTGAAATACCGCATGTGTACCAATGATTAATTGTGCAACTCCAGAGCCACACTTAGCAATTGCCTCGCGTTTATTTTTAGCTGTCAAACTTCCAGTTAACCAGACAACCTCTAACTCTATTCCTGCTAATAAAGCGCTGATTTTAGCATAATGCTGTTCAGCCAAAATCTCAGTCGGTGCCATAATCACAGCCTGAAATCCATTCTCAATTGCAACTAGTGCCGCAATCGTTGCCACAATAGTTTTCCCACTTCCCACATCACCTTGCAACATCCGATTCATTTGCTGAGCTTTGGTCATATCTTGCAAAATTTCATGCAACACTCGTTTTTGCGCGCTAGTTAATTGAAAAGGTAATTTAACTAATAATGGCGATAAATACTGATTGGTAGTTTTGAATTGCGGTGAATGATTATGATGTTTTTGAGCATAAATTTTTTGCATCAATAATTGTTGAGCAATTAACTCATCGAATTTCAAACGCCGTAGCGCATGTTGTTGATAATTATCTTTAAATTGCTCTGGAGTTAGTTTATGTAAAGTTAGTAACGCTTGTTCTAACAAAGGCAGCTTATATTGTTGCAAAATAGATTGAGGTAAAGTTTCAGGAATTATATTTGCGTTAAATAAATCTTCTACTAATTTAGCTAAAATCACATTGGCAAAACCATTAGTCGTTGGGTAAATTGGACTAAAGGTATTACTTAGCCTAGCTTCTTCAGTAACCGTTTGTATTTTGGGATGAAAAATGGTTTTATTACCGTGAAAATCCGCTTTGATTTCACCATGAGCGCGAATTTGCTTACCAATCGCATATTGAGTTACATAACTCGGATAAAAATGAAAAAATAACAATGAAATAATTGAGCTTCCATCATCAACCCGCACAATTAATTGTTTAGTACGCTTATTAACAATCTCATGTCCGATAATTTTACCTTGAATCATAACTTGCTGTCCAACTTGCGTTTCAGCAATTGGATAAACTTTGGTTAAGTCTTCATAGCGTAGAGGAATGTGTAATGCCAAATCCCAATAATTATGGATATTGAGTTTGGCAAGTTTACTTAGATGCTTTTCAGCATTATGAATTGGTTCAAGAATTTGCATGCCATTATTATAGCGTGCTAACTAAGATTATTTAAGTATTTGTGGAGTTAAATTAAGGCTACTACTATCATTAGCAACCATGATTTCACCTTCTTGAATAGTGAAGTTCATTTTCATACCACGAGAAGCCATTGCAGCCAATGCTTGCGTATCTTCACCAGCTAAGTTGATCACGCGTAAATTATCGTAACTTGCTAATTTTAGCTTACTCCACCAAACATCAGCTTGGCGTCCACCATATACATAGACAATAACTTGTTCAGCACGACTTACGGCCTTACGAATCAATTTTTCATCAGGTAAACCAACACTTATCCACAGTTTAACTTGCTCATTATGATCTCTATCCCATAAATCAGCTTGATTTTGATCGGTAATCCCCTCAGCAAAGCTCAGATTTTCATTTGCATTTAACGCAAATGCCAAGATCCTTACCATCATGCGTTCATCAGTTTCCGATGGATGCTGGGCAACTGTTAACAAATGGTCATTATAGTAATGTCGATCCATATCCGCAATTTGCATATTTATTTTAAAAATCGTGGGTTTAATTGCCATAGCTAATTTAACTCTTTACAGTTTGATTAATTTTTGAACTTGACTCAACTAGATTAGTAGATTCAACATTAGCTGACTCAGGTACAATCATTGCTGGCAGTAATGATTTGCGCGCTGGTTTATTTGCAACAGAGCTTTCATTCGAGCTTTCAACTTGGGCTAAATTTGTTGGCGCAAATTGATTTTTACTCGTCGCTCCTGGCTGCTTATCAGCATTTTGTGGTAGATACAATGGTCCAGAATAACCACAAGCAACTAAGGCCACAATAGTTATTGCAGCAATCAAAGAATTTTTTAACATGAATGTCCTATACTGACGGAGTAAATACATCCGAGAAGAAGTTAGTTTTAACTAATTTTAATTGATTAGCAGCTGTATTATACAAATTTTCAATCATCCCTGGGTTGCCACAAGCATAAACTTGGTACTGGCTTAAATCTGGATAATTCTTAGTAACAAACTCGGTTACCAAACCATTATAAAAGTCCGCTGGAGTATTCTCATTGCTGCACAACGTCACGCTTAAATCGAGCTGTTGTTGCCATATTGGCAAAACCTCAGTCATATAAAAGTCTTCAGGTAAGAAGTTACCCCAAATCAAATGAACTTTACGCTTAGAATTATGTGCTATCATTTGCTCCAAAATAGCTTTAATTGGTGCAAAACCAGTGCCAGTACACACCATCAACATAGGAGCACCGCTATCTTTTAACGTAAAACTACCCAAAGGACCTTTAAAACGTAGAATTTGCCCAACCTTGAATTCATTCCACACTGACTCAGAAAATACACCACCAGCACGATAACGAATATGTAACTCAAGAATTCCGGCTTGGCTTGGACTACTGGCTAATGAATAACTTCTATTTTTACCACCATGAATAATATCAATATACTGCCCAGCAAAGAAATCAAAATTTTGACTTGCTGGAAGTTTTAATTTTAAAACTGCGACGCTGCCAATTTTCTCAATTGAGGCAATTTTTGAAGGTAAAGTTTTAATTGGAAATCCGTTCACAAAACCAGGCAAATCAAGCACTAAATCACTAGTTGCGACAGATCTGCACAATAAAATTTTATTGTCAGCCAACTCTTCAGCACTTAAGGCCACAGAACTATATTCTTCATGAGTAACACTACCACTAACTAATTGACATTTACATTCACCACAAGTACCGTTCTTACAACCATGTGGTAAGTTTATTTTAGACTCAAGCGCCGAATCAAGAATTATATCATCAGTAGAAGTCGTAAAATTTATGTCGTTGTGTTGAATAGAAACTTTAAAAGTCATGGCAAAGAATACCTTATTATGATAGATTATATTACATTATTGTAGCATAAGGGCAAGCTAGTTCTAATTTTATTGCCTGTGTTACAAATGAATAACTAATATTCAACTGATGACCATGTTCAGTTCAATACAATCATATTCCAAAAAATAATCTCTAAATAATCATCGACTATCATTTCAAATCATAAAATTTAAGCACTATATTTTGTATCTAAAATCCATTATTCTCATACTGATTAACACTAAAAACAATCAACCCAGTAAACTAAACAAGCTCACAATAGAGATTTTTTCTATTTTCAGAACCAGTGATTTACCGATAAGATCATGCTAGCAAATTAAATATCACAACCAATTTATTTTAATTCTAAATTCATCATTACAAATTACTTGAGGACAAAATCATGCCATTAGTGTTATTTATTATTTTATTAATCACCTTTATTACCAGCCTAAAAAAACAACTCCAATTAGCCAACTGCTTCTTCGGAGCATTCATTGTACTTTGGATCGCTATATTTATACCGCATGCTATTCACTATATTAATATACAACTATAAAGGACTTACCGTGAAAAACTTTAAATTACTCAATATACTTGATAGCTTAGTAATACTTGGATTAACTCTGATGCTAGTTTTAGCATTTGAAGATCAGCTTAGTGATCATGATTTACCTTGCGCATTATGTGTTATGCTCAGAATGGGACTTTATGCAATGAGCTATGGCCTAATTTTAAATTTAACTCATGCACGTAAACAAACCAATTATTTATTGGTAATTTTAGCATCGACCATAGAAATAATTATTTCTATCGAGTTTGTCGCACGCCATATCGTACCTGGCAGTGGTAGTTATGGTGATACCGTTTTACACTTACATATGTATACATGGAGTTTATTTGTATCAACTTTAATTTTAATTTATGCAACGATTGCTGGATTAATAAATGGCTCTACAATCCAAGCAGCAACAAAAAACAGATGGATTAAATATATCTTAGGTTTTATGCTAATCACATTATGCGCAAATATACTCAATACAGCAATTGAATGTGGACCGTATTCATGCCCAAGTGACCCAAGTCATTACTGGTTAATTAGTAAATTTTTTACAAGCACTAATTAAAATTCCAGCAAAAACAACTAAGTTAAAGCCACTCAATACCGAAAGTTTATTTTTGATAATTAATATCAGTATACTAAAAGTTGCTAACTTTAATTGAAATATTGAATAAGTTATGTAAAAACCATTATGCTTTGCACAATTCTTTATAGTATTTATTCTCAGTTTATGAAGTATAATATTTACAATCTAGTATTTGTCTATATTATTTGTTAGAAAAGTATAAAGAAACGCTTTAACTACCTTTTAAAAAATAAAGACCATAAGTTATAAATTGCTACGGCTTTACGATGGAGTAATGAAAAGTGACATCTGAAGATGAGTTTGTATTTAATTGCAATGGTATGGTTAATACCATGAAAGAGTTATCCTTTCATCTTATGAATGGTACAAAAATATCAAACTTTAGTTATTTACAATTCGAAAAATCAGGGCATGTCGTTAATTTAACCACCGATATTGAGTTAATTAAATATAGATTTCAAGAAAGAATTAAATATCAAATTCTATTTGAGAAGGAATTAAAGGATAGTAAATTAAACGAGCCTTATATATATTTATGGCCCCAAAATTCATCTTCTGATATTTTACAATCTTTAGCGCATCAAGGAATTGGCAATGGTTGCAATATATTTATTAGGCGACATGATTTAATTGAAGTATACTCTTTTGCTACAGATATTAATGAGTCTAGTATGCAAAGTTTCTATATTAATAATTTTAATATTTTAAAAGGTTTTATTTTAGATTTTAAAACTAAAATTGAAACAAGTCTTGATAAAAAACTTAAATTAGATACCAATATAGTATTTCCATCAAATCATCATAATTCTGATGAATCAAATCAAAGTAATTATTTTGATAATTTTGACATTAAAAAACCTAGAAAAGTAAATATTAACAATAATATATCCTTAACTATAAAAGAAATTGAGTGTTGTTTTTATTTAATGCAAGGATATCAAATTAAAGATATCGCGTGCTTTACTAGTTCATCTCCGCGCACAGTAGAATCACATATCAATAACGTTAAGTATAAAACAAACTGCATAAATAAAGGTGAATTACTGGTGTTTTTACAGTTAAATAATTGGGTATTTAATTCATTATTTCATAAATAATTTCATTTGTAATAGTAAAGTAATTTTTATAAAACATAATAATAAAGTTTATTTCTTATATGTTCTGGGATAATGATACCACAGATTGTTTTATTTACTGGTGGTGAAGAGTTATTTAAAGGTTTTGTTGTGTCGGTCGGATAAACTCTAGTTTGTCTATTATTAAATATAGCGGTTTTTATGTATATAACAGCTTTATTAATGTGTTTAAAGAATTTCTTATGAAGTATATTTTCTCTTCAAATACCTATCTAAAAATTAGAAGATAAGTTGTTACTATAATTTCCAAATTTATGAATGATTTTTACTTGATATCTACCCGAATCCTCACTTTTTTATGCTTTAACAAGCATATAAATATGAGTTCTTTAACAATTTGGAAATTAAAAACAAAAGATGGCATGAAATCTTTTAAAATTACAGCTTGAACAATATGTTATAGTTATTAAAAGGAATTTATCATGCCACTTAATGATTATATCATACACGTATTCTGTCTCATTGATGATATTTACAATAATTTGTTTGGCAGCAAAGGTGTTCGAAAAGCTGGCTACTCGGCTATACTTCAAGATAGCGAGTTAATCACAATGGTAACCATAGGTGAATTTCTTGGTTTATCTGATAACAAAAAAATTTGGCTGTATTTCAAAAGTTGTTACCAATA
>JACCEA011396677.1_pt1 | contig 28084 bp, 34 predicted proteins | sample 7449851 | NCBI WGS metagenome assembly JACCEA01 (sample SAMN15323453, study PRJNA562643) | freshwater metagenome | isolation source: river surface water | place: USA:Blue River Watershed | collected 2017-08-18
ATAAGGCTCGGTGCCTGCTGGAGCATTTTGAGTAGCTTCATTCACAAAATGAATTAAATCATGCTGTGATTCTTTAATCATCGTTTCTGCAATTTTTGCCAACTCCTTGTTACCACTTGCCAAGGCTTGAAAAAGTTGAGATTGATACTCGGCAACTTCTTTTGCGGCGTCTTGCAACACTTCAGCATGCACATAATCAAATGCTGCTTTAGGGTCTTGGGTTTTCATGAGCTCTGCTACTTTGGCTTGCAATCGCGAAGAAAGTTCTTGAGCAGCGCGCTGATTTAGCTGCGCAATCTCCTGGGCACTAGTCAACGCAGCTTGGCCTGCTGCTTGAGCAGCTTTCATGCCCTTAGCTTGATTTGCCATTGCACCTAAATCAAATGGATTCTTGCTCCTTTACGCCCCCTTATTTAATCAGTGATTTTTTCAATCTACTCCTGAATGCGGGCTATTGAGATAGAGAAATACCACTAGAGGCGAGTAGAAATGTAAAAGAGCGCTCTTGGGCGCTCTTTTATGGTCTCAGCTCAGCTTCTATTGGATTAGCGTACGACGATATTAGCGCCCTGACGCAATTGGGATAAGAATTCAAACTGCTTTTTCTGCATCAGGCCATTGCGAATAGCCGCCTTAGCTTGCTCATATGTTGGAGGCTTGCTAGATTTTTTATCCTCCAATTTAATTAAATACCAGCCCTGAGGCATCTGAATCGGCGCCGGAGAAACCTGACCCTTGGATAAGCTTATTAATACGCTGGCAATCTGCGGCAAAGTCTGCCCTGCTTGCACCCAACCTACAGCGCCACCCTGAACCTTATTTGGCGCGAGTGAAACACTCCTCGCCACCTTATCGAAAGACTCACCTTTTTTGATTCTGGCTAGTGCAGCTTGTGCATCAGCCTCAGTAGCAACAGCAATATCACTTACCTTGTATTCCACAATCATGCCCTGCGATCCTAGGGAAGCAATCTCACGGTTGTACTCAGCTTGGACATCGACATCACTCACCGGATTTTGTGACATATAAGTAGACAACTCTAGGTCTGCTAAATAGTTTTGACGAATTAGAGCCAGTTGAGTATTGGCCCGCTCAGAATTTGCGAGCCCATCTTTATCTGCTTGTTGCGATAAGAGAGCAATTTCAATCATTTTTCCCAAGACTGCCTTGCGAAGTTCCGGGGAATCCTTTTGACCTTGAGACAATGCCGCCTGAATGCCCTGCTCAACTGTATCGTTTGTAATAATCACGCCATTAACAGAGGCAGCCGCGTTGACTGGTAAAGCATCTTGGCCGCAGGAAAAGCCTACAAAACCTATGGACAGGAAGGCCCCAGTAAGAAAACGGATGATATGGAATTTCATAGTTACTCTTTTCTAAAGTATAGAAACAATCTTAACAGCTAGGTATTACTAGAAGGTAAGGGTGGAGGGGATTGGCTCAAAGGGTGCAGCCGATTCAGAACTCTGCGCTTCGGCCTGCTCCTCACCATCTGGATTTTTGATGTAGCGAGAATCAAAAGGTACATTTGTTTTCTGACCTACAGGAGGAGCCTCTAAATACACTGGGCCTGCAGGAGTTTCTATAGGCGCAATCGGCTGATTATTAAACTCCTGGATTTGCTGAGGAGTATAGGGGGAGAATGTCTGCGCAATTACAGTCATTGGAAAAGACAAGCTAAAGCTTATTCCGAAAATAATAATTGCATTAAGCCGAGTCAAGGTATGCATAAGTCTTTCTTAGCCCAAGTTAGGCGAGCAGGCCATCAGCAATTAATTTAATACTCGCGACCAATAAGAAAAATTGGACAATAATGTAATACCATTTTGCTGAAATCTTCCCAGCTAAATAAAACCCTAAATACACGCCCACCGGCACCAAGGGTAACAAAAGGATTGATGTGGCCAACTGGTCAAAGTTCAGCAAATCAAGATAGGCATACGGCACTAGCTTGCCAAAATTCATTACCGTAAAAAATATACCCAATGTAGAGGTATAGATCATTGGGGAAACTCTCTCCCTCAACATGTAGATCGTAATTGGGGGACCACCTATATGCGCAACAAAAGAGGTGAAGCCAGATACCCCTCCCATCAATCTTCCAAGCCATGGAAATGGCTTAGCTCCCTTGAGGTCCAAACGCGACATTACCAAACTTTGAATTAAAAATAGTAAAGTAAAAATACCGATCGAGAGAGAAAGAATTTTAGGGGTAATGACGGAGAAAAAAAGATAACCCAGCAACATTCCGAATGCAGCCGGCAAAAGAACCAACTTCAATATTCGCCAGTCAGCATTTTTCAAAAATCGCCTTAACCCCACCAAATCAATCGCAATTAAGAGTGGCAACAAGATAGCCAAGGCTTCATGAATGCTTGACTGACTCGCCATCAGCGGCAATGACAGCACTCCCAAGCCAGCACCAAATCCACTTTTAGAAATTCCAACCACGATGACACTAATGGACGCCAATACAAAAAAGGCGAAAGAGTGGTCGTTAAAAGCTTGAACCAAAGAAATCATGAAGGACTTGCCAAGCGCGAAATGAGTAGAAGTCTATTTTAGGGCTAAAAGGGTTTGAGCAAATGCATAAAAAGGGTATGCTGAAATATCAAGACTTGCATATCCCAATTCATGAACATGCCGAACGCATTTACCAATAAGACTTTTTCGCCTAGCGATGAGGCTCATTACCTGATTCGCCCTATTCAATCGGATGATCGAGAGCGAATTATTGAGCTGTTTAATCACCTCTCACCCGAAAGTCGTTATCTCCGATTTGCCCATGCAATCTCCAAACTTCCAGATGACTTTTTAGATGACATCTTGGATCTAGATTACAAGAAAGAAATGGCTTTGCTTGCAGTCATGTCAAACCCGGCTGGAGCTGAGGAGGTTATCGGCATCGCCCGATATGTGACCCCACCCAATCAGAATGTTTGTGAGTTTTCTCTCAGCGTGAGTGATAAACATACTGCACATGGCGTCGGTACACATTTGATGCTTGACCTCATAGAGCATGCAAAAGAAAATGGAATACAAGAAATGCTTGGGTACGTCTTGAGTAAGAATTCGAGAATGCTTAATCTAGTTTCTGATCTGGGCTTTCAGATCACCAGCATGAATGATGACCCTGACTTTCAAACCGTGAGCCTGCTACTGTGAACAAATCAACTCAAATTCACCCAGAAACTTCAATCCTCATCTTGATCGATTTACAGGGGCGTCTAATGCCAGCAATTGATCAAGGCGAGACTGTACTGAAGCAATGTATCCGCACTGCTCAAATTGCCCAAATACTTGAGATTCCAATTATCGCTACGGAACAAAGCCCAAAAAGTTTAGGGGCCAATATTGAGTCCATTAAGACTTTTTGTAGCGAAACGATTCATAAAGAACATTTCAATGCCTGTGCCGATGGTTTGATTCAATCTATCCCCAATAATCGTCAGCAATGCATTCTGATGGGATGTGAAACTCATGTGTGCTTAATGCAAACAGCACTCAAGTTAATAGACGAGGGTTACGATGTTTCGATAGTGGTAGACGGAGTTGGCTCACGCCGAGCACTCGATAAGCAAATAGCGCTTGATCGATTACAAATTGCTGGGGCACGACTCATTACGGCGGAGATGCTCGGGTTTGAATGGCTTAAGACAGCTCAAAATCCAGCATTCAAAGAAGTTCTCGCCCTGCTGAAATAATAGGGCTGGGCGAGCGAGGCTTTATTTGCTATTCTGCAGCATCACTTAAAGGATTCTTATGACGAACGACACTCAAACCCAAAACGACGAAGATTTTGACTACGGGTGCGAATGCGCCATGACACTCTTAAATGAGCCAACAGAAGATTGCTTGAATGATCTAATTGATGAGCTTGATGAAGATGGCATGATCGCTACTGAAGTTGTCTATGGTCTCCTGGCAACCATCCTGATGAGCATCACCTCAGAAGATGAAGATGATGAGGAAGCTCAGTAAATCGAATTAAGCCAATACTTGAAGAGCGTATTGATCCATGGCTTTTGCCATGGTGATATCGAGCTCGGTCAAAGCCTTCATTGAATGGGTGCTCAAGCTCACTGACACCTTATTCCAGGAATTAGACCAATCCGGGTGGTGGTCTAATTCCTCGGCAAAGTGTGCACATAGAGTCATAAATTGAAATGCGCTCTTGAAATCCCCAAATACAAATGTCCGTACTAACTCTTGAGTATCTAGGTTTACCTGCCAATCAGGCAATATTGCTGCAAAGTCAAAATCATTTGCAAGGAGTTTGGGTTTAGGCAATTGGGGCGTCCACACTCTTAGACAGTTTCTGTAAATCTTCCGGATAAAGCCAGCGCCACTCACCTTCTACCAAATCAGCAGGCATGACGTATTGACCGATTTCTGTTCGGTGAAGCTTCGCAACATGATTACCCACGGCAGCCATCATTCGCTTCACCTGATGGTAACGACCCTCAACAATAGTCATTGCCAATACATTCTCACCAAGCTGCTGACATGCTGTGGCAAAACAGGGCTTTGGATCGTCGTCCAGAACAACGCCATTTAGTAAGTTGTCTATCTGTTTTTGGGTAATGGGCTCGGGCGTGGTGATCTCATAGACCTTACCAATATTTTTCTTTGGTGTAGTCATCTTATGAATAAACTGCCCGTCATCTGAGATCAAAATTAAGCCGGTAGTGTCGTAGTCCAAACGTCCAACACACTGCAAACCCCGCTCAACAAAAGGCTTGGGTAGCAAGCTGTAGACACTGGGATGATGCGTAGTTTTGTGTGAGCACTCATAGTTTGGTGGCTTGTTAAAGGCGATGTAGGCTTTTTCATGAAACTCCCAATCTTGACCCTCCACATTAAGCAGCAATCCTTCAGTGGCGATACGCTCTTCTGGATCTTCTGCCAAAACACCATTGACCTTGACGAGGTCGGCATAAACCAAATCGCTGCAATAGCGCCTGGTGCCAAAGCCTTGGCTAAACAATATTTTTTCAAGAGAGATCGGTTTGGCCATATGTTGCCGAGAATACTACAAAGCCAAGAGATTTTGCGACTGTCAAATGAAGCCGTTATGATTGTCATATACCGCCCCCTAGCTTCTTACTTACCGTCACCATGCTCTCAAGCCCAACCAGCAGAAATCCACTTCATACTCGTGAAATCACCTTTCAGGGGTATGCTCGAGAAGATGGTCTATGGGATATTGAGGCGCATTTACGGGACTTCAAATTTCACCCCTTTACGACCGGCGGAAAAACTTGGGAACCAGGCCAAGCGTTTCACGATATGTGGGTTCGTATCACCGTCAATACTGAATTGGTCATTCAAGCAATTGAGGTAGCCATGGATAGCCACCCCCATCCAGAATGCCCGCAAGTGATACCCCCAATGGATGCATTGATTGGAGCACGCCTTGGCAAAGGTTGGCGCAAAACGATTAATGAACATCTTGGAGGCATCAAGGGTTGCACCCACTTGCGAGAACTGCTCAGCAATATCGCTACTGCTGCTTTTCAATCGATTCCGGGCGCTCTATTTGACCCGGATGACAACAAACCGCCGCTGTATTTGGGAACCTGCAAATCTTGGGACTTTGATGGGCCTGTAGTGATGCGTGTCTATCCCAAGTTTTATAAATGGAAACCGACAGTCTAGGCCTCCTTAAAACTCACCACGGTGAATGTGAAAAGGATTAAATGCCTGCTGTACTGGCATCAACTCCACTAAATTAATATTCATGTGGCTTGGCAAGTTAGCAGACCAGTAAATAGCTTCCGCCACATCATCTGCACTCAATGCTTTCACACCAGAGTAGACTTTGCCTGCTTTATCGTCATCACCCTTAAAGCGCACATTCGAGAACTCAGTTCCAGAACACATGCCTGGCTCAACACAGGTAACGCGTACTGGCGTACCAACTAAATCGGCCCTCAGATTTAAGCTAAATTGCTGAACAAAGGCTTTGGTTCCACCATACACATTACCGCCCGGGTAGGGATAGCTTGCCGCTACCGAACCCAGATTAATGACGTGACCACATTTACGCTCCACCATTCCTGGCAAGAAAGCGCGCGTCATATGCACCAGCCCCTTGATATTGGTATCAATCATTTGATCCCAGTCCGTGAGAAAAGCTTGATGCGCCGGCTCTAAACCTAGGGCCAATCCAGCGTTATTCACTAGTACTGTCACCTTGGCAAACTCCGCTGGTAAGGTGGCCGCAAGACCATCCACTTTGGAGCTATCGCAAACATCAACAGCTAAGGTCAGTAGCCGAGACTGCTGATCTATGGGAAGGGATGCCTTTAAAGCCTCCAAGCGCTCCACCCTCCTACCTAAAGCAATTACCTTATGGCCGTTTGCCAAAAATCTTCTAGCAGTTGCCTCTCCAAAGCCAGCGGTAGCGCCGGTTACTAAAACTGTATGTTCCATATTTTTCTGCTTATTTTTTGTAATTGACTGAGTCATTTATATTACTGCGTATATGACATTGTTGCGGATTTTCACTCACGCCCTTACTTCATTGATTCTGCTGGGATTCATGGGGGGAGCTTTGGCTGATGAAAGCAAGTTCTCGGGAGGCTTTTTAAACTTAGAGAAGGCATCCGATCAATATTCAAGTCAGCGGATTCTAGAATTCTGGGGTTATCACGATACGTTTGGTGAGCAAACTCAAAGCGATACTCTCAAGTTACGGTACTACCAGCCCCTGCAGTTTGATCGGTGGCGCGGAACCATGCGACTCGATACCTCCTATGTTTCAACTTACGGACCTGAACTTCCGCAACATCAGACGGGTACTTACAGCGCTGGCAATACGATGCTAACCGTCTGGGGAAATCATCCCAATGTTCTGAAAAACTGGGAGGGAACCTTAGGCGGACGAATTGTCTTTCCCTTTGGTAATTACGGGCAATGGGCAGCAGGCCCTCAGATCGGCACTGTGTATGTACCGCGCCAAGGAAGTAAGTCACCTCTCTCTGACTTTTCACCTCTTTTAAGATATATGTACGGATTTGATACTAAGAGTAATTCATTTGTGAACAACCCCAATCAACCACCCCTAGTTCGCAATCTCAATATTTTCCCGACACTGGGCTTTAATCTCACTCCCAATACTCAGCTTCGATTTTGGGATGAGAATGGAATCTCCTGGAACACGGGTGGAGGCGGTGGTTGGTTCGTCCCGCTTGATGCCATGGTGACCCATCGTCTTAATAAAAGCTTCTTATTCGCAGTAGGTGCTAGTAAGCAGGTAGTGCAAAGCTATCCAATTTACGACTGGTCTTTTTATGGGAAATTGTCGTTTAATTTCTGAGGAGTGCTTTAGTCAAGATTGACTAAGCGATCTTTCTCGATGATTGCCGCCTTTGATTTCACCAAGGCCTCTATCAGCCAAACCTGATAATCCTCCGCATTCATATTGAGCTGCTTACGAATATTTTCTAATACAGGCGTACCCGCAATCCACTGCTTAGCATCTGCCAATTTCCGACTGCGCCACTCTAATAGCTTGTACTTGAGGAGTACTTTGGCGCCATGACGTGCATTACGGTCAGCATCGCTTGAGAGGTAATCAAGGCGTGATTTTGCAGTCTCAATCGACTGCTTTACATCAGTAAAAGGCTTTCCATGTCCCGGGATCACCAAGGCAACGGGAAGTCTTTCAATCAGCTCCAAGGTCTGCGCTACTTCTTCAAAACCCCCCTCACCCCAGAGCTCAGGAAAGATGACCCCAAACCCTTGCTCCCACAGCGCATCAGCAGAAATCAAGATTTGATGCTGCTCTTGGTACAACATAATTGAATGGTTGTCATGACCTGGGGCTGCAAGAATTTGCCAGCGATAAGGACCTAGGATAATTTCTTCACCAGGCACCAAGAGGGCTTGGTGACTAAAGCGTGGACACTCTTGTCCAAGCTGTTGAAAGCTGAGTAAATGCTCATCCCAATCTTGCACAGCAATGGCCTCAGCTGCTGGTATCCAAATCTCACAATCAAATGCGTCTGATAAAGCCGCATTGCCGCCACAGTGATCAGAATGCAGATGGGTGTTGACTACTTTATTGAGGTTTTTTAAGTCATGTTGCTTAAGCGCATTAGAGACTAAATCAAGCGTCATCTGCTGATGAGCACAGTACCCACTATCGACCAAGGAAACATCCTCTTCGCCAAAGAGTAAAACATTGTTTGCTGATAACCAACCCCGCTCGAAAATTTCGATTCCGGGAGGGAGCAAGTAATTGCCGATACGCTTTTCAGGCACTTTAATTCTTCTGAGAAGTGAGTTCAAGTTTTTGAATATCAAATTGTTGCTGCATCAAGCGCTGCAATAAATCGGCATAGACTTTCGGATCGAGCTGGGGTGTCCGCGATAAAACCCAAAGATACTCTCTTCTAGGATCGCTCACAGCCGCTACCTGATATTGCGGATCTAAATCAATCACCCAATAATCACCCCACACCAAAGGTAGAAAAGAAAGCCATTCAGGGGCAAAGCGCACTTCTAATTTAGGTGAATCTTTCGCGCCAATCTGGCGAGCCAAGCCTTCTGCCTCCGAAGTTTCCCCCGTAGCAGTCTTACAGCTATTGAGAACCCGAAGATTGCCATCTGGTTTGGCGGTATAGACGGCCTTCGTATTCGAAACACATTTTTTCTGAAACCAGTTCGGAAACTTTGCAATCTCATACCAAGTGCCGAGGTAGCGAGGAACATCCAAAGCGGCTATGGTCTTCACACTCTGGTCGCCCTGTTGCGCCATGACTTGGGAAGACCCAAGACCAATCAGCAATAAGCCTAATATAGAAATAAGTGAAGCACGACAATATGAAAACAGGGGCATCAGCGGAATGTCTTTAGATGGTGGATCGCTTACCTAACAGCTTGCGAATATAAGGAATCCTACAACATAACAGCAATAGCAAAACAACTGCATAGATTGTTACGGTATTCAAATCGTTCTTTCCCGCCTTATGCCACCAATAATGGAGGATCGCAGTACAGGCAATGAGATAAATCAGTCGATGCAATAAAGCCCAACGACGACCTAATTTTCTTTGAGCCCAATGGGTAGAGGTCACGGCTAGCGGAATCAGTAAAACAAGGCTGATAAAGCCCATGGTGATGAATGGTCGCTTCAGCACATCCTTCAGCATTTCCACCAAGTCAAAATCCTGATCTAGCCAAAGCCAAATTACAAAATGTATAGCTGCATAAAAAAAGCTGAATAAGCCCAACATTCTGCGATATCGAATCCATGCTGTTGCATTTGTCAGCAAACGCAGTGGCGTCATCGCCAGGGTTAGGCACAAGAAGACTAGCGCCCATGTGCCCGTTGAGCGTGTGATGAATTCAATGGGGTTAGCACCCAAGCCATCAGTCAAGCCCAGCCAAATCAAACGATCTAAGGGCAATAGCGCTAACAGGAAAATCAATAACTTCATCACACCTTACTTATCACTTAGCCTCAATAAAACTTCTTCAGATCCATCCCGGAATACATGCTGGCTACTTGATCACCATAACCATTAAACATTTGGGTTTTCATTTTGGGAGCAAAAACACCCTTAGGATCACCAATACGGCGCTCGGTAGCCTGACTCCAGCGAGGATGATCTACCAGAGGATTTACATTGGAATAGAACCCATACTCGCGTGCATCAAACTGACTCCAACTGGTCTTCGGCATCTCTTCAGTCAAACGAATTTTAACTATCGACTTGGCACTCTTAAAACCATATTTCCAAGGCACCACAATTCTGACGGGGGCGCCATTTTGCTTTGGGAGTGTTTCGCCATAAAGACCAAAGGTCAGAAGGGTCAGCGGGTTCATAGCCTCATCCAAGCGTAGGCCCTCGCGGTAAGGCCACTCGATAATCTGACTCTTCAAGCCTGGCATTTGTTTACGATCTGCCAAAGAAATAAACTCTACATATTTGGCAGAGCCTAAAGGTTGCACCTGATTCAGTAATTTAGATAAAGAGTAACCATCCCACGGAATCACCATAGACCACCCCTCCACGCAGCGCATACGATAGATGCGCTCCTCCATCGGGGCTAGCTTCAGAAGTGAATCTATATCCAAGGTCACCGGCTTTTTAACCAAGCCTTCAATCGTCACCGTCCATGGACGCGTTTGCAAGCTCTCAGCATAGGCAGCCGGATCTGATTTATCCGTTCCGAACTCATAGAAGTTGTTGTAACCAGTCACATACTTATAACTAGTCGATTCATCCTTCAGAATAAAGTTTGGATTTGGTGTGGCGATTAATTTCTGAGCATTGCTTGCAAGTGCATCACGGGAGAACCATGGCGCAAGAGCCAAACCAAAAGCACCGGCAGCAGCACTCTTAATTAAATCGCGACGCCCCTCAAAAACCGCCTTAGGGGTGATTTCTTGGGAGAGCTGCTTTGGGTCATTTGTAAACATATCAATATCTCTTTGATGGACGTCAAACTACACAATGGATATGCTTCATTCTCCTACGCTTGGGGATTTATTGCTGAACCATGCTCTAGGCAATAGGGTTAAATCTGATACCTGAGGCCTATATTAAGCAGTTAAATATTGATTTTGGACCCTTGAGAGATGAATATGGCTTGGATTTTCTTGGCATGCGCCATTTTCTTATTGGGCGTCTTTAAAAGTCGAGAGGGCGTACTTTTACAGCCCCGACTACGCAACCTCTTTATTTCCTGCATTGTCCTATTGGCCATCGCTTGGAATATTCGCGCCCATATGCCCAGCAGCAACCTCCAAAACTTGATCGATTTATCCTTCCACTTTTTTGGCGCCTCGCTCTTAGTGGCTCTTTTTGGATTCTGGAGTGCCATTACCTTGCTCTTCCTAGTTGCCTTAGTGGGTATCTTTACTTTCAGCGGGGATTTGGTAGAGGCAACTAGTCACTACATCATGGTGAGCGTGATTCCAGCAATCTTTGCGTATCTAGTCATGCGAGCGGTAGATCGATTTTTACCAAAGCATCTATTTGTTCTGATTCTAGGCAATGGCTACCTTGCAGGATTTATCAGCACATTTGCAACTGGCCTACTAATTTATGGATTGCAGCAGATCTTTCAAATGAGTTCGTTTGGATCTAGCGATCCTTTGGGTTGGTTTTTAGGCTTGATAGTTCTTTCCTTTATGGAAGGATCCCTCTCAGGAATGTTGCTAGCGATTCTTTTAGTCTATAGACCACAATGGGTCTGCACTTATCAAGAAGACCAGTATATGAATGCTTAAGCATTTCAGTTGCCCACAAAAAAGGCAAACCGTTTGGTTTGCCTTTTTTGCGAAGCTGACCTACTTTAAGCTACGGATGCCGCTTTCAAGATCTCATTCAATGTGGTGCTTGGGCACATCACCGCTTTGAACTTGGCTTGATCAGGCATAAAGTAACCGCCGATGTCAGCTGGCTTACCTTGTACCGCCTTGAACTCAGCAACAATCTTTTGCTCATTCTCAGTCAACGCTTTTGCAATCGGAGCAAAGTGGGCTTGCAATTCTTTGTCTTCAGTTTGCGCAGCTAAGGCTTGAGCCCAGTACATCGCCAAGTAGAACTGGCTGCCACGGTTATCTAACTCGCCAGTACGTGGTGATGGTGACTTGTTGTTATCCAACAATGTACCCGTTGCCTCATCCAGAGTACGCGCCAGGATTTTCACTTTTGGATTATTGGTCTTGTCACCGATATCTTCCAAAGAAACAGCCAAAGCTAAGAACTCACCTAAAGAATCCCAGCGCAAGTGGTTTTCTTCAACCAATTGTTGAACGTGCTTAGGGGCAGAACCGCCAGCACCAGTTTCAAACAAACCGCCACCTGCCATCAAAGGCACGATAGACAACATCTTGGCGCTAGTACCGAGTTCCATAATTGGGAACAAGTCAGTGAGATAGTCACGCAAAATGTTACCAGTCACAGAAATCGTATCTTTGCCACGAATCACGCGCTCCAATGTGAAACGCATTGCACGAGTCTGAGACATGATCTGAATATCTACACCCGTTAAATCATAGTCTTTCAGATAGGTTTGCACCTTCTTGATCAACTCAGCTTCGTGTGGGCGGTACTCATCCAACCAAAATACAGCTGGAGTATGTGACAAACGCGCACGGTTGACTGCCAACTTGACCCAGTCACGAATCGGCGCATCTTTAACCTGACACATGCGCCAGATATCACCCTCTTCTACATTCTGCTCGAGTAATACTGTGCCATCATCAGCAACAATACGGGCTACACCAGGCTCAGGAATCTCAAAAGTCTTGTCATGTGAACCATACTCTTCTGCCTGCTGCGCCATCAAGCCCACGTTCGGGACTGTACCCATGGTTTTAGGATCAAAATTACCGTGGGTCTTACAGAAGTTAATCATCTCCTGATAGATACGAGCAAACGTACTTTCCGGAATAACAGCCTTAGTGTCATGCAAGCGGCCATCCGCACCCCACATCTTGCCGCCAACACGAATCATTGCTGGCATCGATGCATCAACGATCACATCACTTGGTGAATGGAGGTTAGTAATGCCTTTGGCAGAGTCAACCATCGCCAACGCTGGACGGTGCTCATGGCATGCATGCAAGTCTTGGATGATTTCTTCGCGCTTGGATTCTGGCAAAGTTTTAATCTTGTCATACAAGCTGCTCATACCATTGTTCGGATTAACGCCTAACTCTTCAAACAACTTGCCATGCTTTTCAAATGCATCTTTGTAGAAAATCTTTACAGCATGACCAAACACGATTGGGTGTGACACCTTCATCATGGTGGCCTTCACGTGCAAGGACAACATCATGCCTGTCTTGTAAGCGTCTTCAATTTCTTTTTCATAGAACTCGCAGAGCGCTTTCTTGCTCATGTACATGCTGTCAATAATTTCACCAGCAAGCAAAGAAACTTTTGGCTTGAGGACAATGGTTTTGCCGCTCTTCGTTACCAAGTCCATCTTCACATCACATGCCTTAGTCATAGTCATTGACTTCTCACCAGCGTAGAAGTCGCCACCATGCATATGGGATACGTGCGTACGGGAAGCCTGACTCCACTCACCCATGGAGTGTGGGTTCTTGCGGGCATAACGCTTAACTGCATTTGGTGCGCGGCGATCAGAGTTACCTTCGCGCAATACTGGGTTTACTGCACTACCCAAGCACTTAGAGTAACGGGTACGAATTGCTTTTTCAGCATCATCTTTAGGGTCCTCTGGGAAATCTGGAATCTTGTAACCCTTAGATTGCAATTCTTTGATGGCAGCAAGCAACTGGGGAACTGAAGCGCTGATATTAGGCAACTTGATGATGTTGGTATCCGGCAATAAAGTCATACGACCAAGCTCGGCCAAATTATCGGGAACTTTTTGCTCAGCAGTTAAGCAATCAGAGAACTCTGACAAGATACGTGCTGCAACAGAAATGTCGCTTTCTACAACCTGCACTCCAGCTGGCGCTGTAAAAGTGCGAATGATTGGCAAAAATGCACAGGTCGCCAATAGTGGCGCTTCATCTGTCAGCGTGTAAATGATCTTTGATTTCTCTGAAGCCATTGATGTTTCCTCGATATGGATAAATATTAGGGCTCGGTCTTATACCGAACCACTCCCGTATTCCGCACGCAACACTTCAGACGCTTTTGACTGTCTTGGGTGTTATTTCACGCACTGGACCGAGACGTCTATTTTAAATCATCGACCCCGGCAATTTAAGGGGATTTAGGCACCAAATTGGCTGAAGTTGGTCGATTTAAGGGAATCCACCAAGCCGAGCCCGTACTCACTTGCATCGTAAACTGCGATACATGACTAATAAGCACCCCCTGCTCAACAAAAACCTTCTGCTGTTGATCCTTTGCCAGGGCTTGTTTTTGACTAACAATGTGACATTTATAGCCATCAATGGCCTAGTTGGCCTAAGCTTAAGCCCGGTTGCCTGGATGGCAACCCTGCCAGTAATGGGCTACGTTGTGGGAGGCGCCTTCTCAACTTCAATCGTAGCCAAAACCCAAAATTACTTTGGTCGGAAGATTTCTTTTCAGCTAGGCCTCTTGGTAGCTGCCTTGTCAGCCCTTCTGTGCGCCTATGCCGCTATTTCTAAAAACTTCTGGTTGCTGGTCCTGGGCACCTTTATTGCAGGCTATTACAGCGCAAATGGGCAACTCTATCGATTTGCAGCTGCCGAGCTGACGGCGGTCAGTCAAAGGGATAAGGCGGTCTCTTGGGTGCTTGCTGGCGGAATCCTAGGGGCAGTGATTGGACCCAACCTAGCTTCATGGACTAAGGATTTCTTTGATACCGCATTTCTGGGGGCTTATCTCACCCTATCAATAGCCGGATTTATTGGCATCATCGTGATGCAGTTCATCCACTTTCCAGAAGAATTTAAGACCCAGCACTCACTTTCCGCAGGTAGGAGTCTCAAAACAATTCTGCAACAACCGGTCTTTATGGTTGCTGTAATTGGCGCTTCATTGGGCTACGGCGTCATGAACCTGCTCATGGCAGCAACTCCGCTCGCCATGCAAATTTGCGGACTCCCTTTCTCCGATACGGCGCTGGTATTGGAATGGCATGTGATTGGCATGTTCGCGCCCGGGTTTTTTACTGGCTCACTCATTCAACGCTTTGGTACTCTCAAAATTATGGGTGTTGGTGTCGCCCTGAATCTTCTATGCATTGCAATCGCGCTAACTGGCGTCGACTTTCATCAATTCCTGATTGCACTATTTTTATTGGGCGTTGGCTGGAACTTTTTATTTACCGGCTCGACGTCTTTGGCAATGACTGCCTACCGACCAGAAGAGCGTGATAAAGCTCAAGCAGCAATCAACTTCTTTGTGTTTGGCACAATGGCCTTTACTTCATTTGGTTCTGGAGCACTCATTACCTCGCAGGGCTGGAATATCCTGAATTTCGGATCACTGCTTCCCGTCGCTGTTACTGCGGGCGCTTTGATTTGGCTTAGCGCCAATCGCAAGAAGACTATTACGTCCTCCGCGACTTAAGAAGCCTTCGCTAAAGGTAGATTGAAAAGCAAGTTTTGTGGTTTGAGCTTGAGTTGCTTCTCATCATTCATCGCAATACCCATATACACCGGCTTTCCAGCCTGAGATTGGGTAACCGCAGCCTCATCAATAAAGTCCAGGCGGAATAAGCAAATGACCTTCTCAAGCTCATCAGAATCCACCGGCTCTTTGTTGTAAAGCTTATTCAAAATATCGGTCGCTGCCGCATCTAGACCAACATGCCAAGACCATTTGGGGTCGGTGATTTGCTGCATTGGGGTAATGCGTACTTGGGCGCCTAAAAAGTGTTGTATCCATTTTTCCAGAACGCGGCAAAAGTGATTGATGGGTGGCTGACCAAAGTTCAGTTGCACTGCAAAGTCATAATCTTCATTCTTCTCCCAATAAAGATCCGCATTTTCTTCATGTAGTACATCTAAGTCGATTGAGCGCATAGACATTGACTTGCTCTTCAGGAGATCCAGAATGTTGCCAGTCTCCCCAGCTTGCGCATTGCGAGTCACTATCTCATCATCCGCAGCCATCACCACACTGTCCTCAAGAACGGTGATCTTCTGAACCCGAAAGAAGAGCTCACCCATACGAGCATCTAATGGATGGCAATCTTCACCCAAGATATGCCGTATAAATATTTGCGCCAACTGAGTAATAAATAAAGGTGGCACGTCAACACCATCCCCTTTAAACAAGCTCATGTAAAAGTTTTCTAGAGAACTGGCCGCCAATAACTTAGCTCGATACCTAAGCCAAACCTGATAGTTCACCTGAATATCAGGATCTGCCATTCCAGCAATTTCTTCATCAGAGATGGCTGCGCGAGGGTTCTCGCTTAAGCGCTGATGTAAGGCGCGCTCAGCAGCGCAGGATTCAGGAACGAGGTTTAATTCGGGGCGCAACAAGTAGGTGCGCAGAAAATCATCTGTCACCAATAATTGCTTGTCAGACCCCACCGTAAGGGTTTTATACGCAGAATGAGGCCAGAAGTTTGTCATGTTAGTTTGCTCGAACAAAAAGATTACGCTCAGAATATACTAGCCCCTCAATTTCAGCCAAAGAGGAAGATAAACGTGAGCGAACTCCAAAAAATAGATACCGTTGTTGGTGATGGCAAAGAAGCGACTGCCGGCAATCATGTAGACGTGCATTACACCGGGTGGTTGTTTGATGAAAAAGCGCCTGACCATAAAGGTCAGAAGTTTGATAGCTCTCTTGATCGCGGCCAATTATTTAGCTTTCCTTTGGGTGCTGGCCACGTCATTAAAGGCTGGGATCAAGGCGTACAAGGGATGAAGATTGGTGGCAAACGCACCCTGATCATCCCTTCAGAGATGGGTTATGGCCCTCGTGGTGCTGGCGGCGTGATTCCCCCAAATGCAACATTGGTATTTGATGTAGAGCTACACGGAGTGAATTAATTTCAAACCTGTGTCTGCAAGTAACAAGGCCACTCAATGAGTGGCCTTTATTTTTCCCGAAGAATCAATACGGCACTTACGAACGCAAATCTTTGCCATTAAGCGTCAATTTGTTTTGCGTTGCTGGCTGACATAAACCAATCAAACGATTTCTTTCTGCCATGACCTTGTCAGCATAGCCACCATCATTCTCGGCATTTGCAGCGCCAACATAGTATTTCAAGCCATTACGCAATGAGCCACTAGTAGCAATTAAATACTTCAGGATGTAGGCGCCCACCCGAATATTCACTTCAGGCTTCACCGCATCAGTAGCTCCGCCATACAAAGCGTATTTATCTTTATGAATAGCAGTCATCACCTGCATCAAGCCTTCAGCACCTGCATGGCTTTTAATCAAGGGATTAAAGTTGGATTCCACAGAAATCACGGCAAGCAATAAAACTGGATCAATATTGACTTCTTTTGCAATCAACACTGTGTTGGAAACGTATTCCTCAATCTTTGCGCGATCTAACTTGTACTTCTTCTCAAAGAAGTCAGCAACAGCACGTTGATTTTGAATGGACACCATCAACTTCGAATCCAAGGCCTGAGGATCAATCTTCGAAGTGGGGATGCGATCGGCTAAGTGAGAGATTGGCTTTACCTGAGCCTGGGCTACAGAGGGCATCAAGAGGGCAACCGTTTGCTGTTTAGCGCTTGTCAATCCACTATGGGAGGTGGTCGGTGACTTGCCATAGATCACGTTTGCAATCTCTTTATCGGCAAGTGCTTTGGGAGCCTCCTCCTGATACTGATCGAGCATGCCAAAACCGTTTTGCCAAACTATATGGCGAGCCTCGTCTGGGACCAGAATACGAGCTAAATCGAATGCACCTGCTTGAGTACCATTTCCGGAAAGCCAGAGCCCCACGATCATGAAAACGCTTACGATCAATAGGCCATTCATCACCCGATATACGGGGGATAGTGCGTGAGCAAGCAAGTCTTTAGCATTGGCCTTTGCAGACTCTACTAGTTGCACATCGCTCGAATTGGCAGAAAAACATTTAATCATTCATAGTCTTGCAGTACCCCAAAAATCTCAGTTCAGATTTATGTTGCAATGCAATAAGTAAAAAACATGAGTCATCCTAAGAAGGTTCTTATATCAAGTCAAGAATAAAGGACTTAATTTCCATAACTTATAGGTCTTGAAATAAGGATCATCCCTAATAAGATCCCTAAATTTGATATTTAACCCTTTAATTTCAATCACTTAAAGAAGTTAGTGAGGACTTATTTCATATAATAAAAAAGTGCTCAAAATCCAACTTTTTTACTATTTTTAGACTTCAAAAGGGCCGCCTGACCCGTACATCTAGTATCTAGGCAGCTTGTATTTTCTACCGGTAGTGTTCATTGAATCATCGCCTCAAGTTGCGCATCTCCTACTCTGAACACTTCGCAACTAGATCATTCGCTGAGATAAACAGCTCTCAAGCCCGCATAAATACTAGCTCTAAAGCTAACGTCATCGCCCAATATGCGCAAAACTTTTACCCCCTCGCTAAGACACTCATTACACTGACATGCAATGAAGTTCCTGGGCAAACTCCTCCTACTTAGCTCGCTTTGGCTGCCACTGAGTGCATCTGCACTATTTGATCAATGCAAAGATCTATTCCCGGCCCAACAAGTGCCAAGCACAACTCAGGTAGGGCGAGACCTTTGCTTTGATGATTTTGCAATCTACTACTCACCTTCGGACAAAAAGCCGATCTACACCGTTGAGCGCCTCAATGGCGAGCAACTCCAGGCGCCTCACCCACGACGTACCAATCAGTTTTATGAGGAGGCCAGACTCCCTGCGCATGAACGCGCCCTGCTTGCAGACTATCGCGGCAGTGGATACGACCGAGGTCATAACGTTCCAGCAGGAGACATGACGCGGGAGCGGGGGATGGCGCAGTCATTTTCCTTAGCAAACATGATGCCGCAAGCCAGGCAGAATAATCAGGGCATCTGGGCAAAACGAGTTGAAGAGCCCACCAGGATGTACATCAAGCGCGCAGCAGGCGACGTGTATGTGTTTACCGGATCGATTGGTCATGCTGGCAGCATTGGTAAAAGCCGAGTCACTATACCGAGTCATCTTTATAAGCTGGTCTACGATCCGAATAAAAAGTTAGCTTGGGCGTATTGGGTTGAGAATACGGATGACGCACAAATGAGCGCGCCAATCTCTTATGCTGAGCTTGTACAAAAGACGGGCATCGATTTTCATTTGCCTATAGAGATGAGTGACAGTGCAGCCAGCATTTCAGCTACAAGGGCAGTTCCAAGACAGTCAATAGGCGCTTGGTATCCAGTCTTTTTCGAGCAATACTCGCCTGAGAAGATGGCAGCCATCATCTCGAACATCAAAGCAGGCAAGGTTGCCAGCGTACAGATTCAGTACGACCGTAATGTAGAGCTCGCTCAAAGGTTGGCTCTGGAGATTGGGACGCAAAGTACATTGCAGGCCACTCTTTCTCAAAGCAGCCCTCCAGATTCACCCAATGTGAGCTATGAACGCAATCGCGTGACAGCGATAGTTCGCTCCAAGTAAACCTTTACTAGTCTCGAGCGCGGGGCGCAATTCCATGAGCCCGCTGGATAGGGGTCAATAGTCCGCGTAGGCCATTGTGATCTAGCGTATGCATCAACTCTAGCAACTGACCCAGCTCGCCCTTAGGAAAACCTTCGCGAGCAAACCACGCCAAATAATTGCCAGGCAAATCTGCAAGCGCACGCCCAGCGTGCTTACCAAAAGGCATTTTCATTGTGACCAGCTTCACAAGGGCTTCTGAATCCATAGATTCGCATCTTACAAGCTCGGGCAGTTTCTTCAGCAAATCTCAACACCAAGACAAACAGGGTCATTTTCTCAATTGAGAATTATTCTCATTTACTGTATATTGAGAATCATTCTCAATTACTTTTATTCACCAGACCACCTAACTATGAAAATCACCATCAAAAGACTTGTTGCCTTTAGCATCCTATTAGCTACCGCCTTGCACTTCTCATTCGCGAATGCGGGTGAAGGTGCGTTTGGATGGATTTACACCCTCGACCTCCAGCCCAAAGGAAAGTTGGAGTTTGAACAGCGCCTACAACTCAATAAACAGCAAGCGGCTGGGACCTACGATGCCTGGACAGCCAGAACCGAGTTGGAATATGGTCTTACCAATGATTTACAAATTGCTGGCTACATCAACTCCTACTACACCAGCGCAAATCAGAATTACACGAATCCGGAGGCTTGCGGCGATAGCTCAAGTTGTACGGGTGGATATGGAGTGCCATCAAGCCATGACCCCGCTACCCCTTACAGAAAAAGCGGTATTGAAGGTGGCTCACTAGAGGCTATTTATCGACTGACTAATCCAGTGACATCACCGGTTGGCGTTGGTCTGTACTTAGAGCCCACCTGGGGCAGAAACAAAGATGAAATCGAGGCTCGCCTTCTATTGCAATCGAATTTTATTGATGATCGCTTGGTCTTGGCAGGAAACGTAGTGGTAGCAAATGAACGTTTGAAATTTATTGAGAATGGCAATGTCCCTGAATCCATGCTCGATTTTTTAGTCGGTGCTAGTTATCGATTCGCGCCCAAATGGTCTGCTGGTGTTGAAGCCCGATTCCATAACGACTATTCCGAATTGAATTTGCGCAATCAAGTGCAACGTGCAACTTTTGTTGGTCCCAATATGCACTATGCCGCTAAAGACTGGTGGGTCACTGGCGCTTGGCGTTATCAACTCAAAGGCGGAAGCTGTATGGGTGGTGGCGAAGCTGAATGCTCCAATGCTCGCGTTTGGGATAGTCACTCAGTTAATGAGTTCATTGTCAAAGTGGGCTTCCCGCTGAACTAGAAAAGATCTCTCTCATTTTTAATTTAAAGGTACATATGGAAAAGCAAAATTTATTAATGGCAGCACTGATACATCTGATTAAGTTTCAGTCTACCCACTGCGCCACTGCGAGGGAGCGCGCCCTAATGATGTTTGATGCTCTAGCCCAGCTAAACGAAACCAATCAAGAACTAGATGAACTTTGCTGCCAGGCTAATGCATTGTTAGCCAATTAATTAACTACTTCAAATTCCTCAACCACACCAGCACAAGAATTGAGAATATGCACTGGAAACCCAATCCCTTACTCATCATGAGTCTAGCTGCAGCTACGATACCGATCGTTGCTCATGCCAAGATCTATGCATCTGTTGAGCAAGCTCAAAAGATATTGATTCCCAATAAGGCCTTAACTAAAAGTCCCATCATCATTACAGATGAGCTACAAGACAAAATGCGCTCAGCTTCAAGTATTCGCCATCCCTTTCAAGGGGATCGAATTTGGAAAGCAGCGGATGGAAGTTGGTTCATCGTAGACGAGGTAGTCGGTAAGCATGAAATGATTACCTATGCAGTTGCTCTCAACCCATCAGGCGCAGTCACTGGGATCGAAATCCTAGATTATGTGGAATCTTATGGATACGAAGTAGCGGAAGCTCACTGGCGCAAACAGTTCATTGGCAAAACGGCGGCAGACCCTATCAAGCTCAACCAAGATATTCAAAATATTGGGGGCGCCACCCTCTCCTGTAAGCATCTAACCGATGGGGTTAAAAGAGTTGCGGTCTTATATGAGATTGCCTTAAAAAATCAGAACACGATTGCAAAATCAAAATGATTCGTTGCAAACCCCTCTTGGGGACTTTCGTAGAAATCCGGATTGATGATGAAGGCCCATCATCAAAAGCCTTAGATGAAGCATTTTTAGCTATTGAGCAAGTGCAGTCTTTAATGGGTTTTCATCAACCGGATAGTGAGCTCTCAACAATCAATGCCAGGTCTCATCTAGAGCCTATTCGTATTCATCCCTGGACAGCCCGTGTACTAAGGATTGCAAAAGAAATGTATCGTCAATCTCATGGGGTTTTTAATTGCGGAGTTGGGCACCGCCTAGTAGAAGCAGGTTTACTCCCGAAACGTTTCCAGTGGGGTAATTACACCTTTGGGGGCATTCAAGACCTCGTATTTCTTGAGCCAAACCTAGTTTTCGCAGAACAGCCTCTCTGCCTTGATCTTGGTGGAATTGCCAAAGGATATGCAGTAGATAAAGCCATTGAAATTCTGCAAGCTCATGAGATCAACTCTGGCTCAGTGAATGCAGGCGGGGATATGCGAGTCTTTGGAGATTGCACACAGGAAATTCAAATCCGAAATCCCAAAAAACCTCACGAACTCATTCAAATTGGCACTTTGAAGGCGGGGGCCATTGCGACCAGCAGTCTCTACTTTGCAAAACGTGATGCCAATTCAAAAAGTTTTATGGTGAATCCCTTCAATCAAGAGCATATTGAATTTTCAGAGTCCTACTCAATAGTTGCAGATGAATGTGTCTACGCAGATGCCTTAACTAAGGTAGTGAGCATTTCTGGTAATACTGATCACCCCTGCTTGAGTCATTTTTCTGCCCATGCCATCAAAATCCCGAGCACCCTCACCCCATGAAAAACACGAGTCGCCTTGGCAAGATGCCTGCATGGCAAAGATATTTCGTCTTCATTGGCATATTGAGCTGCTCCCTCACTGGCATAGCCTATTTACTTGGTCATGAATTCCATATCGAACGTACCGTATTGGGAGCTCACTCAGTATTAGTGTGGCATGGCATTGCCGCTATGGCAGCTACGATGGCTCTGGGCTCCGTCTTGCCCTTTCACCTGAAGGCGGGTCTGAAGTCCAGAAGAAAGTTATGGAGTGGTTTAAGCCAATTGGCTTTTCTAACTACCCTATTAGCTTCAGGTGCCCTGCTGTACTACGGCCCTGAAGAAATTCGAGATAGCGTAATCGAAATCCATTGGATGATTGGCCTGACTTTCTTTGCAATCTTTTTACTGCACGGTGTGCATGCCAAAAACTTGACCAGCTTAAATGCAAAGAAGGCGCATTGAGTTTGATTGCTCAATACGCCTTGTTCAAGCTAAAGACAACTTACTTACAGCAAGAATCTTTTCCAGATGAGGTGCCACAAGAATTGATTCCCAATAATGGGTATGCTGGGCAGAAGCGGAAAATACCTGTAGCCATGGGGATTAGTCCGAGCCAACCCCACCAGCCTACGACTCCATTGGCTGCAAGTGCAACCAGCACAATACCTACTGAGATTCTTAAAATACGATCGATACCACCGACGTTACATTTCATATTGAACTCCCTTTAAAAACGATTAAATGATTCTTCTCAACTACTTCTTGCAGTAATACTTGTAGAGCAAACTCATCACAGATATAGCAACTTGACTTGATAAAGAGTAGTAGATCTGCTTACCCTCTCTACGCGTTTTAACCAGCTTCTCCTTGCGTAAGACAGTAAGCTGCTGTGAGAGGGTTGGCTGATGTAAATCCAGCGCAGCCTCTAGCTCACCAACACATTTTTCTGCTTGACCGATTTCGCATAAGAGCATCATGCGATCCCGATTGGATAAAACCTTCATCAGCTTGCAAGCATCATCGGCTGATGACTGCATCTTTTTTAATTCAGCCTTGGAAATGGGCATATTCATCATCACTTCCTAATCAGAGTGCATTCAAGGGAATTTTTAAATAAGACACCCCATTGCTATCCGCCTCAGGAAAATGTCCAGCCCGTATATTGACCTGAATAGAAGGCAAGATTAATGTTGGCATGTCCAAGGTTTTATCTCGTGTAGTACGCATCTGTATAAATTGCTCTTCGGTCACACCATCATGAACGTGAATATTATTTGCCTTCTCATCAGCCACAGTACTCATGCCAATCGCTGGTCGATTATTTGGTGGATAGTCGTGACACATGTATAACTTAGTTTGGCCTGGATAAGACAAGATCTTCTGAATAGAGCGATAGAGCGTCTTCGCATCGCCACCCGGAAAATCGCAACGGGCTGTGCCGACATCGGGCATAAACAGGGTATCGCCTACAAATATTGCATCGCCGATTTCATAAGCCATACAAGCCGGTGTATGTCCTGGCACAAAGAGTGCTTTTAAGGAGAGATTGCCAAAGGAGAGTAATTCACCCTCCTTTAACAAGTAGTCGAACTGTGTGCCATCGGCCTTAAAGCGATCATCCAAATTAAAGATACCTTTAAACACGGTTTGGACATTCGTGATGTGATCACCGATTACCAACTTACCACCCAAGTGACTCTGTAAATAGGGGGCAGCTGTTAAATGGTCTGCGTGGGCATGGGTCTCTAAAATCCAATTGACTTGTAGTTGATATGACTTCACGAAAGCAATCACCTCATCAGCAGACTTAGTAGTAGTTCTACCCGATTTAGGGTCATAGTTCAGGACTGAGTCAATGATGGCGCAGGGACTACCCTCACCCTCATAAACCACATAGGTGTAGGTCCAGGTTTCTGGATCAAAAAAGTCCTTAATAAGTGGAGTATGCGTAGCAGTCAAAATATTTCCTTGTTTGCATAAATATTATATATATTTATATACTATATTAATCTAAAATAAATTGCAATGGACTACTCAACCCTTATCAGCCCCTCGCTAGGCATCCTGGTTGGCATCCTCATGGGCCTTACTGGCGCAGGAGGCGGGATTTTGTCTGTGCCGCTCCTAGTCTTCTTCCTAGGACTACCCATTGCAGAGGCAGCACCAATTGCACTGTGTGCGGTTGCCCTTGCTTCTAGCATTGGGGCCATTCTGGGACTCAAAAATAAGATCTTGCGCTACAAAGCAGCTATTTTTATGGCGATCTTTGGCTTAATCCTCTCCCCCGTAGGACTCTGGCTTGCACCCCAGATCCCGAATGCGCCCTTACAAATTCTATTTAGCTTGATCCTCCTCTATGTAGCGGTACGCTTATTAACGCAAGCGCGCAATGAGCTGAAGGGCATTCCAGAGGAAATTAGAAAACCCCCACCTTGTCTAGTAAACCCCGCTATTGGAAAACTCCAATGGACCCTACCTTGTGCTCGTGCCCTCATGTTCGCTGGTAGCATCGCAGGCTTTTTATCCGGTTTGCTCGGCGTTGGAGGCGGCTTCATCATCGTGCCAGCACTCAAACGCTATACCGATCTACCAGTGAAATCTATCGTCGCGACTTCTCTTGGAGTGCTAGCCATTGTCACCGGCGGCGGAGCCATTTTCTCGGCAGTAAATGGAAGCTTAAAGATTGTTGTAGCTGCGCCTTTTGCAATAGCAGCATTAGGTGGGCTATTAATCGGTCTTCTGCTGGGCAAAAAAATAAGCGGGCCCCATACTCAACTTATTTTCTCTATCTTCACTTTAATCATTGCGATTAGCTTGCTCATCAAAGGCGCGCTAACTTTGAATCCGTGAAACGCCGACTACCATCTTTTCTTCTTATTCTTTCTCTCATAATATTGGGGGCTCTACTCATGACGCTCAAACCCAGCTCTGTTTTAACAAGCTCAGTTAGCGCTATTTCTGGAACAGTCAGTAATCTGCGTAATGAACTCTTGGAATACGTGAATCCAGAAAAACCAACGCACGACCATTCCTCGGTCTACTACCAGCGCTTCTTTATCTCGACATTTAATTTAGATGATCGCACTATAGAAGCCAAATTCTCCACACCGATGGTGGTGAGCAATGGTGACAGCATCACCGTATCTGGCTACTCCAAAGGCAATCACTTTCAAGTGCTGGCTTATGCCAATCAAACTCAGCAAATAAGTAAGCATGAAAATTGGATCATCTTAGGTCTAGGCGCCCTATTCTTTCTAGCTGTTGCCCTAGGACTCCTCAATTCAGAATTAGTAGCTGAAGGCGCTTTAGTGCCCAAGTTATTTTTGGTCGGTTTTGTAGGGGTAGCCTTCTATATGGGCTACCGTGCGCTACTGATACGCGAGGCAATCTCACTCCTCCAGAACTAGCTAGGTGGGACTTGCTTCTTCACACTCCAATAGAAAAAGCCCTCTTTCGAGGGCTTTTTAACAAACAGAGTGCCGTTAAATCTTAGTGGCCACCAGCGCCACCCAAGTAAGCCGCTTTCACAGCCGGATCATGCATCAACTTATCTGCTGGGCCATGCGTGGCAATCTTACCGTTCTCAAGAACATAGCCGTAGTCAGCAACATTCAGGGCTGCTGCAGCAAACTGCTCAACCAATAACATGGTTACGCCCTGAGACTTAAGGTTAGAAATAATCTTAAATACTTCCTCAACCAAAATTGGTGCCAGACCCATTGATGGTTCATCCAAAAGAATAATCTCTGGATTGAGCATCACAGCACGAGCCATTGCCAACATCTGCTGCTCACCACCTGACAATGTTCCAGCCAATTGGTTGCGACGCTCTTTTAAGCGGGGGAACATTTCTAGAGCGCGCTCTAGATCGTTCTTAATATCGCCTTTTGGACGGCTACCTGTAAAGCGTGGAAATGCGCCTAATAAGAGGTTGTCATTTACTGACATCGTCGTAAATACACGACGACCTTCTGGGCTATGAGCCAAACCTAAGCGAGCGATTTTATGAGAGTCGTAACCATCAATTTTTTCGCCACCAAGAGTTACTTCACCACCAGTTGGCTTGATCATGCCAGTAATAGCGCGCATGGTCGTTGTTTTACCGGCGCCGTTTGACCCGATCAAAGTAATGACTTGTCCTTTAGGAACATCAATATTGATGCCGTGCAGAACTTTTACTTTGCCGTAGCCTGCTTCAAGATTCTTAATAGATAACATGGTATTTACCGATTCAATATGGTTCTAGTGATTAAGTACCCAAGTAGGCATGAATCACCTTCTCGTCTGCCTGAACTTCAGCTGGTTTACCTTCTGCAATCTTCTGACCGAAGTCCAATACAGAAACGGTATCGCATACTGACATCACCACATCCATGTGATGCTCAATCAGGATGAAGGTAATACCGCTATCGCGGATCTTACGAATAATGCGCAAGAGTTCTTTAATGTCAGGGGCTGTCAAACCAGCAGCTGGCTCATCTAACAGGAGCAACTCTGGATCTAAAGCCAAGGCACGAGCAATCTCCAAGAGACGTTGCTTACCGTATGGCAAGTTACGCGCTTCTTCATTTGCCAAGTCATCTAAGCCAACGAACTTCAAGAGCGCCATTGCACGAGCATGCGCTTCAGCTTCTTCTTTCTTGTAACGCGGCAGATTTAAGGCAATCTCCACCATGTTGGATTTGAAGGTGTGGTGTAAGCCAACCAAAATATTTTGGATTGCTGTCATTTCACCGAAGAGCTGAACGTTCTGGAAGGTACGAGCGATACCAGAAAGCGCGATGTCTGAAGACGTGCGCCCAACTACGCTTTGACCAGCATAGAGAACGTTACCGGCTGTAGGTACGTAAATACCTGTCAAGACGTTCATCATCGTGCTCTTACCAGAGCCGTTAGGACCAATCAGACCATGAATAGTGCCGCGCTTGATGCTCAAATCAACATTGTTCAGGGCCTTTAAGCCGCCGAACTGCATCAATACAGAATCCACCTTCAAGAGCTCTTCACCCGTGTTTTTATTGGCAACAGCGCTGATGAAGCTAATGGAATCATCCACCAGCTCAGCATCGCCACCACGAGTGGTTTTCGCCTTACCAAGAATAGATTGGTAGAAGCTCTTTGCAAAACCAACAATACCGTTTTGCAAGTAATACACAACGAGCAAAATCATGAAGCCGAAAATACTGAGGCGCCAGTCAGAAATTGTATTGAGCCAGAACGAGAATGCTGCCAAGCCAACTACACCAGCGATAGGCACAGCTACACGTCTTACTGTTGTGACCTTCTTAGACAGCGCCATTGCCGCACCGATTACTACAACGAGCGCAATGATCGAAGCAACGATGCGGAACAAGTTAATGTCATCCAAGAGTTTTGGCAACAACACAATAATCGCCGCACCAATGACTGCGCCAAGGCGTGACTTACGTCCACCCATGATGATGCCCAGCAAGAACAAAACAGCGAGTTCGTTGTTATAGGTGTTAGGTGAAATATATTGTTCTGAGTATGCATATAAGCAACCAGCCAAACCAGCAAAGCCAGCACTGATCACAAACGCAATCACTTTAAAGCGATAAACAGAGACGCCCATACAGTCGCAGGCAATTGGGCTATCACGCAAGGCCTCAAATGCACGGCCAATTTGTGACTTCACAAAACGATCCACGATGATCATGGAGATGATCAGAATGATGCCAACCATCCAGAAGTACTCTGCCTTGGTCATTGGCACGCCCATTAAGTCAGGCTTAGGGATCTTGATGCCCAATGGGCCTTCAGTCAACCAAGTCATTTCGTTAATCAAAATCTGTGCAATGGTTCCAAAAGCCAAGGTCACCATCGCCAAATAAGGTCCGATCACCTTCAATGCTGGCAGAGCCAAGATGCCACCGAAGATTGCAGTTACCACGATAGATGCTGGAAGGGTTCCCCAAATAGTCCAACCAAAGTGGAAGTACAGTACACCAGCGGTATATGAACCGATACCAAACAGTGCTGCGTGACCCAAAGAAACTTGACCGACATAACCCACCACAATATCCAAACCAAACAACAAAATGGTGTAGATCAGAATCGTTTCAACGAGGTGAATGTAATAAGGATTGTGAATAAATAAGGGC
>JACCEA012250493.1_pt1 | contig 28082 bp, 18 predicted proteins | sample 7449851 | NCBI WGS metagenome assembly JACCEA01 (sample SAMN15323453, study PRJNA562643) | freshwater metagenome | isolation source: river surface water | place: USA:Blue River Watershed | collected 2017-08-18
AAACTGCCGGCAACGAAGATGGTCATATTATTTTGCGCGGTGGTGCCAAACCAAATTACGATGCGGATAGCATCAATGCGGCGGTTGCTGCGCTGCAAAAAAATGGCCTGCCGAATGCGATTGTTGTTGATTGTAGCCATGGCAACTCCAATAAAGATCATAATCGGCAAGGCATTGTGGCTGAAGCCGTGGTAGCACAGCGTTTGCTAGGTAATCAAGCGATTATTGGTTTGATGCTCGAGAGTCATATCAATGCAGGCCGCCAAGATTTAGGCGATGGCAAATCGCTGCAATATGGAGTTTCTGTCACTGATGCTTGTATCGATTGGGATACTACTGCGCATCTGTTAGCAGGGCTGCATCGTCAGATGCAACAAGTTGTCGCACACAGTTAAGGAATATTGATGGCCGTTTCAACATCTGCACAAGCCGCGTCAGCTGCTGAATTAGCGCCACTACGCGCGCAAATCGATGAGATCGATAGTCAGTTGGTTGCGCTTTTGGCCGCCCGTGCCAAAGTCACAGCGCAGGTCGGGCAAGTCAAACAGCAATATGCCTTGCCGCTTTATGTCCCGGAGCGGGAATTGGCATTGCTTAATGCCCGCCGGCAACAAGCAGAGCACTTAGGCGTGTCGGCAGAGCTGGTTGAAGATGTGTTACGGCGAATTATGCGAGAATCCTATCAAACGCAGGAAACTGGCTTTGTTTGCTGTAAAGAGGGGGGAGGCAAAGTTGTCGTTGTTGGCGGCGCTGGAGCATTAGGACAACGCTTTGTCAGCTTGTTTGCGCGTTCCGGTTATGAAGTTGCCGTGTTGGAAACAAACGATTGGCCTGATGCATCAGCTATTGTGGCAAACGCCTGTTTAGTGGTGATTGCAGTCCCTATCCATGCCACTGAGCAAGTGATCCTGCGATTGCCTGCTTTACCCTCGGATTGTGTGTTAGTCGATTTAACCAGTATCAAACAGGCACCGATGCAGGCGATGTTAGCGCAACATCAAGGCCCGGTGGTGGGGTTGCATCCGATGTTTGGCCCTGACATTAGCAATATCGTGAAGCAGGTCATTGTGGTCTGCCATGGCCGCGGCGAAACGCAATATCATTGGTTATTGCAGCAATTTAAAGTCTGGGGCGCAGTATTAACTGAAAAAACGCCTGCACAACATGATGAACTGATGCAACTGATCCAAGCGATGCGGCATTTTAGCTCCTTGGTGTATGGCGTTCATTTAGCAGAGGAAAACGCCGATCTCGCACAACTCCTTGAATTAAGTTCACCTATTTATCGCTTAGAGTTAGCGATGGTCGGGCGCTTATTTGCGCAAAATGCTGAGTTATATGCTGACATCATGCTCTCTGCGGGGGCTGTCAGTGGCTTGTTACAGCGCTATCAACATCGATTTAATCGGCTCTCACATCTACTTGCAGCTCGCGATAAAGCAGGTCTCATGGCTGAATTTGCCAAAGGACAGCAGTTTTTTGGCGAACTGGCCGGGCAGTTTTTACAGGAAAGTCGGCGTTTATTGCAAAAAGCCGCCGATGAGCGTAGTTAAGCCGCGAGGAGCATAGTTAAGCCGCCTAGTTAAGCCGCCTAGTTAAGCGACATAGTTAAGCCGAATAGTTAAGCCGAATAGTTAAGCTGCTTGAATCGCACCCGCGCGCTTTGTACACTGCTGTTTTCATTTTTAGGCGTATTTTATCTTGTTCAGCAGCATCCTATCCAAAATCGGCAAGGTGATCCGATACACTGTGGCTTTGCTGCTAGCGCTAGTGATTGCTTTTGCCTGGCTGCCTGTGCCTTATACAGGCGTTATGTTAGAGCGCCAACTAGAAGCGTGGTTCGCGGGGGATTTTTCCTATCACGAAAAACACCGCTGGGTTGCCATTGAGCAGATGTCTCCGCATTTATTACAAGCTGTCGTGGCTGCAGAAGACCAACGTTTTTTACAGCACGTTGGATTTGACTTTGTCGCTATCGAAAAAGCGTTCGCTTTTAATGCCAAAGGGAAACGGGTTCGCGGCGCTTCAACCATCAGTCAGCAAACCGCGAAAAATGTGTTTTTGTGGACAGGACGAAGCTGGCTACGCAAAGGGTTAGAATCAGGGTTCACTGTGTTAATCGAGGGCGCGTGGGGCAAGGAGCGCATTCTCGAAGTGTATTTAAATAGCATTGAATTTGGCCCCGGTATCTTTGGAGTTGAAGCGGCAGCACAAGTTTATTTTAAAAGCTCGGCGAAGCAACTGACTAAATCGCAAGCCGCGTTGCTGGCGGCAGTGCTACCGAATCCTCATCGTTTTTCAGTCAGAGCGCCGTCTCACTATGTTAAGCAAAGGCAGCAATGGATATTGCGACAAATGAATCAACTGCCCCCCGTAGCTAAGCAATTAAAGCCCAGCAGTTGAACCAGAGCAGTTAAAGACTGCAATTAAAGACAAACGACTCGTCTGATCTGCCGATTATTTGCTGATAAATCACGCGAATTCCAACAGATTTAGAAAATTTTTCTGTGCCTTGCCGCAATTACCCGTTATCTTATTGCCTTCGTCAGCGCAGCCAAGGTCGGTCTCGAACTGCTGACACCTTTGCCTAACGTGAGCTACAAGGTCTACCTTGCAAAATTAAAAAAATAATCGGGGAATTTTCGATGAATGACATCGTCAACAGCATTAATAATGTGATTTGGAGTCCTGCATTAATTTATCTGTGCTTAGGTGCAGGTTTATTTTATTCAATTATGACTCGTTTCGCACAGGTGCGACATTTTAAAGAAATGTGGAAGTTACTGTTGAACAACAGCAGTTCAGATAAAGGCATTTCTTCGTTTCAAGCATTAGCAGTCTCGTTATCTGGCCGAGTAGGGGTTGGTAACATCGCGGGTGTGGCTGCAGCCATTGGTTTTGGTGGCCCAGGTGCGGTTTTTTGGATGTGGATCGTTGCCTTCTTAGGGGCAAGTACTGCTTATGCCGAGTCGACTTTAGGTCAACTCTATAAAGTTGAAGAAAATGGCCAATATCGTGGGGGCCCCGCGTACTATTTTGAACGTTGTTTAGGCTGGAAACCACTTGGGATCCTGTTCGCGATTTCTGCAATTATCGGTTGCGGTATTTTCCTGCCAGGCGTGCAAGCGAATGCAGTTGGTAATGCTGTCACTCGTATTTTTGGCGACGGCGCCATGGTCGTGACCAGTTTTGGCGATGTCGGAACCAATAAATTAATTGCTTTAGCAGTCATTCTGCTGATTTTGGGCTTTATCATCTTTGGTGGCATTAAGCGTATTGCCTCATTTACCCAAATCGTCGTGCCATTTATGGCTCTGGGTTACATCATCATGGCGCTGATCGTGGTGTTTTTAAATATTGATAAAGTGCCAGGTGTATTTGCACTGATTATTAATGATGCGTTTAGTGCACAAGCTGGTTTTGGCGCAGCTATTGGTTGGGGCGTAAAACGTGGTATTTATTCCAATGAAGCGGGCCAAGGCACAGGTCCTCATGCCGCAGCTGCAGCAGAGGTTGAACACCCAGCTCAGCAAGGTTTAGTACAAGCCTTCTCTATTTATGTCGATACTCTGTTTGTTTGTACCGCAACTGCGTTGATGATCCTTATCACCAATCAGTACAATGTGGCAGGAACCTTGCCAGAAGGCCAATTCATCGTACAGAACGTTGATGCTGCAACTAAAATCAATTCAGCTGAGTTTACCCAGTTAGCACTGTTACAGGTTTTTGGTTCTTTTGGTCAGATTTTCGTCGGTATTGCACTGTTTTTCTTCGCTTTTACCACGATTTTGGCCTACTACTACATTACCGAAACCAACGTGTCTTACCTGAACCGTATTTTCAATAACAACTTACCAGAAATTGCTTTCAAATTAATTCTGATGTTTATGGTGGCCTATGGCACCGTCAACAGTGAAGGCTATATTTGGACCATCGGTGATATCGGTGTCGGTATGATGGCATGGATCAACGTGATTGGTATTTTGATCATATTCTTCATGCATAAACCAACCTTGCTGTGTCTGCGCGATTACGAAGCTCAGAAAAAAGCTGGCGGCCCAATTACCTTTGATCCGGTAAAGTTAGGCATTAAAAATGCTACTTTCTGGGAAGAGAAGTTGAAAAAACAAAAGTAAGCTAACATTGCTTGTTGAGATTGATAAAAATGCCAGTCAATGTTGACTGGCATTTTTTATCGCGGTACATGGTATTTATTAAACACTGGGGGCATTTATCAATGACAGTGTTGATTTGGCATGCTGAGTGGGTGTGAAAATGATGCATTCAAGTGAGATCTCTATGGGCGATTCGCCATCGAGCCTATTAACCACTGCAAGGCTTGAACTGAGTTTATTGACTTTACAAGATGCGCCGATGATTTTAACTCTGCTCAATGAACCGAGTTTCATCACAAACATTGGCGATCGACAGGTGCGAGATCTGCAGCAAGCCAAGCAATATTTGGAAAATGGACCGCTGGCTAGTTACCGGCAACATGGTTTTGGTTTGTATAAAGTGGCTTTGCGTGAAAATGGCTGTCCGATTGGGTTAAGTGGTTTGGTGAAGCGAGATTTTTTAGCGGCCCCTGATTTGGGCTATGCGCTATTCCCGCAGTATTGTGCCATGGGGTACGCGACTGAAGCGACCCAAGCCGTCTATCAATACGCCAAAACAGTGCTTGGCATTTCTGCTGTAGTCGCGATTGTGCTTGCTGAGAACCATGCTTCGGTCAGAGTGTTACAAAAAGTAGGCCTGAAACGGCATGGTGTAATCCAATCCCCAAACACTTTGGAGTTATTAGATTTATATGTTGAAAACAATTAGTTCAGTGCTTGGTTTTTTCATCTTGTTATGGGGTTGCCATCGGCTGGGCTTTTTCCCCATGTGGCTTCTTTGGTTTCATCTACTGGTCAGTGTGCTCAGCTTCATGCTATTCGCTTGGGATAAATTGCAAGCGGTCCGGCAAAAGCACAGAGTTGCTGAGACCACATTATTACTCAGTGCGCTCGTTGGCGGCTGGCCAGGCGCTTGGTTAGGACGCCAGCTGTTTCGCCATAAAACTGTTAAAAAGACCTTTATTCAAACGTTGTGGGGTTGCACCCTGTTACACGGGCTGGTGTTGCTGCTGATGTTGGTTTATCAGCTCGGTATGTTGTAGCAAAACGCCACATTATTGAGACTCTTTGGCTTGCGCACGGTTATTTTTAAACTCTTGATAGGATTTTTTAGTCAAATCACTGATACAACTGCTGGCTAACGGTTCTGGTAACTGCCGGCATTGTGAGCGTTGGTCCATCAACATCTTGTTGTACTTAAATTCCTCAGAATCAACACTTGGCATCGTGCAAGCACTTAACCATGCAGTTGACAATAAGGTGGCCGCGACCTGCTGTATCTTCATGACGAACCTTCTAGATTGAACTGGATTGAGTTATACCATGAAATGAATTGCAGCGTCGATTGCCGAATTGCTGTAGGGTCTAAACGTGCGAGGCTTGCCGGATTTATGGGTTTAATAGCGTCGCTATGCTCTCATGCTAACAGCTAGTTTGTGAGTTTATTGGGGAGGCAAGATGTTTGAGTTGTGGCAGCAAGTGGGTGTCTTCACTTCAATCCTTACTTTAATCCTTAATTTCAGTCCTAACTTCAGTGTTGACTTCAATTCCCTGCGACCAAAACCACTCATCCTGCTTAGGGTTGCTCTTGGAATGTCAGATGCGGTTTGCCGATAATATATTGGCGTCTAAAAGTCGCAAAATAGTTGGCTAAATCTGTTGCGGCTTGTGTGTCTCCTGCCAATTTCAACACTTCAACAGCAACTTCGGCCGTACATAGTTGGTGAAGATGCGCCGCTTCTCGCAGTTGATAACTGGAAGCCGCTTCGGGTTGAATACCAAGGACGGGAAATTGGTCGAGATATGGGCTTTTGACGAACATTTTTTTGGCTTCGCGCCAAGTGCCATCCAGCATAATAAATAACGGGATTTTGTCTTCTTGCCACTCGACTTGCGCTAAACAGCGGGCTGGCTCAGCGTATTGGGTTGGGAAAATGATTATTGGTCGATAGCGTGGATTTGCGAGCAAAGCCAAAAGGGCTGGATCCGGTTGCGTTCGGTCCCAAACAAAAGCGAAATTTTCGGCGGCAACGTCAGCAATCAGTCGGCCCGTATTGGTCGGCTTAAAGCACTCGCCCGTGTACATCAAAAACAAAAATGCACTTTTGGCGCTTGCGACAGGTTTGGCTGCGCACATGCAGTCGGGTTTGGGCAATAAGCATGACTCACAGCGGATCACTCGGCTGCCGCGGGCATTAAAAGGTTTGGTGGTGCGTTGTAATTCTTTTAAGCGCAGTGCTAATACCGAGTTGGTGGTCATGCTTCGAAGTCCAAGATAAAAACGGCGCTAGTGTAGCCGAAGCGCCTGGAAATACCTAGCATGGCTTCAACGCTGCCAGCCTATCACCGGGCAAGAGGCATCACAGCGCCACTGACACAGTATGCTCAATACCAAGCAAGCCAACACAAAACCGTACAATTCAAAGCGGCACAAAGCAAATCGGCACAAAGCCAAGCCGCGCAAAGCAAAGTAACCAGCAACTCCCCAACTAACGGCTGGTTAAGCAAATGCCAACTTCAGCAGGATAAAGCTGACAAAAGCGTTGTGACATCGGGTAGGGGTAGACATCTTCCACAATGCCAGCTCGAATTCGCGCTTGTTTTTGTTGCCAATATTCAGCATTAAGGAGTTCGGGATGCAAATTGATAAATAACTCGCGGATCTCGGCTTGCGCAGTAACAAAAGTGGCAATTTGCTCAGGGAAGACATCACCAGGATAAATCGGATACCAAGGTTCGCCAGACAGCATATCGTCCCAATTGTCAGCCTGAGGAATAGTGCGAAAGTTCATATCGAGCAGATATTGGACTTCATCATAATCATAAAAAACCACTCGGCCGTGCCGCGTCACACCAAAGTTTTTCAACAGCATGTCGCCTGGGAAAATATTGGCCGCAATCATGTCTTTTAGCGCTTCGCCATAATCTTGCATGAGTCGATGTTTTTCAGCGGGAGAGGCTTGTTCCAGTGCAATGTTGAGTGGGATCATGCGCCGCTCGATATACAAATGCGAAATAATCACTAAGTCATCTTCAATCGTCATCGAATTGCCAATCGAGGCTTGCAGTTCGCTTAACAATTCAGGCGCAAAACGTGCAATAGGCAAGGCCACGTTCGAGTACTCTAAGGTGTCGGCCATGCGACCAACCCTGTCATGTTTTTTCACCAGAAAATAGCGGTCTTTCACGGTGTCGCGACCAAAGGCTTTGGTATCAGCAAATTTATCGCGGATCACTTTAAACACATAAGGAAATGAGGGCAGGGTAAACACCATCATCACCATGCCCCGAATACCAGGGGCGGCGACAAATTGATCGCTTGATTTTTGCAAGTGCTGCAACAGCTCGCGATAAAATTCGGTTTTGCCCTGTTTGTGTAAGCCAATCGAAGCATAAAGTTCGGCCAAGGTTTTATGCGGTAACAATTCCTTCAGAAAGTGCACTAAGGCGGACGGCACTGGGACATCTACCATAAAATAAGCGCGTGAGAAGCCAAAGATAATGGTCATTTGTTGGCTGTCCGTGACTAAAGTATCGATACTCAAGCCACCATTGACGTGCAAAATTGGAATGATAAAAGGTTGTTGGCCATCAGGGCTGACCACTCGGCCAACGATATAAGCCGCTTTATTGCGGTAGAACACTGACTTTAAGATATCAAAACGGATCAGATAAACCGGATGACGGCCATGCTGGGATTGTGCCATAAAGGTTTTGACGATCAGCCGAATATCGCGCTCTAAATCGATAAAAGGCACAGTAAAGCCAAAGCTTGCCACGATAGTGCGAATGCAACTACGCAAGCCATCTTGCGCAGGAAAATAGCTGTCGTACACCGATGCGATAGGCGCTGGCAATTGTTGTTTGTTAAGTGTCGATTCGACGAAGATATTTTGGTTGTGGAAATATTTGCGTTCAAATAGCTGGCAAAAAACTGAGTTATAAAAGGTTTCTGCTAACTCCGCTTGCGGGTGAAAGCGTAAAAATTCCATATAACATGCTTTGACTTGTTGCCATAACCCTTCATCGAGTTGCTGCACCGGCAGTTCTTGCGATAATGATTGGATCGCTTCATCGACCCTTTGGTCATAAAATGAGATCCGATCGGAGCTATCTTGCAAAAAACCGGTCCAATCCGCTTGTGCAAAACGCTGGCCTGCCTTTGCGGTGATTTGTTGGAATAATCTAAAATGGCGACGAAAGCCTTTTAATATGACTTCGGCAATATGTTGTGCCGGTGCTATTTGTCCATGCTTAACCATCTGGGATCCAACATCTGAACGCTGTTATCCAAATGATTTACCTGATTGTTTGGCAAAAAGCAACCACTGGCCCGAGCAGTTTTACTGGCACTATTGATTTGACTTGCTCATGGCAATTGAGACTTTGCCGGACTCGCCAGCTCAGTTATAGTGTTGGCTATATTGGCCTTTGGGAGAATTTTGATGTTAGTGACTTTTCACAGTAAAGATCATGCCCCCATTATGATGTTTGGTGGTCCCGCGCTCGAGTTACTGCAACTGATGGGCGTCAATAGCAAAGTTCCGGGAGCAATCTATGCCGATGATGTGCCGCAAGCGCTATGGCAGTTGCAAGAAGGGTTGGCAAATCTGGTTGAGGCCCCACAGCTGCAAGAGTCGGCGGAACCACAAGTCAGTTTAAAACTTAGAGCTGTGCCGTTGTTGGCAATGCTGAAAGCTGCTGTGAAAGGCAATCATCCAGTATATTGGGATTAAACCGCGCATAGACTAAGCTTGATATAGGGAATATAAAGCCAAGCAAATTGCTTGGCTTTTATCAAAGTGTTCATTGAAAACTGGGTAGGTTCCTGAATCAACTTTAAAAACTGTCTTGCCAAGACCAATTCATTTTCAACCAAAAGGTGCGACCCGGCTCATTGACGCGCATCGTTTGCTCAAAACCAGGAATAGCGCCCCCCATGCCATTGCCACCCGCGCGACTGACAAACTCTGCATACTGGCGATCGAATAGGTTATCAACCCCGACAGAGAGTTGCAGGCTTTGCGAAATTTGCCAAGCACCATTGATCGACACGATCGCAAAACCAGCGCTTGGTCCGAGATCTTTGCCAACGATGTTCCCTGTGTTCACGGTATAACGAGTTTGCCCAGCTACAACCCGCCAAAGCATGCCAAAAGACCAATCTTGTTGCTGGTAATCCGCAGAAACCCGGGTCTCCAGTGGGGCCAGCTGCGGCAATGGTGAATGGTCGGTGTCGTTATCGCCTTTGGTGTAAGCCAAGCTACTATCGACAAGCCAATGTTGGCCCAATCGCTGCCGATAGCTCAGTTCAGTGCCATAGCTTGTCGCATCGATATTGCGGATAAATCCTTGCATTTTCATCATGCTACGATAATCCACCAAGATAAAATCATCGATTTGGTTGTAAAACACCGAGGCTGACCACTGCTGACGCTCATTGGCAAATAACAAGCCTGAATCTATTTGTTGCGTGCGTTCAGGCTTGACCGTAAATGCACTGACCGACATTTGGCTCTCTTTTGCGATCATTTCCCAATAGTCTGGAAAACGGGCCGTACTGCCAAATCCCATATAGCTGGTGAGCGGTTGTGCTGACCACTGATGTTCATAACGAACAAAACCGCTATGCAAATGATCATCGCGCTCTTGATTGTAGGAAGGGTTTGGTTTCATTGACATCATGCTACCTACCACAGGGCGTAAATCAATCGCTTGCCAGTGGTCGATGCGATATCCGCTGGCAATTTTGTCCTGCGGGTCGAGTTGATAATTTAGTTCGGCAAACAAGCCTCGTTGTTGGATATCGGCATCTTGCTGCCAGTTTTTATAAATGCCAGAGGGTGGCGCTGAGCGCGAAGCATGCTGATTCGATTGGGTATCAACGCCAGCCGTCAGCTGCCAATCTGCATGAATGGGCATGATTGCCGTCATGCGCCCGCCTTGGGTGTCGCGGGTTAAATTGGCAAACCCCATCATGCCAGGACTGCGTAATGCTTGGTCATCCATCACGTGGTCCACACTATTATCAAACCAATGCAGTTTTAATGCACTCAGCCAAGGGCTGATGTCAGTCTGTTCGGCCCGGACACTATAGCTTTGACGAAGAAATTGGGTGCCGTCCATCGCGCGGTCGGCGTAAGCGGCCTCGCCATCGCTGCGGGTTGTACTGATTTCAAATAAACTATGCTCTGATGGCGTCCAGCCCGCAGTCATTTGCCCACTGTACCTTTGGTACTCCGAGTGGATTTCAATGCCTGCACCATCGGCAAAATTGTCGGCGGCGGAATGACTACCACCGAGGCGGAAATATCCGGTTTTACTGCCGACAGTGGCATCAATCAATTGATCGTTACGGCCATAACTTGCGCCGAGCGTACTCAAATGGACCTGATAGCCGGGTTGACTAAAATCAGGGGTATTTCTTTCGAATAAAATGGTGGCGGCCGAATGACCTGCGCCATAAGCCACAGATTGCGGCCCTTTGATCACCGTCAGGCTGTCATGCAATTCTGGATAAATATAAGCAGTCGGAGCATCCATCCGGTGATTACACCCGCCCAAAATATTCTCCCCATCGACCAAAATGCCCAAACGTGAACCCGCCATACCGCGGAAGATGGCATCACCGTCAGCGCCCCCTTTGCGAGTGACCGCAAAACCAGCAATTGTTTTTAGATAATCAGCTCCATCGTGGGCGGGTAAAGGTTGCCGAGGTTTTTTTAAGTCGGTGATAACAACTCCAGGTTTTTCAGGCGCGCTGCCAGTGATCACTAAGTGTTCAATGGATCCCTCAGCATTCTTTTCCATCGTTGTCGCATCTTGCTTATTGCTAGCATGCGCAAATGGCGCGGATAAACAAGCAAGACATAAAGCAAAAGAAGTTGGGTTTAGGCGAAATTTCATAAAATATTCTCATCAATAAACTGCGCGCAGATTCTAATGAGTGCTGTTTCACTTGGCGTGTGGCAAATTGTCGCAGTTGACATCGCATGGTAAATCAATTGCTTGTTGTTTGATTTGGCGCAAATTTTCTCGAAGAAACGGTGAAAACTGAGGGCATTCTTTGACCCTCTATTTGCTGAATTAGCATTTGCTGATATATTCAATGAGCGGCAGGCAAATTTTGCGGGCTCGCGAAATCATCACCATAAAAATGCGGAAAAGGGGATTGTGATGCAAGCTAATGTCGGTGGAATTGATAGAGTTTTACGGGTTACTGCTGGGGTGGTTTTAGTTGCTTTAGCCGCGACAGGCGTCGTGGGCTGGTGGGGGTGGTTAGGCGTGATCCCGTTGGCCACAGGGACATTCAGATTTTGCCCGTTTTACCCACTCATCGGGCTCAATACGTGCCCTTTACAAAAAGACTAATCGCTGGTTTCAATGCTGCGAAAGCTCGTAGCAACGAGCTTTCGTGTGTTGTGCTAAATGCTTAGAGAAATGTTTATCGCAGTGTTTAAGCCAATTTTTATTGTAATCTTTGGCGCAGTGTTTATCGAAATGTCAGGCGCTGCGCGCAAATCCCAAAACACCCGTTACTTCGTGCGGACTGTCGGCAAATACTGAGGCGCTTGCCGAGTTTTTTCTAAGGTTTTGGCAAGCCGGATCAACATCGGCTCTGACCAAGGCACTCCGATGAGACTGATCCCCAGCGGCAAATCGCCATCAAAACCTGCAGGCATGGTGAGGCTCGGGTAACCAGAAATCGCGGCTGGGCTCGAAGTGCCAAAGTTAAACTGATCCCCTTTTTCATGATCAATCGGCCAAGCAGGGCCATAGGCCGGCGCAATAATCACATCAGCTTTCGCCAAATGGCGTTCGAGTAAGCCTCGAGCTGCAGTTAAATTTCTTTGCCGAGCTTGTTCATAGTCCGCTTTTTGCGCTGCAAGATCTATGGCATCGGCTTGGGCAAAAAACTCCTGACCAAAAAATGCGAGCGCAGCTTCGCCTTTTTGTTGGTTAAATGCGTAGATTTTGGCAATCGAGTTGACTGATGTTGGTGCTTTAAAATCTAACAGCCATTGGTTTAAATCTCTTTTATATTCATAGAGTAAAACAAAAAATTCATCCTTATTGGCTTGCTCGTCTAGGGAGAATTCTTTGCTACTGAGTACTTCTATACCTTGGTTTTTTAATTGCTTTTCAACTTGATCCAGCATGAAACGCACAGCAGGGTATTCCAAATCATATTGGCGAATGAGCAGCACTGTGTTGATGGCTCGGTCGCTGGCGCCACTGCGTTGAAAAGATGTTTTGGCATCTGACGTCGCTAAAACTTCCAGTAATAGTTCAGCATCAGCAACGGTTCGTGTCATGGGGCCGGCAATATCTTGTGAACTGGCGATTGGAATAATGCCATGGCCTGCAATCGCGCCAGCCGTCGGCTTGATGCCAACAATGTGGTTCAAAGAGGCAGGGCACGAGATCGAGCCATCAGTTTCGGTACCGACGGCGACCAAGGTTAAATCTGCAGCAACCGCAACTGCAGAGCCTGAACTGGAGCCGCAGGGAGATCTATCGAGAACATAGGGATTTTTGGTTTGTCCGCCTAACGCCGACCAACCACTGGCCGAGTTGTTGCCGCGAAAATTCGCCCATTCAGATAAGTTGGTTTTGCCAATAATGATGGCGCCAGCCTCGCGTAATTGCTGCACTAACTCTGCATCTTGTGGCGTTAAAAAACCTTTTAACGCTAAAGCTCCTGCGGTGGTAGGGAGGCCGTCTTTGGTTGCAATATTCGCTTTTAATGCGACAGGGATGCCATGCAGCGGTCCTCGGACTTTCCCTGCTTTGCGCTCTGCATCTAACCGTTTGGCCAATTTGATGGCATCGCGGTTGATGTCATTGAAGGCGCGCAGCTCAGGGCCTTTTAGATTTTTCTGCTGAATTTGCTGCAAGTAATACTGCGTTAATTGCTCAGCACTAAGTTGACCTTGTTGCATCAATTGTTGAGCCCGCAAGACGGTTAACTCTGTCAACTCAGCTGGCGTTTGCCCTATATTTAACGGTTGAGCCGCGATTTGAGACGTTTTTAATTCTGTGGTCGTGGCGGCTTGAGTCAATAAACTCAACAAGCCAAAGGTTGCAAATAGACATAATTTTAGGTTGAACATCTTCAGACCCAGTCGGTGGAATTTTACTCAGAACTTAACACTACCATAGTATTTGCTGAAGAATGAAGCGGTAAACGCCAAGCCTTTCATTATGAAAATCAGTTGCTTGAAACATTATTGTTTTAAAATAAAAAAAGCCCTCAATAAGAGGGCTAGTTTCATGGTATTCGCAGGCCACTGTTTTAGCCTGCTATACACAGGTAACTATTTTCAGCCTGCGTTTCTTAGTTTGCGCTAGCCTAACAAGAACGAGATCAGACTTGTAAATAGTCCAAGATCCCCTCGGCAGCTTTGCGGCCTTGGGCAATCGCGGTGACTACTAAATCTGAACCACGCACCATATCGCCACCGGCAAAAATTTTCTGCTGGTTGGTCTGCAGCGGGAATGGGCTGCTTTCACTGGCAACGACACGCCCTTTGCTGTCTAAGGCAACGCCCTTTTCAGCAAGCCATTTTGGCGGGCTTGGTTGGAAGCCGAACGCGATGACCACAGCATCTGCAGCAATCACTTGTTCCGATCCTGGCACTACTTCGGCGGTCCGACGGCCTTTGGCATCGGGTGCACCCAACGCTGTCGATACGAACTCGACACCACTGGCATGGCCATCGGCATCCACAGTGATCCCGACCGGTTGTAAGTTGAACATAAATTCAACGCCTTCTTCCCGCGCATTTTGCACTTCTTTGCGTGAGCCTGGCATGTTGGCTTCGTCACGACGATAGGCACAAATGACTTTGCTGGCGCCTTGACGGATGGCAGTCCGCACACAGTCCATGGCGGTATCACCACCACCAAGCACCACCACATTTTTGCCTTTTAAATCAACAAATTTGTGTTCAGTTTCCCAGCCCATCAATTGGTTAATATTGCCAATTAAATAGGGCAGTGCTTCATAGACACCAGGCGCTTGTTCATTGGCAAGACCCCCAGCCATTGGCGTATAAGTGCCAAGAGCTAAGAAGACTGCATCGTATTCTGCCAACAGGCTGTCAAAACTGACGTCAACGCCAACCGTTGTATTCAAGCGAAACTCGATGCCCATCGCCGTGAAAATCTCACGCCGCAGTGCCAATACGCCCTTTTCCAATTTAAATGGCGGAATACCAAAAGTTAATAAACCACCGATTTCAGGGTACTTGTCAAATACCACTGGCGTGACGCCGTTACGAATAAGCACATCGGCACAGGCCAAACCCGCTGGCCCTGCACCAATGACAGCAACCCGTTTATCGGTTTTTACCACTGCCGATAAATCAGGACGCCAGCCCATTTCAAAGGCTTTATCGGTAATATACTTTTCAATTGAACCGATAGTGACCGCACCAAAACCCTCGTTTAAGGTACAAGCCCCTTCGCAGAGCCTATCTTGCGGGCACACTCGGCCACAAACTTCCGGTAAGCTATTGGTTTTATGGGATAACTCTGCTGCTTCAATGATTTTGCCGTCATTGGCGAGCTTCAGCCATTGTGGAATATAGTTGTGAACTGGACATTTCCACTCACAATAGGGATTGCCACAATCCAAACAACGGTCCGCTTGACCCGCAGCTTGGGTATCGGTCATCGGTTGATAAATTTCAACGAACTCAATAGTCCGAGCCGTTAACGACTTCTTTGGCGGATCAACCCGCTTCACATCGATAAATTGATAAACATTCTGTGCCATAGGTCCTCCTTACATCGCCTGAACTCGTAGCTCTGCTGACGAGCGGGCGCGGTGGCCCAGCAAACTATTTACATCGCTAGTTTTTGGTTTAACCAACTTAAATTGGCTTAAGCAGCTTTGGAACGACGATAAAATTTTGTGAGCCCGTTCTGAGCCTGTCGCTTCAAAATGCTGGTGAATTAAACTGCGTAAATGCTCTTGTAAAATCGGCGTGCTAATTTCTAAGCTTTCCACCAGTTCAGGATTTAACCGTAAATCCAAATCATTGTGTTCGTCATAGAGATAAGCGAAACCGCCTGTCATCCCAGCGCCAAAATTCACGCCGGTTTGTCCAAGGACAACCACAACACCGCCAGTCATGTATTCGCAGCAGTTATCGCCAGTCCCTTCAATCACCGCGATAGCACCTGAGTTACGCACAGCAAAACGTTCGCCGGCGCGGCCTGCCGCATATAAACGCCCACCAGTGGCACCATACAAACAAGTGTTACCAATGATGGTCGCGTTTTCTTTCGCAAAACTGACACCCTTCGGAGGGAAGATGGCGAGTTGGCCACCAGTCATGCCTTTACCGACGTAATCATTGGCATCGCCTTGCAGTGACATATGCAAGCCACCTGCATTCCAGACGCCAAAACTTTGGCCCGCGGTGCCGGTGAATGACACTTCGACCGGTTCGGTTGCCATGCCCTGATTGCCATGATGGCGCGCAATTAAACCAGAGAGCGCAGCGCCCACTGAGCGATCGGTATTACGAATTGGCAAACTCAGGCGGCCGCCCGTTTTGTGACGAACCATGTCACCACACTTCGCCAATAACGTTTGATTCAGAGGTCCCGAATCGAACGGCGGGTTATTCTGCACGCAGTAAAGCGGTTTGTCTGAACTAACCCCAGACGCTTGTAAAATTGGCGTCAGATCCAATTTGACTTGGCGCGCTGTTTGGCCTTCACGCCGACTTAATAAATCGGTCCGCCCAATCAAATCGGTCAGTTCTTTCACGCCCAATTGTGCCATCAATTCTTGCACTTCTTTGGCAATAAACTTGAAGTAGTTCATCACCATCTCAGGCAAGCCATTAAAGTGATCGCGGCGCAGTGTCGCATCTTGCGTGGCTACACCGGTCGCACAGTTATTTAAATGGCAGATCCGCAGGAATTTACAACCGAGCGCAACCATAGGGCCCGTGCCAAAACCAAAGCTCTCAGCCCCTAAAATTGCAGCTTTGACCACATCAACGCCAGTTTTTAGGCCGCCATCAACTTGTAAACGAACACGATCGCGCAACCCGTTTTCGACCAAGGCTTGATGCACTTCAGCAAGGCCTAGCTCCCATGGACTGCCGGCATATTTGACTGAGGTCAGTGGGCTTGCACCGGTACCGCCATCGTAACCAGAAATAGTGATCAAATCGGCATAAGCTTTGGCAACCCCGGTTGCAATAGTGCCAACGCCAGGTTCAGAGACCAATTTCACCGAAATGAGCGCATCAGGATTGACTTGTTTTAAGTCGAAAATCAGCTGCGACAAATCTTCAATTGAATAAATGTCATGGTGCGGAGGTGGCGAAATCAAGGTAACGCCAGGCACTGAGTAACGCAAACGTGCAATTTCTGCCGTCACTTTTTCACCCGGTAACTGGCCACCCTCGCCAGGTTTTGCACCTTGCGCAACTTTGATCTGAATCACTTCAGCATTCACCAAGTAGTGGGGCGTTACGCCAAAACGACCTGAGGCGACTTGTTTGATTTTGCTATTCTTCTCGGTGCCGAAACGACGTGGATCTTCGCCACCTTCGCCCGAGTTCGAACGTCCGCCTAATCGGTTCATCGCAATCGCTAAGGCTTCATGCGCTTCTGGGCTGAGCGCGCCAATCGACATTGCTGCGCTGTCAAAGCGTGGATACAAGGTCGTAACCGGCGCAACTTCTTCAATAGCAATAGGCGTCGCTGCTGCGGTATTAATCTCCAACAAATCTCGAATATGCGCAACCGGCCGTTGATTGACAAAATCAGCATAGACTTTGTAATCCTCATAATCGCCGCTGCGCACTGCTTTTTGCAGCGTTTGCACCACATCTGGGTTGTACGCGTGATACTCACCATCATGCACATACTTTAATAAACCACCGTGATTCAATGGCTTACGTTTCAACCATGCCATGTTGGCGCGTTGTTGCACATCTTGTTGGAAATCTTCGAAATCAGCGCCACCTAACCGTGATGGCACGTCTGGGAAGCATAAATCCATGACATTGCGGTTAACGCCAACGGCTTCGAATAAATTCGAACAGCGGTAACTGGCGACCGTGGATATGCCCATTTTCGACATGATTTTGTAAAGGCCTTTGTTGATGCCTTTACGATAATTCAGCACGGCTTGGCGGGCAGAAATATTTAATTTGCCTTGCTCAACCAATTGCTCAACGGTTTCATAAGCGAGGAATGGGTAAATACCGGTGGCGCCTAAACCCACTAACACGGCAAAATGATGCGGATCGCGCGCAGTCGCGGTTTCAATAATGATATTCGAGTCGCAGCGCAGTTGCGCATCGACCAAGGCATGGTGCACACCGCCGACAGCCATAGCAGCAGGAATTGGTAACCAGCCTTGTTGAATACGACGATCGGTGAGGATCAGCAAGACCACTTTATCTTCACGCACCACGCGAATGGCCTCAGCACGAATACGCAAAATCGCTTGTTCTAACGTTTCTACCGCCGCATCGTAGTTCAGTGAAACAATATGATGTTTGTAATAAGTCGGATCGGCGGCTTTAAGCTGCTTCAAATCCGAATACATCATGACAGGCGATTCAAATTGAATACGACGGGCATAACCGGCAGTTTCGGAGAACACATTATGTTCACGGCCAATACTGGTGGCGAGTGACATCACATGCGCTTCGCGCAATGGGTCAATCGGCGGGTTAGTCACCTGCGCAAATTGCTGACGGAAGTAATCGTAGAAAGTGCGAGGTTTACGTGATAAGACCGCCATGGGCGTGTCATCACCCATAGATCCCACCGCTTCTTGACCATCTTTGGCCAATACTGTGATCACTTGGTCGATTTCTTCATAGCTGTAGTTAAACAGCTTATGCATCACCAACATTTCGTCGTCAGTAAATACCCGTTTACCGATTAAGTCGGTTTCGAATTTTTCGTAGGGCACCAAACGTTGCACGTTTTGATTGAGCCATTGCCGATAAGTGTGACGGGCTCTAAGGTCGAGATCGATTTCATCGGAGCGCCAAATTTTACCGGTCGAAGTATCGACTGCCAGCATCTCGCCCGGGCCCACGCGGCCTTTTTCCTGCACTTCATCAGGGGTGTAGTCCCAAATGCCGACTTCAGAAGCCAGCGTTAATAATTTATCTTTGGTAATGACAAAACGCGCAGGGCGCAGGCCGTTGCGGTCCAGATTACAAGCCACATGTTGACCGTTGGTTAAGACAATCCCCGCAGGGCCATCCCAAGGCTCCATATGCATGGAGTTAAACTCATAAAATGCCTTAAGATCATCATCCATCACTTTGTTGCCCTGCCATGCTGGCGGGACCAACAAACGCATGGCGCGGAATAAATCCATGCCGCCTGCTAAAAATAGTTCCAACATGTTATCCAGTGAACTGGAATCTGAGCCTTTTTGGCCGACAAATGGCGCTGCTTCTTTTAAATCAGGCAGCAGTGGCGAGGCAAATTTGTATTGACGAGCGCGTGCCCATTGCCGGTTGCCAGTGATGGTATTAATTTCACCATTGTGCGCTAAAAAGCGGAACGGTTGCGCCAAGGCCCAACGCGGCATGGTGTTGGTCGAGAATCGTTGATGGAATACACAAATAGCGGTTTCCATCCGAATGTCAGCTAAATCGAGGTAGTAGCCTGGCAAATCAGCCGGCATCATTAAACCTTTGAATACAGTGACTAAACATGAAAAGCTCGGGATGTAGAAATCCGTATCATCCGGTAGCTGTTCAGCCACTTTTTTCTCAGCACGCCGACGTAGCATGTACAAACGACGTTCTAAATCGTGATCGCTCCACCCAGGTTGTGCGCTAACAAACACTTGGAAAATTTGTGGCTGAGAGGCGAGGGCAATCGGCCCTAACACGCTAGAGTCAACTGGTACTTGGCGCCAACCAACGAGGGTCAGCGTTTCCCGAATGATTTCTTCTTCGATGATTTGTTTAGAAATAGCCGCTTTTACAGGGTCTTGACTCAAAAACAGCATACCCACGCCGTATTTTTTGCCTAAAACCCAGCCATTTTCTTCGGCAATTGCCCGAAAAAAACTGTCTGGCTTTTGCATCAATAAGCCGCACCCATCGCCGGTTTTTCCATCAGCAGAAATACCGCCGCGGTGTTGCATGCGGGCAAGTCCACTGATTGCTGTCCTGACGATACGGTGACTGGCTACACCCTCTAAATGCGCAATCAGCCCGAAGCCACAGTTTTCTCTGGCTTGGCTGTGGTGATACAACGCCATGACACATCCTCCAACCTGTCTTAAAAGTAAATAATAATTTATAAAAAGTGAATTTATATTCTTATTGTTCTAGTTTTTACGTGTGAAAGAAAATAACGGTATTACTTTCAAGGGTCAATGGTCGTTAGAGTTTTTATTCTAGTTTTATTTGGACGTCTGTCCGTATAGACTCAACAACAGGTATACCGATTTTTCATCGAAAATGCAAGATGACTTTTGGCGAAAATCCATGCATTCGATTTCTGCTCTGGCTGGGGATATTTTGTAATTAAATTACAGAATGAAGGCTTTTTCGGGAGTTTTAAGCAGAAAAAAAGCTGCGAAAGCAGCTTTTTATGTTGGAAAGGCAAAAAATGCTATGCGAGATTTATGCGCGGTAACCGCCTTGGATCCCTTTGGCGGTGACAGCAACCGCATCATGTGCATGTAATGATTCGTAGTGGTTGACTCGCAACCAGAAATCATCAAACTGAGCTTGTTGGTTTAACGCGTGTTTTAAACGGCGAGCTGCATCTTCACAGAACATCAGGTTCTGACCATTTAACCGAGCGAACTCTTGTTCATCAGCGCGTTTAACTGCGGCTTGCACCGGGGTTTTCAATGCATCTTCAATCGCATCAATCAAAGCAATAATCGGGAAGTCGGCAACTTTTGCATTGAGCTTCACTTTCACTTCAGCAACAGAACGTTGGCTGTGTGGCGTGGCAACAATCCCTTGGGTGGTCCCCAACCAGTCCAGAATTAATTCTTGGCTGATTTGTTGCTGGCCTTCAAACTTAGCGACAAATGCTTCTTGGATCAGCTGACGAGCCAGCGCAGCAGAACAAGGGCAAGTCGAGGAATACGGCACTTTAATGGTCAATTCAACTTCGAGTTTCTTCGCATTGACTTGACCTGTGATGGTGATTGGATAAGCTTTCCAGCCTTGTTTTTCCGTGATTAACGCTTTGCGGCGTAAATGTAAGTCAAAATCAAATTTAACAAAGGCTTGATCACTTAATTCTTCGTGGCTACTAATAAAACCGTCAAGCAAGTTACACAAAGTCGCATGACTCAAAGATGACTCGGTCGATAATTCATCCAATAATAAATAGAGGCGAGACATGTGAATGCCCTTCGCCTTTGGATCTTTGAGATTAACGAAAGCCTCTACATGAGCACTTACCTGGCGCTGCCCTTCAGCGGCCAACGCCAACATCAGTGGCACTTCTATATTGCTCATTCCAACCCAATCAAGAGTTCCCTCGGTGGTCGCACAAGAGTGGTTGGCTATATCTGGCATGGCTGTCGGCATGGAATCTCCAAGTTTCGTCGATTACAACTACATCAGCACGCGATGTGGTTCTCTAAAGAACGGCATTTTAACCCAATGGCCAAATTTGTCTTATGAAAAATTTGGTTCAGTTCAATCCATTTTTTGGGTAATCGCGTTTGAATTGATTAAGGCCGTTTGATATGGAGCACCGATTGTTGAAATTCAAGTGAGCCAACGGCGGTTTAATACCTGATTAAATCACTCAAGTATTTTACGTCTTTTAGATACGCCCTGACAAGTAGAGTGGATCAGCCGTTGTTGCAAACGCGGCATAAGAAGTTAAAAAAGAGACAAGAAGCGAAACCTCGCTATTTCTCTAATTTGGTGAAATACGTTAAAATGTTTAAAACAAATTAGAGTCGATACTGGCCAATTTGAGATTTTGTCGGCTGAATCAGTTTGAACAGTGGATGCATTCACAACATTGATTTATATGTTTTGTCCGCTGCTTTTCTACTCAGATGGCGGTCGAATCCATTAGATAGTGAAAAAGTTCAATGATCCAAAAGCAGGATAACTATAAAATACGTTCGGAATATCAAAACACTCCCAGCAATCTAGTTATCTCTAATTGGCAAAAAAGTTAATACCAGTTAATCTATACCACTATTTTGCGGAAGCCAGCCCCAACGGGTTTTAGGATTTTGGTTTTCGATGATTGAGGACAAAACCTAATATTTGTCGTAGTCGATAAACTACGGTTGTGGCCATGTAGGATATAACGATAAGAAGCACCTATGAAATTAGCCAAATCGCGCTGGTCAACACTAGCGATCACCACACTATTTTTAAGTTCAGGTGCCTTTGCCAACGAAGCGGTAAAGGACAATTCCCAGAAAATGCCGTCTCATTCCATGATGCTTATCGGTGGGGCCTTGGATATTTGTAGTTCAACTCAAACGTCTGCTTGCCAAGCCAACGTTGAATGGCCTACCAATCATCGCAAAGGTTCTTTGCATCAGTTGGATGATCGGTTTATTGATTTAATTGCCAAAGATGAAATTTGGCAGGGTGGGCGTGAACAAATTGGTGAGCACGTCACCGCAATGCTGCGTTTTTTGAAAACTAAATTAACTGATAAACCAGTGACTGAACGCGAGTTAACAAGAAACTGGCGTAGCAGTGATGTTGAGTCCAAGGGAATTTGGGTTTCAGGACGCGAGTTATACAGCTTATTGTCCGAAGCTGAAAAAAATCTCATTCTTGATCAGTTAGAAATTCAACAAGTGCAATCGAACGGCGATCGTTTAAAAGAAGTGGTTGATTTCGCTGCAACGGAGAATTTGTACTCCAAACAAATGATGCAGCAATTTGTTTCGATGGCTGCTGAAGTCACTAAAAAGCCTAAGCCACAAATTCTTGTAGTGACAGCTGCTGCACGCGACCCGTATGCCTCTGTTGATTTTTATCTTGGCATGTTCAAGCAATTAGGGGCAGATGCAACATGGTTCCCAGTGAATGCTGGCTATCAAGCTGCGCTTAATGACGCAGATCCAGTCAAAGCCTGCGCAGATTTCCTCAATATTTTGCGTAAAGAGCAGGGGACTTACCAGCGTGGGCGAGTCTATCCAGATTTAGTGATTACCCAAAAAGAATTTTGTAATGCGGGGCACCAAGCCGCTGTTGATCAGCTTAAAAAAGCAGATGCAATTTTCTTTAGTGGTGGCGACCAATCATTAATTGTAAAAGCCTTCAAAAATAAAGATGGTTCGGATACCCCCGAACTGGTCCAGTTACGGCAAATGTATGAACGCGGACAGATCATCATTGGTGGGACCAGTGCTGGCACTGCTGTCATGGCGGGTGGTAATTTCCAAGGCAGTAGCGCTGTCATGATCACCGGCGGCACTAGCTTCGATGCTGTTGTCAATGGCGCGCAAGCCTTGACCGCAGAGCAACTGGGTTGTAGTAATCACAATAACTGTCCAGAGCAAGTCAAAGAAAATACGCTGACTTACCATCCACAAGGTGGCTTGGGTTTATTTAATTATGGCGTTTTAGATACGCATTTTTCAGAACGAGCTCGGCAAGGTCGCTTATGGCGACTATTGTTAGATAGCGGTTCTCGTTTTGGCTTTGGTGTCGACGAAAATACCGCACTGTTAGTTTCCCTTCAGAAAAAAGGTGATGCTTTACTGCCAAGTTTCAGCGTCGCTGGTGAGGGTGGGGTTTATGTGGCGGAAGTAAATGCTGAAACTAACAAAGCAGACAACAACTTTGCCAATCTGATGACGCATTATTTTACGCAAGATGACCGATTTTCATTGGTTCAAGGGCAAATTTTAACGGAATTTGCTCCATGGAAATATGCTCAAGGGGATAGCCAACAGTTGCTGGTCAATAGTGTCGATCTGTTTAGTCGTGATACCTATCGCACCATGACTAATCTGTTCTGCACAAGCCAAAGTCCGCAGGCGACCGGTCGTTTTAGCGTGAATGGTCAAGATTATGCCGTAACAATCCGACGTGCCAAAGGCTCGGCAAGTCGGCAAGGTGTTTTCACCATTGGTAATACGCAAAAACCATTTTGTTCCTATAGAAATTTCTCAATCCAGCTAAATACTGCACCCTAAAGGGGCTTCGGAGACGCTGCAATGAGTCAATACCCGGTCAGATACTGGGTTCGACAATTAGCCTCAGTGCAAAAGCAATGGGGCTGGTTGCAGCTTTTTTTCCTTGCAGTACTGTTCATTCTGGTCAGTGCCGCCCTCGTTGCGTTGGCTTTTAGTTTAACTATTCATAGTGTTGTTGATTGGTCTTTAGTTACGGGGGCATTGTTATTCGCTGCTGTAATTTCCCCTCCGCTCGTTTCTGTTTGCCTTTACCTGATTAAACATTTGGATGCGACCTTATCTTATTTGCAAGATTCAGCACGCCAAGAGAAGCTACTGAACGAGAATCTGCAAGAAAACATTCGACAGTTGAACTTTGAAATCGAAGAAAGGAAAAAAGCATTTCAAGCGAAAAGACGAGCTGTGGATGAGTTACGCAAAGAAATTTCAGGTCGCAAGAAAACGCAACAGGAACTGGAAGAGCAAAGTCTGTTGATGAAGTCGATTGTTGATAGCTCGCCCGACTTATTTTACTACCGTGATGAAACCGGCCGTTTTGCCAGCTGTAATAAAATGTTCGAAAAGCTCATCGGTAAACCTGCCATTGAATTAATAGGTCGTTATCCCTCCGAGATTTATTCAGCTGACATGGCACCCGCGGCAATCCTGACGGATCACGAGGTATCGGTCAGTCAAGCTGAGCTGACTGTTGATGTCGAGTATGTAACCCCTGATGGCCACACCATGTGGTTCGAAATGCGCAAGGTGCCGTTTTTCGACATGCAAGGCCGATATATCGGCTTATTAGGCTTTGGCCGTGATATCACCTCGCGGAAATTGGCCGAACAGGCTCTAGAACGAGCGTATTTGGATAAAGGCAAATTTATCGCCACATTGAGCCATGAGTTGCGCACGCCCCTTAATGGCATTGTAGGGTTAACTCGACGATTGCTTGAAACAAAACTTAGTCAAGAGCAACGGAGCTGGTCGAACACTATTTTTAGTAGTGCAGAAACCTTGGGTAATATATTTAACGACATCATCGATTTGGACAAAATCGATAGGCAAGATCTAGATATTGTCTATCAAAGCATTGAAATTAATAGGTTTATTGGGGATATTGCCAATTTTGCCGAGCTGATTTGTCAGCAAAAAGGCTTAGCCTTTGAATTAACACAAATTGGCGAATTGGCAGGTTTCTTAAAACTAGATCCCACTCGGGTGCGCCAAGTTTTGTGGAATTTGATAAACAATGCGGTCAAATTTACTGCCAGAGGCAAAGTCATCTTATCTGCAGAATTCAGCGAATCAAAGACGCCTACACTCATATTCAAAATCATCGACAGCGGAATTGGTATCTCTGCGACAGAACAACAACGTATCTTTGATATGTACTACAAGTCGAGTGATGGTCGACGTTTATCCATTGTTGGTTCTGGTATCGGTTTGTCGGTGTCTAAAGCTTTGGTTGAGGCAATGCATGGTTCTATTAGTGTAAAAAGCCAAATCAATCAGGGCTCAACTTTTACAGTGGAGCTTCCGACAGAAGTATTGGAAAAACCGTCAGAATCTCCAGCTGTTGTTTGCCCAAGTTTAACCATTTTGTTAGTTGAAGATGTGCCACTCAATGCCGAAATTGCCACCAATTTACTGGAACAACGTGGACATAGTGTCATTCATGCAGAAACTGGCGAAGATGCGCTCGCCTTACTTGAAACCGAAGATGATATTGATCTGGTGCTGCTGGATATGCAATTACCTGACATGACAGGGGATCAGATTGCGCGTTTCATGCAAGAAGAATCACATTTAGCGCAGATCCCCGTCGTCGTGCTCAGTGCCAATGTGCGTAAAGCGGAGCAGCAGCTGGCAGGGATAAACATTGCAGGCTCATTGGCGAAGCCCATCAATACCAATAATTTAGATCAAGTACTCGCGAAATTATTTGCACCTAGCATGGTTCGTGCGCAACAAATGCAGCAAACCAAGCCGGAGAGTGACATTTTGGATTTAAATATTCTGCAAGACTATCTGCAGTCGTTAGGGATCAATTCTGTCAAACGCAGCATTCAATTATTCCAGCAATTGTTGCCTGGTTACATTAATAAAATGGTTGATGCTGCCACGCAGCAAGAACTTGTTGAATTTCAAGAGGCTGCGCATAAGTTAAAAGGCGCTGCCGCTTCTGTTGGTTTGTTGTGGGTGCAGCAACAGGCCAAAGAGTTTGAACAAGCAGAAAGCCATAACTGGCAGGCCCTCGAGCGGCAGCTTATCGACTTTCATATGGCAATTGAGCGCCATATGCAGGAATTGGTGAACTATGTCGCGCAGCAAGCTGCAGAATAACGTTGTCGCAAATTTGCAATTCCAGTCGATTTGATAAGTTCCTACCTATCTGACCTGTCTAACAGCAGTGATGTAATCTTTTGCTGTCAATGCCAGCTTTGCAGCCTTAATTTCTGTAAGACAGCTTTGATAGAAACATGGCTTTTTGTCGCAATTCACCGAATAGTTGACTATAATGCTCAGCTATTTTTTTAGGCTTGTCTGAAGGTGTTTGTCATGGCAGAAAATGCGGTGTCGTCTCGTAAATCTGCGCCAGTTGCTCGTATGGCCGCTGAGCGTGGGTTATTTTCTTATCCTAAATATTGGGCTGAGAGTTTTGGGACTGCGCCTTTTTTGCCGATGTCCCGCAAAGAAATGGACAAGTTAGGGTGGGATAGTTGCGATATTATCCTCGTGGTTGGTGATGCTTATGTCGATCATCCCAGTTTTGGTATGGCTGTGGTTGGCCGCATGTTGGAAAGCCAAGGGTTTCGCGTAGGGATCATTGCTCAGCCTGATTGGAACAGCAAAGATGCCTTTATGGCGCTTGGCAAACCGAATTTATTCTTCGGGGTTTCAGCGGGCAACATGGACTCGATGATTAACCGTTATACCGCCGATAAAAAACTGCGCCATGATGACGCCTACACTCCAAACAATGAAGGCGGCAAACGCCCCGATCGGGCAGTGATTGTCTATTCTCAGCGCTGTAAAGAAGCCTATAAAGATGTGCCAGTCGTTATTGGTGGCATTGAAGCCAGTTTGCGTCGCATCGCGCACTACGATTATTGGCAAGAAAAAGTTCGTCGCTCTATTCTGTTTGATGCCAAAGCGGAAATTCTGATTTATGGCAACGCTGAGCGGCCTTTGGTCGAAGTCGCTCATCGCTTAGCGGCCGGTGAAACCTTTGACACCATGCAAGATATTCGTGGTACTGCCGTCATTCGCAAAGAGCCACTGCCTGGCTGGCGCGGCGTTGATTCGACCGCCATTGATAAAGTTGGCAAAATCGATCCTATTCCGAATCCTTATGGTGCAGATGATGTCGGCTGCAGCAGTTACTCAGAATTTGCCAAAGAAGGGATTGATTTATCCAAGCCACAAGTGGTGGAAGCCAAACCGATCATGGTACAGCCACATAAGCCAAAACCTTGGGAACAAACTTATGTGAAATTACCAGCTTTTGAGCAAGTGAGCGTGAATAAACCGCTTTATGCTCATGCCTCGCGGATTTTGCATCAAGAACAAAACCCAGGGTGTGCCCGTGCTATTTTTCAGCGCCATGGCGATCGACATATTTGGGTCAATCCCCCGGCATTTCCACTGACTACTGAAGAAATGGATGGTGTGTTTGGCTTGCCTTATCAGCGCGTGCCGCATCCAGTGTATGGCAAGGCGAAAATCCCTGCCTATGACATGATTAAAACTTCAGTCAATATTATGCGCGGCTGTTTTGGTGGTTGTTCATTCTGTTCCATCACTGAGCATGAAGGCCGAATTATCCAAAGCCGCTCGCAAGAATCAATTTTGCGTGAAATCGAAGAAATTCGCGACAAAGTCCCCGGATTTACTGGCGTTATTTCCGATCTTGGTGGCCCGACCGCCAACATGTATCGTTTGCGCTGTAAAAATCCAAAAGCCGAGCAAACCTGTCGTCGTCCTTCCTGTGTTTATCCAACGATTTGTGAACACATGGATACTGACCAAAGCCCAACGGTGGATTTATATCGTGCGGCACGAAAAGTCGAAGGCGTGAAAAAAGTCTTGGTTGCTTCGGGTGTCCGTTACGATTTGGCGGTCGAAGATCCGAATTACGTGAAGGAGCTGGTACAGCATCACGTCGGTGGTTATTTGAAAATCGCACCTGAGCATACCGAGGAAGGGCCGTTATCGAAGATGATGAAGCCTGGTATGGGCGCGTACGATAAATTCAAAGCCATGTTCGACAAATACAGTAAAGAAGCCGGCAAAGAGCAGTACTTGATCCCTTACTTTATTTCGGCACATCCAGGTACCACGGATTTGGACATGGTGAATTTGGCATTATGGTTGAAAGAGCGCGATTTTCGCCTCGATCAAGTGCAAAACTTCTATCCAAGCCCGATGGCGAATGCGACCACTATTTATCACACAGAGTTAAACTCGCTGAAAAACCTGAAAGGCAACACGGACAAAGTGCCAGTTGCAAAAGGGGAGCGGCAGCGGCGTTTGCACAAAGCGTTACTGCGTTACCATGATCCAAAAGGCTGGCCGATGATCCGAGAGGCGCTGCGTGCAATGGGCCTTGCGAAATTGATTGGTAAAGGCAAAGGCTGTCTGGTGCCAGAAGAAACGCGTGATGAGCTGTCGAAAAAGCCAAAACCAGGTGGACAAATTGCTGTGACTAAACACACAGGAGTCAATCCAATCAAAGCGGCTTTAATCAAAAAGCAGCAACAGGTTGGTAAGTCTTCAGGCCAAGCGTCTTTTAAAAAACAAAAAGCGAAATCGTCGGCAATCAAGTTAAT
>JACCEA010991580.1_pt1 | contig 28059 bp, 30 predicted proteins | sample 7449851 | NCBI WGS metagenome assembly JACCEA01 (sample SAMN15323453, study PRJNA562643) | freshwater metagenome | isolation source: river surface water | place: USA:Blue River Watershed | collected 2017-08-18
GCGAGTTCGCCAAAGAAGGCTAAGAAAAGGAGCGCCAAGTAATGGCTAACTTTCACCTAGAGGCAAAAGACGTCAACGTCTGGTTCGGCGCTCGCCACGTTTTGAGCAACGTCAACCTGCAGTTCCCCGAGAACGAGGTAACCGCCTTGATCGGACCATCCGGCTGCGGCAAGTCAACTTTTATCAGAACCCTGAACCGCATGCACGAGCTCATCCCGGGAGCTGGATTCGCCGGAGAAGTATTGCTAGATGGACAGGACATTTATGGCCAGGCTGTCGATCCGGTAGATGTTCGCATCAAGATTGGCATGGTTTTCCAGAAGCCAAATCCGTTTCCTACCATGTCAATCAAGGAAAACGTGATCTCCGGTCTAAAGCTATCGGGCATTTCTCGATCCGACTCGGGAGACCTGGTCGAGCAATCTCTCAAGCGCGCGTCGATGTGGAACGAGGTTAAGGATCGCCTAAATGATCCGGCTATCTCACTATCCGGTGGTCAGCAACAGCGTCTTTGCATTGCTCGATCCCTTGCCATGAACCCAGACGTGCTCTTGATGGATGAGCCCTGTTCAGCGCTTGACCCCGGTTCCACGCGCCGCATCGAGGAGACCATTCTTGAGCTCAAGGAGTCGATGACGATAGTCATCGTTACCCACAACATGCAGCAGGCTCAGCGAATCTCTGACAGCACCGCGTTCTTCCTTGCCGAGGACAACACCCCAGGTCACGTAGTTGAGTTTGGCAAGACTGAGCAGATTTTCTATGGCCCAATCGACCCACGCACCAACGAGTACGTAAACGGAAGATTCGGATAGAAACCAACTGTTCACCTTACGTTAGCCATCCGGTGACGAATTGTTAGCTCGGTGAAGTGAGACTGCTAGCGCATTCAAAAACTAGGAGATTAGATGCGAAACAAGTTGTTTGGGGCACTGGCAATCGCCGCTCTAGCCACCACAGCATTTGCTGGCCCAGCCCACGCTGGCGAGACCGTCACCGCCGGTGGCGCTTCCTACACCTTCGCTCTTCAGCAGGTGTGCTCACAGGCCTACACCGAGCACAAGGTAACCTATGCATCAGTTGGATCCGGAACTGGTAAGACCAACTTCCGCAACGGCACCTACGACTTCGGCGGATCTGACTCGCTTTACTCTGCAACCGAGGTCAAGCCAAAGAGCTTCGTTTACGTTCCGCTGCTGGGTGGACCAATCACCTTGGCCTACAACCTGCCGGGCGTGACTCGCTTGAACCTGACACCTGCAGTGATTGGAGCTATCTACGAGGGCCGCATCACGAAGTGGAATGACAAGGCGATTGTTGCTCTGAACAAGACTGCGAAGCTTCCAGCCACCGCGATTGTTCCTGTCTTCCGCTCAGAGGGTTCAGGAACTACCTTCAACTTCACCAACTGGCTAACCCAGAAGAAGGCCGGTTCGTTCAAGGCAACCGATGCGTTTGCCTCCTCAACCACCGTGGTCAAGGGTGCAATCGGTTCTCGCGGTAACTCAGGTGTTGCAACCTCAATCGCCTCAACCGCTGGTGCGATCGGTTACATCGACATCGCAGATGCCGACAAGAACAAGCTGACCTACGCCCACGTTCAGAACGGTTCCGGTCAGTTCATCAAGCCAACCGTTGCCAACTCCAAGCTCTTCATCGAGAAGCAGCTGCTCAAGGCAAACGGCCAGGTGGTGTTTGACTACAACGCCAAGGTTCGCGGTGCCTACGACCTCTCCCTAGTGAGCTACGGTCTTGCACCAACAGCTAACGGCACCGCCAAGGCTGCTGCAGTAAAGGACTACCTGACCTACTTCGTGAACGAGTGTGCCCCGAAGAATGCAGCCAAGGAGGGCTATGTAGCGCTCTCCGGCAGCATCCTGAAGAAGGCAAACGAGTTGATCAAGAGGATCAAGTAACAACTAAATAGTCAAGGACTAAGCCGGGGCGCCTGTGGTGCCCCGGCTTATGCCGTGGAAAGGAAAACCGTGAATCGCAGAGTCCTAGTTGCCGGAGTTCTATCATCGCTCTCGGCGCTTGTGCTTACTGGTTGCAATCCTCCGATGCCGGAATCGCTGAAGGTCGAATTGGCTGAGCGCACCGTGCAGTGCGGTGAGAGTTTTGTGGACCTAGCGATCTTTCCTGAGATGGCCGATGTGGCTGAATTTTGGAATGGTTCTATGGATACCGCCTGTGAAGGTGCGATGGGCTTCAACCTGATCGACGGTGACCTCGCCGGAAATGGTGTGCAGATAAGCAGTAGTTTGCTGAGCTGCGAAGCATATGCCAGTGTTCCAGTGGCGGTGGATGCCGCAGTTGTTTCCTTCTACTTCGAAGAGATCTACGAGCTGAATCTCTCTTCTGAGGCCGTGGCCGGCATCTTCTCTGGTCAGGTGACGCAGTGGAATGACCCGTTGATTGCCGATCTGAACCCAAACGTTGAGATGCCGGATCTTCCGATCAACGTTATTCCTGAAGCTCCTGCACCGGCAATCGATGCGATGCAGCTGTGGGTCTCAAGCCTGATTGGCCGGGAGGTTGACTTCTCTCTCCTGACCGCATCAGATACACCAGAGGTGGATGCTCTGTATGCCCTAGCCGAGGGTGACATTAAGCTCAGTAGCTTCTCTGCCCTGCAAGTGTCTGGCATGGGATACGCAAACTTTGTAAAAGACGCATCAAACCTCGATACCCTGCTGCTGCCGGATCCACTGACCATCCAAACCGCAATCGGTCAAACCGTGGTGACGGGAGAAGCGCCGAATCTGAGCTTTGTTTACGATCCGTCCATTGAGGCGCAGCCACTACCGGGGCAGTTTGAAGCGCTACTGCCTTGGGGTGCTGTCTACCCCGTGACCATGGCTCTGTGTGGTGTGGATGATCTTCAGACCCGCTATGTCGCTCGCTATGCGCTGAGGCTCGATGCTCAGGGATCAATCGCGACCGGTGTACTGAACCAGCTAAACGAGGACGTCAGGGTTGCAGCAATCTCGGTTGTTGATGATGGACTTCCAGAGGTTGAGATTCCAGCGGATCTCGAGCTGGAGCAGTAACACTAAGCTTTCCTCCGTGGCAAATCAGCTCGGAGTAGGCAGACTGCTCATTGCGGTCTATGGGGTTTTTGCCCTATCCGCGACCGCCCGCGCGCTCTACCAGTTAGCCACAGAGTTCTCGCAGGCTCCGATTGCCTATGTGCTTTCTGCAATTTCAGCCCTGGTGTATGTGTTTGCCACATTGGCTCTAGCTCGCTCCAGTTGGCGAAGGTTTGCCCCTGCCGCCGTTTGGTTTGAACTTGTCGGTGTGCTGATGGTTGGGACTTCGAGTTTTGTGATCCCGCAGTGGTTTGCTCACCCTTCGGTTTGGTCAGGATTCGGAGCAGGCTACGGCTTTGTCCCGCTTGTTCTGCCCATACTGGGATTGATTTGGTTGCGGAGAAATCGTGTTTGAGGTTGAGGCGATCTCTCAGCTGCCGGCTGACTTTCCCAGTCTTGCAGTCGCAATTGGCAAGTTCGACGGGCTTCATCTCGGTCACAGACAGCTGATTCACGAGCTTGTTGACTATGCCCAGGAATCAAATCTTGCACCTTGCGTTGTCAGTTTTGATCGTCACCCTCATCAAACCCTTCGACCCGGTGAGGTTCCCGCGGAGCTGCTAACGCAAGGGCGCAAGGCTCAGCTCCTCGAGGATTTGGGCATTGAAGCCTTGGTGAGCCTGCGCTTCGATGAGCAATTGGCGAATACCGACCCACTGCAGTTTGTCAACGAACAGCTTGGTAAGCGCGTGCAGATGGTATTTGTGGGGGAGGGGTTCCGCTTTGGCGCAGGAGGCAAGGGTGGAGCCGAGACTCTGCGAAAACTGGGCGAGCACATAGGTTTTCGGGTCCGCGAAATACCACCGGTCACAATTGGCGATGAGGTTGTATCCAGCACCCTGATTCGAAACCTGCTTGCTGCGGGTAAGGTTGCCGCCGCCAGCATGCTGCTAGGGAGAGACCATGAAATCGTCGGAGAAATCGAGCATGGTCGGAAGTTAGGTCGAACCATCGGTTTCCCAACTGCAAACTTTTCGCGTAATTCGGTGGGTATGTTGCCTCAAGACGGCGTCTATGCCGGGTGGTTGATAGCAGACGGCGTGCGCTATCCGGCCGCTCATTCGGTTGGCACTAACGACTCAGTGGGTGAGGTGCCGAGGCTGATCGAATCCCATGTCATTGGAAGAGATGACCTGGATCTTTATGGCAAGGTCTGCACTGCAGTGATACATGCTCAAGTCAGGCCATGGGCGAAATTTGAATCGCTCGAGCAGCTTGTTGAGCAGATTAGAGCTGATGTCTTGGCAGCGAATGAGATTTTGGAGAGTATTGAGGCATGACCTTCGTTGATGCGGTGCAGAGTGGATTCAAAAACGCCTTCAATTTCAAAGGTGCAGCCTCTAGATCTGAGTTTTGGTATTGGGTGCTGTTCACGCTTTTGCTGTCACTGGTCTTATCAACTATCGAGTCTGCGATCTGGCCACCTACCCCGACTCAAGGCGACTGGATGGCTGACCTAGATGCGCTTGCTGCACAACCAACTCCGTTGACCTCGATTGCAGCGCTGCTACTTTTCATTCCAAATCTTTCAGTTATGGCAAGACGATTTCACGATGCGGGATTCTCGGCAAAGTGGCTGCTGCTTCAAATCATTCCACTGGCCTATGGCATTTTCGCTGGTCTCGGCGCCTTCGTTGTGCTTGCAAACTCTGAGAATCCCGAGCCAACATATGAAGAGCTAGTCGCTTTGATTTTCCTGATTTTGCCCATTGTGGCCCTGGCTATCGGTGTGTTGGTTATCTTTCTGGTGATGGCACTTAGACCCAGCAGATCTTTCTATGACGGCAACAAGTATGTGGATCCAGTGCCGCTGAGTGCTGGCGACGAAGGAACCACCGCCTAGCCAAAAGTCAGATTTATCTCTAGACTTCTCAGGTTGCCGTGAAACGGCCGCGGATAAAGAGAGCAGAAACACAAGGTTTCCTGCGCCGCGCAGCGGATTGAAAGGATCAGCAAATGGCATTGGACCCAAAGGTCAAGTCAGAAATTATCGCCCAGTACGCCACCAAGCCAGGTGACACAGGCAGCCCAGAGGTACAGATTGCAGTGCTGAGCCGCCGCATCGCAGACCTTACTGAGCACCTCAAGGAGCACAAGCACGACCACCACTCCCGTCGTGGACTGCTACTGCTTGTTGGTCAGCGTCGTCGCCTCCTTGGTTACCTTCAGCAGGTGGACATTGCTCGCTACCGCTCACTCATTGAGCGTCTAGGACTGCGTCGATAGTTTTGATTTGATAAAGACCCCGGGAAACCGGGGTCTTTTCATTTCTAGGTTTTTCGTTGCTCGATTGTTAGACTCTGGCTAGGAGTTTTCGCGAGGCGGGTCTTCGGTGGAAGTCTCTGGGGCAAAGAACCCAGGGTTTTTTACTGACGACCAGCACTCATCAGGGCAATCGCCCTAACTCCAGCTCTAAAGCGGCATTGCCGTGCCGTTTTCGCGCGCAAGAGGATATAAGGAGGGGCTATGGAAGGCCCAGAAATCAAAGCAACAGAAGCAATCATTGACAACGGAAAGTTCGGAAAGCGCGTCGTTCGCTTCGAGACTGGCCGTCTAGCACAGCAGGCAAATGGTGCCGCAGCTGTTTACATCGACGAAGAGACCATGTTGTTCTCGGCAACGACTGCTTCAAAGCAGCCGAAAGACCAGTTCGACTTCTTCCCACTGACCATTGACGTTGAAGAGCGTTCTTACGCCGCAGGAAAGATCCCAGGCTCATTCTTCCGTCGTGAGGGTCGCCCAACTACCGAGGCCATCTTGGCCGCGCGCTTGATTGACCGACCACTGCGCCCATCTTTCGTCGACGGTCTTCGCAACGAGATCCAGGTTGTTGTGACCGTAATGTCGATTGAGCCAGATGAGCTTTACGACGTTGTTGCAATCAACGCTGCTTCAATGTCTACACAGCTAGCCGGTTTGCCATTCTCTGGCCCAGTTGCTGGTGTTCGTGTAGCACTTATCGACGGACAGTGGGTTGCATTCCCTAAGCACTCTCAGCTAGCGGGAGCTGTGTTCGACATGGTTGTTGCTGGTCGAGTAGTTGTCGAGGGTGGCAAGGAAGATGTCGCAATCATGATGGTTGAGGCAGAAGCTACCGAGACCAGCTGGGACCTTATTGCAGGCGGCGCTATTGCGCCAACCGAAGAGGTCGTGGCACAGGGTCTTGAGGCTGCAAAGCCTTTCATCAAGGAACTTGTTCGCGCTCAGGTTGAGCTTGCCAAGGTTGCCGCTAAGCCAACCGCTGACTACCCAGTCTTCCTGCCATACACCGATGAGGTCTACGCGGCAGTTGAAAAGGCTGCAGGTGCCGAGCTTGCCAAGGTTTACCAGATCGCTGACAAGCAGCAGCGTCAGGATGCTGATGATGAGCTCAAGGCAAAGGTGAAGGAGGAGTTGGCTGCCTCTTTGACTGAGGAGCAGATGCTTCAGTTCTCTGCCGCATACAAGTCGGTAACCAAGAAGGTAATGCGCACCAGAGTGTTGAAGGAGGGCATCCGTATCGACGGTCGTGGCCTAACTGACATTCGTGCCCTTGATGCCGAGGTGGCCGTCATTCCTAGAACTCACGGATCTGCAATCTTCCAGCGCGGAGAGACTCAGATTCTCGGTGTGACCACCTTGAACATGCTCAAGATGGAACAGCAGATTGATTCGCTGAGCCCAGAGACCTCAAAGCGTTACATGCACCACTACAACTTCCCTCCTTACTCCACTGGAGAGACCGGTCGTGTTGGCTCACCTAAGCGTCGCGAGATTGGTCACGGAGCTTTAGCTGAGCGTGCACTAGTGCCTGTTCTTCCGACCCGCGAGGAGTTCCCATACGCAATCCGTCAGGTTTCTGAAGCGCTTGGGTCCAACGGTTCAACCTCAATGGGTTCTGTTTGCGCTTCGACACTGTCACTGCTAAACGCTGGTGTGCCACTGCGTGCCCCAGTTGCCGGTATCGCGATGGGTCTGATCTCTGACACCGTTGACGGCAAGACTGAGTATGCAGCCCTAACCGACATTCTCGGTGCCGAGGATGCTCTGGGAGACATGGACTTCAAGGTTGCCGGTACTCGCAACTTCGTCACCGCGATTCAGCTCGACACCAAGCTCGATGGCATCCCCGCCTCGGTATTGGCGAAGGCTCTAAAGCAGGCAAAGGATGCCAGAACCTACATCTTGGATGTAATGGTTGAGGCAATCGATGAGCCAGACGAGCTTTCCCCATACGCACCTCGAGTAATCGCTGTGAAGATCCCTGTCGACAAGATCGGTGAGGTCATTGGTCCAAAGGGCAAGATGATCAACCAGATTCAGGAAGACACCGGAGCTGAGATTTCGATCGAGGATGACGGCACCGTCTACATCGGCGCCACCAACGGCCCAGCCGCTGATGCTGCCAAGGCAGCCATCAACGCTATCGCTAACCCTCACGTACCTGAGGTTGGCGAGCGCTTCTTGGGCACCGTTGTGAAGCTAGCAACCTTCGGCGCTTTCGTATCGCTGATGCCTGGCAAGGACGGGCTACTCCACGTTTCAGAACTGAAGAAGATCTCCGGTGGCAAGCGCGTAGAGAACGTTGAAGACGTCTTGGAGGTAGGTCAGAAGCTTCAGGTCGAGATCACCAAGATCGACGATCGCGGCAAGCTCTCGCTTAGCCCTGTAGTCGAGGAAGCTGCCGAGTAGTAGACCTTGCTTCTACCGCTTAGAGAATCAATCGAGTTCACCGCTGAGGCGGCACGTGTCTGCAAGACCGTGCTACCCAGCGGTGTTCGCATTCTCACCGAGGAAATGCCAGGCGCACCTTCCGTAGCGGTGGCTGCTTCGGTGGCGGTTGGTTCCCGCGATGAAACCGGCGGGCACTTCGGGTCTACTCACTTTTTGGAGCACCTGCTGTTCAAAGGGACACAAAGGCGAACCGCGCGCGATATTTCGATAGCCTTCGATTCTGTCGGTGGCTCTTCAAATGCCGCTACCGCCAAGGAGTACACCAGTTACTACGCGCGAGTTGAGAATGCTGCACTTCCCTTAGCGCTGGACTTGCTTCTGGATATGTTCTCTAGCGCCAAAATCGACAGCCACGACTTCGATGTTGAGCGCACGGTAATTCTCGAAGAGCTTGCAATGAACGAGGATGATCCCGAGGATGTTGCTCACGAGAATCTCGCTGAAGCGTTGCTGCCAGGCCATGATCTAGGGCGGCCAATCGGTGGCACGGTAGAGACCATTAATGCAGTAGATCGCGACTCGGTATTCGCTTACTACAAAACGCATTACATCCCCCAGAATCTTGTGATTACGGTCGCTGGTGGGGTGTCTCATGAGTTGGTTGTGGAATTGGTCGAGGCTGAGCTCAGAAGAATTGGCTGGGTTTCGGCCGGAGCGGTAAACGAGCGCCGCTCACAGCAGGCTTCGGAACTCGCGGCCCCTGAGCAAAGGCGCATCATCAAAAAAGATGTAGCGCAAGCGAATGTCTTGTTGGGATATCAGTCGCTCAATGCCGCTGACCCAGATCGCTTCGCACTTGGGGTTTTGAGCACCGTTTTAGGCGGTGGAATGTCTTCGAGGCTCTACCAAGAAATTCGTGAAGAGCGCGGTTTGGCATACTCCACGTATTGCTATCAGCAGGGCTACTCCGATGCAGGCTATTTCGGGGTCTATGCCGGAACCAGCGAGGAAAACACTCGGCTCGTAATCGATTTGATGAACCAGGAGATTGCGAAGGTCAAGACATCGGGTATCACCAAGGACGAGCTTGACCTGGCGCTGGGTAACATCTCTGGCGGACTGGCACTTAGATTCGAATCCCCACTTGCTCGGATGAATCGGCTCTTGGCTTCAGAGATTGGCACGGGGGAATACCTCGCCATCGGTGAAGTAATGAATCGATTCAAGGCGGTGACGCTGGATAGCGTGGTCGCTGTAGCGAATCGCGTTTTTGCGACGGAGCCCACCCTTGTGGCGGTAGGAAAAACGCTAAAGGGTCTTGCCTAGATGCTTGATAGGGTTTTGCCATGATCTCAGTTGCTGTTCTAGGTACCGGCAGAATGGGAAAGTTGGCTCTCGAGCTAATTGACCAGGATGCCAATCTAAAACTGCACGCTGCCCTGAACTCAAACTCCAAGCCCGAGCAAATGCTTGGGGCGGATGTCGTCTTGGACTTTACGCTTCCCGATATCAGTCCGGTTCTGGTTGGGTATGCAATCGAGCACGACATGAAGACAGTGGTTGGCACCAGTGGCTGGTCTGAGTCCAAGTTGCAACTACTGGAATCTAAGTTGGCGCAGCACCCAGTTGCGGCTGCAATTGTTATCCCGAATTTTTCTGTTGGATCGATGTTGATTCAGCACTTCAGCGCTATGGCTGCGAAATACTTCGACTCAATTGAGATTGTTGAGGCGCATCATGCGGGCAAGGTGGACTCACCATCTGGAACCGCAGTCAGAACAGCTGAGTTGATTGCAAGTGCTCGTCAGGGACTTCCGCAACCGCTGATTCCAGGGGTTGAGCAGAGCGCTCGGGGCGAGGTTGTTGCCGGGGTTCCGATCCACTCTCTTCGTTTGCAAGGGGTTTCTGCCAAGCAGGATGTGCACTTTGGATCAGACAGTGAGCTCACCACACTAAGTCACGAGGTGATTTCACACCGCGCATATTCCAAGGGCATACTGCTTAGCATCGACTTTGCCCTGAAGAACACCGGCCTCCATGTTGGCCTGGATAAGGTCGTGGGGCTCTAGTTGAGAACCAAAATCTGGGTCGCGGTGATGACCCTGCTCACCCTGATTTACGTTGCGCTGATGGCCGGTCGCGCCTTCACGCTGCTTTCCGAAACCTCGATTATTGCGAAGCTTATGGGTGCTGGAATGCTGCTATTTCCGCTTGTCGCCCTTTGGGCGCTATGGCGCGAGCTGAAGTTCGGATTTCAGTCAGAACAGCTCGTGAAGCGGGCTCTCGAACAAGGACTTTACGAACTCGAGCTAGATCTTCGTCCTTCCGGCAGGGCAACCAAGGAGTCGGCTGCCCTCGCCTTTGAAAAGGTAAAGGCTGAGTTTGATGACAGTTGGCAGCACTGGCTGCTATTAGCCGAGGCCTATGACGCCAGCGGTGACCGCAAGCGTGCTCGGGCAGCGATGCGAACCGCGATAGCTAAGAGCGAATAACTCCTAGTCGCCTCAAACCTAAATACATCTGGCATCCCAAACACAGCCCGAAAAAGGCGTTCAAGAAGGATGCGATGAAGATAAAGGCTGCGCTAATCGGGATTAGCACTGGCCAAATCAGGATGCCGAGAACACCGAGGATCGAGAATGCGAACCCGACCTTCTGGGCAAACTGCGGAGGCCTTGGATCCTCTAGCTCTTTTGGCGGAGCCAGCCTTGGCCTAACCAACTTGCTGAAGATAAGCGCGTATGGGTGGCTCTTTGGTGAGAAAACGCTCCACAAAAAGAGCAAAAACAGAAGCGCTATCCACGGAGCACCGTAAATCCAAACTTCGAGCGATTGACTGAAGGCAATCAGGGAGAGCAGGGAAGTGATGGCGGCCCCGAACCTTGGTCCGCGGGGGTCGATCCTCTTAATCTCTGTCACAGTGCACCTAGTTTCTGTAGTTCTTGCTGGATAACTCCGGGTTTTGGTGCCCCGGAAACTCGGAATTTGATCCTGCCCTCCGGATCAAGGATAAACACAGTTGGTGTTTGACTTATTTGAAAATGTGCCGCCAGGTCGAGACGGTCGGTGATGTCGACTTCAAGATGAAGGAGGCCGCCATTTCGATACTCCAGTTGAGAGAGTAGTCGCGAGACGGATGGGCAAATTGAGCAGTACTGAGTTGAAAACTGCAGCAGTGTGGCGCGCTTGCCGAAGGCTTTGACTACCGCACCAGCCTTTGTCGCCTTGAGCTTTCCCAGGTCGATCTGTTCAGACTTTGAAATCTCGCGACCTCTGCCTGAGAAAGATTTGAAAACTACGCCGGCAACGGTCGCTAGTGCGATAAGCGCAATAACGGCGAGTGCTACCGGGGTAAGTTCCACCCAGCAAGGGTAAGCGATTGGGGATGACCAAAACGGAGTGTTGCGCTTTTTTACGACGCAAAAAACCCTAGGCTTTGGGCGTGACCGAAATCGAATTCCGCTCAGACGTAACCGTTGAACTAATCAGATCCAGCGCTGCCGATGCCGATGTGCTTTTCGCTGCTCGAGTATCCACCCAGGGCGAGCAAACCCTTGAGGGGGCTAAGGCAACTGACGCAGAGGTGCAAAAGCGCGACAAGGGTCTAATCAACTACCTGATGCGTGACCGCCACGGATCCCCTTTTGAGCACAACTCGATGACCTTCTATGTCCAAGCGCCAATCTTTGTTTTCCGTGAGTTCATGCGCCACCGAATCGCGAGCTACAACGAAGAATCTGGTCGCTACCGTGAGTTGCGCCCGGTGTTTTATGTCCCTGGCCCAGAGCGAAAGCTGATTCAGGTTGGAAAGCCTGGCCACTACGAATTTGAGGATGGGTCTGCCGAGCAAACCGCCCTGGTAACTCAGGAAACCCAAACTGTTGTGAGGGCGGCGTATGAGGCTTACCAGCGCATGCTGGAGGCTGGTGTCGCTCGTGAGGTAGCGAGAATCGTGCTACCACTGAACATCTACTCGAGCATGTACGTAACTATGAACGCCAGGTCGCTAATGAATTTCCTGAGCCTTCGTACCAAGCGCGAAGGAACCCACTTCCCATCTTTCCCACAACGTGAGATTGAGATGGTTGCGGAGAAGATGGAGGCCTACTGGGCCGAGCTTATGCCCCTGAGCTATGAAGCATTCAACGAGAACGGTCGCGTAGCGCCCTAATCTTTTCCTCGCTTGCGAAGTGCGAGCGTGAGAGCGATTCCGACCAGTACGGCTGCGATTAGATCCACCGCAACTGCCGTTAGAACCGTTACCGTCAAGATTCCAGCATCCGACGTGGACTTTCGAAAGAGGCTCTTGAGCATCTCAGGGTGAATCATTCTCCAGGCGGTTGCGACCAGCACTCCACCCAAGGCTGCAAGCGGAATTAGCCCAACCCAATTCGCGGCCAGTACTAGAAATCCAGCCAAGAAGAGCGAGTGAAATATCGCAGCCGATGGGTTTGTTGCCCCTGACCTCACATTCACCGCAGTTCGGGCGAGCGCGGCGGTTGCGGGCACCCCGCCGAAGAGGGGAGTAACAATGTTTGCAATCCCCTGGCCAAATAGCTCTCGGTTTGAAAGGTGGGGAATGCCATCCCCTTTCATGCGGTCCGCAATCTTCGCACTCAGTAACGACTCCAAGCCGGCCAAGAGCGCTACCGAGAAAGCTGGTGCAATTAGTAGAAGCAGTGGTTGGTCTAGCAAAAACTCAACTGATGGCACCAACTCAAATTTCGGCAAATCGCCAATGGATTCCAGCTCCAGGTTGAGCGAGGCTGTGATCACCGTTGCGGCCGCAACCGTCGCAAGTGCAAGGGGCAGTTTTGGGAAAAACTTTCCACCCAGCACATTAACTGCGATAACCAATCCCGCGACCAGTGGAGGGGCTGGGGTAGGGGCTGAGAGCCAAATTTCAAACTCTCTCCATGCCGAAAGCCAAACCCGCTCCTCTGAAATGCTCGGCACACCTAACACAAACGCAATTTGCTGTAGGGCGATAACAATCGCAATCCCAACGGTCAGCCCTTCAACCAGGGAGTCTGGAAGATGATGAATGTATTTGCCAACTCGAGCAAGGGCAGCTACGACCAGGAATAAGCCCGCTAGGAAGCCAACCGCTAGGGTCGCACTGACCCCGAATTGATGAACTATTGGAATCAGAACTGCAGTCATCGCCCCAGTTGGCCCGGAAACCTGAAACCTACTCCCACCGAAGGCTGCGGCCAAGATACCAGCGACCACAGCGCTCACCAACCCTGCTGTTGGGCCAAGACCTGAGGCGATGCCAAACCCTAGGGCAAGTGGGAGGGCAACGATTGCGACCGTGAGACCCGCGAAGAGGTTTGCACTAAGCGAGCGGGGTTTCAGTGGCTCGATCCAGAGCCTTCGTTGGCGCATAGCTTCAGATTAGTAGTTCCAAGTTAGCGTGGCTGTTAGGTAGGCTGAACGAATGCATCAGAAAGACTTGTTTGGCCAGGTACTAGTTGCCTTGGTGACCCCAATGACTGCCGATGGCGAGGTTGACTGGGACGCGACCGAGAAGCACATCGACTATGTGATCTCTAATGGTGCAGACGGAGTAGTGGTAACGGGCACCACCGGAGAGACCTCAACCCTCACCGATGCCGAAAAGATTAAGTTGGTAGAGGTCGGTAAGTCGGTTTCTGGAGGCCGAGCAAAGATCATCACAGGTGGCGGATCAAATGAAACCGCTCATGCCATCCAGCTTTACAAGGCGAGTGAGAAAGCCGGTGCGGATGGCGTGATGATTGTGACCCCCTATTACAACAAGCCAACCCAGGCCGGCATTCTGACCCACTTCAGACTCATTGCTGATGCCACAGATCTTCCTGTAATCCTGTACGACATTCCTGGTCGCACCGGTGTTGCGATTGCCTATGACACTTTTCACAGGGCTGCCAAGCACCCCAACGTGGTTGCCATCAAGGATGCAAAGGGTGACCTAGCGCAAGCTTCCAGACTTATGCTCGAGACCGGGTTGATGTACTTCTCTGGAGATGACTCAAACGTTTTGGCCCACGTAGCGCTTGGCGCAACTGGACTGATCGGCGTAACCGCCAACATTGCTCCTCATGCCTATCGCGCGATGATCAATGCCACAAACTCAAATGACTTTCACTCTGCCCTAACCGTTCACAACGCCCTAGAGCCATTGCAGCGCGCGATCATGACCCACGTGCCAGGCACTGTTGCTGCGAAGTATGTGCTTCATGGTTTAGGGCTCATTGGCTCACCACGAGTTCGCCTGCCACTGGTTGGACCTGAGGATCACGAGGCGGCTGCGATTGAAAATGGTATCGATCAGGTTGTGAGTGTCCCCGGTTTGAGCTTTGACAACTTCCGCCCTGATAGAAATGCTGCTGCCGGCGGTGCACTGCCAAAGGTAGCTGGGACTACTCGATAGTGATCGAACCCAGGGCCCTGAAGCCAGGCACGCTTCGCATAATTCCTCTTGGTGGTCTCGGCGAAATTGGCCGAAACATGACGGTCTTTGAAATCGATTCACAAATCCTGATTGTGGACTGCGGTGTCCTGTTTCCCGAAGAGACCCAGCCTGGTGTAGATCTGATCTTGCCGGATTTGAGCTATCTCGAGGGCAAGCTTGATCGGGTCATTGGCTGTGTACTTACCCACGGCCACGAGGATCATATTGGGGGAGTTCCTTACCTACTCTCAATGCGCTCTGACATTCCACTAATCGGCTCCACCTTGACGCTTGCCCTGGTTGAGGCGAAGCTCAAGGAGCATCGAATTACCCCTTACTCCATGACGGTGAAGGAGGGGCAAATTGAGAAGCTCGGCCCTTTTGAGCTGGAATTTGTTGCCGTAAATCACTCGATTCCCGATGCTCTTGCCGTAGTGATCAGAACCTCGGCTGGAAGTGTGTTGAACACCGGGGATTTCAAGATGGATCAGCTGCCCCTGGATGGCAGGGTTACTGATCTTCGGGCCTTTTCCCGAATCGGGGAGGCTGGCCTCGACCTGTTCATGGTCGACTCAACCAATGCCGACGTACCTGGATTTACGCCTCTGGAGCGAGAAATCGGTCCGGTTATCGAATCGGTGATTGCTAAGACTCCGGGCAAGGTTGTGGTTGCCTCCTTCTCGTCTCACGTGCATCGAGTTCAGCAGGTGATTGATGCTGCGGTCGCCAATGGCCGGCGCGTCGCGTTCGTGGGCAGATCTATGGTCAGAAACATGGCAATCGCCAGTGACCTGGGATTTCTTCAGGTGCCTGATGGCGCAATAGTTGACCTTAAGGAAGTAGAAAACCTAGCCGATCATCAGATTGTGCTGATGTCCACTGGTTCTCAGGGTGAACCAATGGCCGTACTGTCGCGCATTGCCAACCAGGATCACCAGGTTTCGATTGGGGTTGGTGACACGGTGCTATTGGCAAGTTCATTGATCCCTGGAAACGAAAATGCTGTTTATCGAGTGATCGATGGCCTCACGAAACTGGGTGCCAACGTGGTTCACAAGGGCAACGCCAAGGTTCACGTCTCGGGCCACTCCGCCGCCGGTGAGTTGCTCTACTGCTACAACATTCTCAAACCCAAGAACGTTATGCCGATTCATGGTGAGGCCAGGCATTTGGTTGCCAACGCAAACCTTGCAATCCAAACGGGGATTCAACCTGAACGAGTCTTGGTTGTTGAAGACGGCGCCGTTATCGACCTGGCCGATGGAATCGCTGAGGTTGTTGGTCAGGTGGAGTGCAACATGCTCTATGTGGACGGTAAGACCGTCGGCAAGATTACCGAGGATGACCTTCGTGACCGTCGCGTCTTGGCGGCCGAAGGGTTCATCACCATTTTTGCAGTGGTGGATCCGAGTTCGGGCAAAGTCATTGAAGGGCCAGAGATTAGGGCCCGAGCTTATGCCGAGGATGATCATGTATTCGACGATGTGAGGCCGGCAATCGAAAAGGCGCTCGCCGAAGCTGCGCAGGATGGAATTAGAGATACCTATCAGCTACAGCAGGTTATTCGAAGAACTATCGGTACCTGGGTTGCTAAAGCACACCGCAGAAAGCCAATGATCATCCCTGTGGTTGTTCACTCAAACAGGTAGTGCCTAAGCGGTTTTTGCCTGCTTGATTGCTACCTTTTTCACATGGTTCAACGCAAGCCCCCTCCCGCGCGCAAGCCGCAACAACGCCGTGTGGCGAAGGTTGCGGCAGCTAGCGCAAAACGAGGTGGCGGCTTCTGGGCTAGTGCCGGGCGTGTTTATATGATGCTGGCCCACGGGCTTGGAGGGTTGATCCGAGCGTTTAGCACCGAGAAACTCGCGCCGGAGGATAGAAGAGACGGTGCTCCCTTCTTCGTCTTCTTGCTGTCAGTTTTCGGAGCGCTTTTCGCTTGGTTTCTCATAAATGAGCCATGGGCCAAGGTTCTGAATGCCTACAGTTTCGGATTGCTATTTGGCCTGGTCGCATTTGCTCTTCCCGCTGTTTTCTTCGTCTATTCCTTTTACCTTTTTAGACACCCCGCATCCGTGCGAGACAGCTCGAGATTTGCCGTTGGTTTTTGGCTGTTCCTGTCCGTCATCTCAGGATTTTTCCACATTTTCTCCGGTCGCCCCGCGCCAAACCGAGATGGTGCTATGGGCCTTTCTGAGGCGGGCGGGCTTTTTGGCTGGGTGCTTGGTGAACCGCTGGTATCGGTGCTGACTATTTTTGGTGCTGTCCCAGTTCTTGCGCTGGTGGCTTTTGCGTCTGTATTGATAATGACTGGAACTGCACCTAACCAGATCAAACCTAGGCTTCACCAATTACGCGATTTCTTCTTTGGAGCCAAGGCAGCGCCTGAAGCGTCTGACGCTTTTGACGGCAAGAAGTCCACATGGTGGAACACGTCGAAGTCGGATAAACCTGCGTTTGAAACCCCGGTTGTTCAAGATATAGATGAATTTGTCACCGAGGAGCTTGAAGCAGTGGTGGTTCAAGATCCGGTTGATTCGCTGGAGTTTATGGCTGCCGATGACGGAGTCACGGAACCAATTGACGTTGTAGCAGAAGAACCAGTTCCAACAAGACCACGAACCCAGCGACCTTATGTGCTACCGGCGCTAGGGTTACTTGCCGCCGGCACTCCACCAAAGGCCAAGACAGCCGTCAACGACCAGATTGTTGCAGCTATCGACGATGTCTTCAAGGAATTCGACGTCCAGGCGAGAGTCTCGGGTTTCCTCAGGGGTCCGACCGTCACGCGCTATGAGGTGGAGCTGGCACCCGGTGTAAAAGTTGAGGCTGTAACCAGGCTGAGTAACAACATTTCCTACGCTGTGGCTTCGAATGAAGTGCGCATTCTTGCTCCGATACCCGGCAAGAGTCTGATTGGTATCGAGATCCCAAACACCGACCGCGAGACTGTTTCACTCGGTGACGTGCTTCGCAGCAAGAATGCCGCCGCGTCGACGCACCCATTGACCATCGGGGTTGGAAAAGATGTCGAAGGTGGCTACTTGGTTGCCAACCTAGCCAAGATGCCACACCTATTGGTCGCTGGTGCCACCGGAGCTGGTAAGTCGTCTTTTGTAAATTCCATGATCACCTCCATCCTGATGCGGGCCAAACCAGCCGAGGTGCGAATGGTGCTGATTGATCCCAAGCGAGTTGAGTTGGCGGCCTACCAGGGAGTCCCGCACCTGGTGACGCCGATCATCACAAATGCCAAGAAGGCAGCAGAAGCGCTGCAATGGGTAGTCAAGGAAATGGATTCTCGCTACGACGACCTTGCTTCTTTTGGGTTCAAGCACATCGACGATTTCAACCGAGCTGTGGTGTCTGGTCAGGTCAAGGTGCCAGAGGGTTCTAGGCGAGATCTTCAGCCCTATCCGTATCTTCTCGTAGTTGTGGATGAGTTGGCTGACCTGATGATTGTGGCTCCTCGCGATGTCGAGGATTCCATCGTCCGAATCACACAGCTTGCCAGGGCCTCCGGCATTCATCTGGTGCTCGCTACCCAGCGTCCATCTGTCGATGTCGTTACTGGATTGATCAAGGCAAACGTCCCATCACGTCTGGCCTTCTCGGTCTCTTCGGTGACAGATTCCAGGGTCATTTTGGATCAGCCGGGAGCCGAGAAACTCGTTGGTCAGGGAGACGCGCTGTTCTCTCCAATGGGCTCGAACAAGCCATTCCGAGTTCAGGGGGCCTGGGTATCCGAGGATGAGCTACACAGGGTCGTTGAGCACGTCAAGCAGCAAATGGAGCCGGAGTACCGCGAAGACGTAGCGGCCGCTCCTCAGTCCAAAGTTATCGACTCCGATATTGGAGATGATCTCGAGCTTCTAATGGCAGCGGCAGACCTGATTGTGAATTCTCAGTTCGGATCTACCTCGATGCTTCAGCGCAAGCTTCGCGTCGGGTTCGCTAAGGCGGGACGCCTAATGGACCTCCTAGAGTCCAGGGGAGTGGTAGGACCTTCGGAAGGATCTAAGGCGAGAGACGTTCTGCTCAAGCCAGAAGAGCTAGCTGGGTTCTTGGCTAAGCTGTCGGGACAGACCTCTGCAGCTTTCTTGGGAGATTCAGTCGAAGAAGTGTCCGAGGAAGACGCTTGGGAGTTGACCGGTAGGAAAGATGAGTTCTAATTCCTTTCTCTATCGCCAAACCCCAAACCTCATAACCGCCGCTCGAATTGCTCTTGTGCCAGTTGTACTTTGGTTGATCTTGGGTTTTTGGGAGAGCGACCTTGGCAGGGTCTCGGCTCTGGTCCTTCTAGTTCTCGCTGCGTCTACTGATGGAATCGATGGTGCCATCGCGAGAAAACGTAACCTGGTCACAAACCTGGGAAAGCTGCTCGATCCCATCGCGGACAAGGCCCTGCTTTCAGGATCATTGATTGCATTATCTATCGTGGGGCAGGTTCCTTGGTGGGTTACCGGCGCTATCCTGCTCCGCGAGCTGGGGATTACTGTCTATCGCCTAATCATCGCTAAGCGCAGAGTGCTGGCGGCATCCTCTGGCGGTAAGTTCAAAACTGTGCTGCAAATTGTTGCAATCTCACTCGCCATTGCCCCATTCGAGTTTCTTGGCCCTTGGTATGAGATCTTTGTGTATTCAGTCATGGTCTTCACGGTGGTGGTTACCTGGTACACCGGCATCAGCTATCTGCGACCAAAAAAATGAACCTAATAGAGCTGGCGACATCAAAGGGATTGTTCCTCTGTTCTGCCGAGTCGCTTACCGCTGGCCAGCTTGCCGCCGGCATAGCGGGCAAACCCGGTGCTTCCAAAGCGTTCTTGGGGTCGATCGTTGCCTACTCCGATGCCAGTAAAGCTGAGTTGTTATCCGTGCCTGCCGAAATGATCTCAGAACAAACTGCCGTGAGTGAAGCTGTCGCAGTTGCAATGAGCCAGAACTCCCGCGAGCTGTTTGCGAGAGCTAATGGGCTAGCCTCGGATCGGGTTGTTTCAGTTGCGACTACTGGGGTTGCAGGTCCCGATCCGGTTGGAGCCAACCCGGTCGGTTTGGTGTTTATCGCCATTTCCTCCAGGCGAGGTTGCAGGGTCCAAGAGTTCAGGTTTGAGGGGAACCGGGAAACCATAACTTCTTCGGCTGTCATTGAAGCCACAGCCATGCTTCGGGAAGAGTTGGAGCAAATCTGAGGTTTAACCTCAGGAAACTTTCAGAAGCGCAATTTAGGTTTTCTGAAGTAAACCGATAGGTTATTGGCTTGGAGGAACCTTGGTACTAGTTAGGCAAGAAATCGGCGATGTTCTCAGAACACACCGACTTCGTCGCGGGCAGACGCTCCGTCAGGTGGCGGCACGTGCTTCTGTCGCACTTGGCTATCTATCCGAGGTCGAGCGTGGCCAGAAGGAAGTATCCTCCGAGATTCTTGCCTCTGTTGCCGATGCACTCGAGGTGCCACTATCTGTGGTTATGCGTGAGGTGTCTGACAGGGTGGCAGCAATCGAGGGTGTCTACGTCGATGTCAGCTACATCCCTGACACCGTGCCCGATGCTTTTGTAACCGAAGCGTCATTGCTTTCTAGGTAGTGAAGCTAAGTCAATTCCACAGCCTGCTCCGAGACGAATTCGGTGACGGGCTCTCCAGTGTGCTCTTGCGAGACACCAGACTGACTGAATTCGCAGACCTAACCCCGTTACAACTTCTTGACGCAGGTGAGGATCCTCGTTTGATCTGGCTGGCAATTTGTAAAAACCAGGGCGTGCCCAAGGAGCGCTGGCTTGGAAAAAACAAGCCAAAAAGACACGCCGAGTAATGCCATTCGAAATTTTGTTCGAATGGCATTAGTCTTTCCACAAGACAAAACTTCTTAGGTTTTCCACAGTGGTAACTACCCAAGAGCTAAATGTCAGAGGCAAAGGTTAGGTTCTTTGCAAATGCTTCACCCAGCGAGAAGAGGACAGAATGCCAAGTGCTTCAGATAGAGAAAAGGCACTAGAGACCGCTCTAGCGCAAATTGATCGCCAGTTCGGCAAGGGCTCGGTCATGAGACTTGGCACCGAGGAGCGAGCTCCAATTGAGTCAATTCCGACCGGCTCGATTGCACTGGATGTCGCGCTAGGAATCGGCGGACTTCCAAAAGGTCGAATCGTTGAGATTTATGGCCCTGAGTCTTCCGGAAAAACCACTGTCGCCCTCCACGCAATTGCGAACGCTCAGCGCAATGGCGGCATTGCTGCATTCATTGATGCAGAGCACGCGCTTGATCCCGAATATGCGAAGAAGCTCGGTGTAGACGTCGATGCCCTCTTGGTCTCACAGCCCGACACCGGGGAGCAGGCGCTCGAGATCACCGACATGCTTATTCGTTCGGGATCAATCGACATCATCGTTATTGACTCCGTGGCAGCTCTGGTCCCTAGGGCTGAAATCGAGGGTGAAATGGGCGATGCTCACGTTGGTTTGCAGGCGAGACTAATGTCGCAGGCGCTGCGCAAACTCACAGGCGCACTCAGCAACACAAAGACCACCGCAATTTTCATTAACCAGCTGCGTGAGAAGGTTGGGGTTTTCTTCGGGTCTCCCGAAACCACATCAGGCGGTAAGGCGCTTAAGTTCTATGCCTCCGTCCGACTGGACATTCGCCGCATCGAGACCCTCAAAGACGGCCAGGACGCTGTTGGAAACCGTGCCCGCGTGAAGGTAGTCAAGAACAAGCTTGCAGCTCCTTTCAAGCAAGCGGAGTTTGACATCATGTTCGGTGAGGGCATTTCCAGAGAGGGAAGCTTGATTGACTTCGGAGTAGAGCACGAGATCGTAAAGAAATCTGGGGCTTGGTATACCTTCGACGGCGACCAACTTGGACAGGGTAAAGAGAACTCTCGCAACTACCTCAAGGAGAACCCGGAAGTAGCAAACAGTATTGAGCAGAAGATCAAAGTCAAGCTTGGAATCGGCGTACCAAGGGCCGTTGCGGACCTGCCTGCAGAAGCTCCGGCCGCAAAAGCAGCCAACGAATAAATAATGTCCGACGAAAAGCTGGTGCAGCGCGCGAAGAACGTATTGCTGCACCAGCTTTCTCGTTCTATGAAGACAGAGCATCAGCTCCGTCAGGTGCTTGCTAAGCGCGAGATCCCAGCGGAAATCGCAGACTCAGTTATCCAACGATTTACAGAAGCCCAATTGATTGACGATGCTGCCTATGCCAAAGCTTTTGTTGCTGGCCGCTTGGCCTGCGGCGGGAAATCGAAGTCCGCTATCCGTCGAGAGCTGAGGCAGAAAGGGGTGTCTGATGATCTCGCCAACCAAGCGCTCAAGGGGCTCGATCGCGAAGCGGAAGCCGAATTGGCTCTTGGCCTAGCCAGAAAACGACTAAATGCACTTTCGAATTACGACCGTGAGGTCAAATACCGACGACTCCAGGGTTTTCTTGCAAGACGCGGTTTTGACTCTGAGATCATTCGCAGGACTCTGTCCGAGGTGATGGCTTCGGGGTAAAATCTCCAAGCTATGACTCTTACCTACGAAGTGCGCACCTATGGGTGCCAGATGAACGTTCACGATTCCGAACGTATCTCTGGTCTTCTCGAAGATGCTGGCTATGAGAAGGCTGAGGGTCAGGATCCGGATCTTGTGGTCTTTAACACCTGTGCAGTCCGGGAGAACGCAGACAATAAGCTTTACGGAAACCTGGGGCTGCTGCTGCCCAAAAAGGAAGAGAACCCCAACCTGCAAATCGCGGTTGGTGGCTGCCTCGCGCAAAAAGATCAAGACACCATCATCAAACGCGCTCCGTGGGTCGATGTAGTGTTCGGAACGCACAACATGGGGTCTCTCCCCACACTCCTTGAGCGCTCGAGGCACAATAAAGAAGCTCAGGTTGAGATTCTGGAATCACTTGAGGTCTTTCCTTCCACTTTACCCACCAAGCGGGATTCTGCCTACGCGGGCTGGGTTTCGATCTCGGTCGGCTGCAATAACACCTGCACCTTCTGCATCGTTCCATCACTCCGGGGCAAAGAGAAGGACAGGAGACCTGGCGAGATTTTGGCCGAGGTTCAAGCACTGGTTGATGATGGTGCCGTAGAGGTCACACTTCTGGGTCAGAACGTGAACACCTATGGGGTCGAATTTGGCGATAAGGGTGCGTTCGCAAAGCTGCTTCGTGCCTGCGGGCAGATCGAAGGGTTGGAACGGGTTCGGTTTACATCGCCGCATCCTGCCGCATTCACAGACGACGTGATTATTGCGATGGCGGAGACGCCAAACGTGATGCCTCAATTGCACATGCCGCTGCAATCAGGCTCCGATCGGATTCTCAAGGAGATGCGCAGAAGCTATAGATCCGAGAAATATCTGGGAATCTTGGACAGAGTTCGGGAGGCAATTCCTGGCGCTGCTATCACCACGGACATCATCGTCGGTTTTCCAGGGGAGACCGAAGAGGATTTTGAGCAAACCATGGAAGTAGTGCGCAAGTCGCGTTTCAGTGCGGCCTTCACCTTCCAATACTCAAAGCGCCCTGGCACTCCCGCAGCCGAGATGCCAGACCAGTTGCCCAAGGAAGTTGTCCAAGAGCGCTATGAGCGCTTGCTGGCCCTGGTGAATCAAATTGCCTGGGAAGAGAATCAGGCATTGATTGGCAAAGACGTCGAGGTGTTGGTTGCCACCGGTGAGGGTCGTAAAGACGCCCACACCAACCGAATGTCTGGACGCGGCAGAGACAACCGTTTGGTTCACTTCGAGGTGCCAGTCGGTGCTGAGACCCCTAGACCAGGTGACCTGGTGACAGTAACTGTCACTCAGGCGGCCCCTTACCATTTGGTTGCGGATGCCGCACCGGGAAACACCTACCAACTCAGGCGCACCAGGGGCGGGGATGCCCACGACCGGAGAGCTCTTGAGAGCTGTGGCGCACCGGTTCCCGGCTCTGGCAAAGTGTCGCTTGGGATTCCGGTTAGAACATCTCGTGCCCTTTGATCTGATCTCGCTTGTCGGTCCTACCGCCTCGGGCAAGACCGACTTGGCGTTGTCCATCGCCAAAAACTTGGCAAGAGATGGGATGTCAGTCGAAATAGTAAACGCTGATGCGATGCAGCTCTATGCGCACATGAACATAGGAACCGCAAAACTTAGCCAAGCGCTACGCTCCGAATTGCCTCACCATCTATTCGATGTCCTGAACCCAGACCAGGAAATGACTGCAGTTGAATATCAGGCACTGGCGCGAAAGACAATCGACGAAGTCATTGCTAGGGGGGCGATCCCACTTCTGGTTGGCGGAAGTATGTTTTACATTGCGGCGGCGCTAGATGAACTTGACTTTGCCCCCACTGACATTTCCATCCGAGAGCGGTTGGAGGCAGAAGCCGAGTCCCTAGGTCCAACAGCACTCCATGATCGATTGCGTAAGAAGGACCCAGTGACGGCTGAAAGAATCCCGCCGCAGAATGTTAGGCGCGTGATTCGTGCTCTTGAGGTAATCGAAATCACTGGGGATCATTATCAATCCTCACTACCTGTGCCAAAGAGTTATCGGCCCACTATGTACTTGGGTATCACATCTGAGAGGGATATCTTGAGAGAGCGTTTTTCATCGCGCGTCGAACAGATGTGGGAGCTGGGGTTGGTTGAGGAGGCTGCGTCTCTTCGCCAGAACTACACGCTTTCCAAAACGGCACGGGTTGCAATCGGTTATCAACAAGCGTTCGATCAACTGGACGGGGTGCTTACGGAGGATGAAGCGAAGGAGCAAACCAAGATTCTCACGAATCGTTACGCCAGAAGGCAGCTGTCCTGGTTCCGGCGAGACTCAAGAATTCAGTGGTTGCCGGATGACTCAAATCGCCTCGAACAAGCGCTTGAGCGAATTAGGCTGGAGCGATGAACATCTCATTCATCAAGGGCCAGGGCACGGGTAACGACTTTGTCCTGATTCAGGACCCAGAAGGCGCTCTGAACCTCTCTGATGATGAAATTCGGGCGATGTGCGATAGGCACTTCGGCATCGGCGCAGATGGCGTCATAATTGCCACTCACACCTCCGCATCCGAGGAGGTCAGGCATCTTTTGCAGGAAGAGCCCTCGGCTGAATGGTTCATGGATTACCGAAATGCGGACGGCTCCAAGGGTGAAATGTGTGGCAACGGTGCCCGAGTCTTTGCTCGATACCTGCTAACTGGCGGCCATGCCTCCCTGACCGATGGCAGCACTCTTCCAATTGCGACTCGGGCAGGTGTTAAGGACATAACCGCAACCTCAAATGGATTCGCAGTTGATCTTGGGCGCTGGAAAGTCAAAGCCGACGAGGTCCTGGTACACGCCGCTGGTTTGCGCGTCCCCAGGCCCGGTCTGTACCTGACCATCGGTAACCCTCACGTAGTCGTGGCTTTGGCCACCCTTGAGGAATTGCAAGAACTCGACTTGAGCATGCCTCCAGTCTTGGAACCTTCGCTTCCCGAAGGGGCAAATGTCGAGTTCGTGGTGTTGGACGATCCACTAATTTCTGAGGGCGTAGCGGGCTTGACTATGCGCGTGCATGAGCGAGGCGTCGGAGAGACTCAAAGCTGTGGAACTGGCATTGCGGCCGCCGCAATTGCGATTCGCGAGTATGCCGGAAACTCCCAGAACTATTGGAAAGTAAGGGTGCCAGGTGGGCAGGTGGGAGTTCGAATGTTCCCAACTGAAGATGGTGAGCATGCAGGAATTAGCGGTCCGGCCGAGCTCAGTTTTAGCGGTTCGTGGCCGCGTTCGTAACTCTGATCACCCGATATCCCTTGTCTTGATCGGGCCGTTCAACCCGCATGTGCGGGAATTCCGAAGCCAGCCACTTTTCAAAGGATTCCGCACCAAGCTGCTTCTGCACCACGAGCATTGCACTGGCTCCCGGCTCAAGTCGGGGAATCCAGGTCTGCATAAGTAAATGAAGAACGTGCTTACCAACTCTTATTGGCGGGTTGGACCAAATGCCACTGAAGGTCAAGTTGCCTGGGATTTCGTTGGCTTGAACAGCTCGAATGTTGTCTATGCCGTTGGTCTTGGCATTCTCTGCAGTCAATCGAAGGCTTCTCTGGTTAACATCAAGCGCCCAGACCAAAGTGTTGGGTCGATGTTTCGCAACCGCCAGGGAGATCGGCCCCCAGCCGCACCCGATGTCCAAGACATTTCCTTCGCTTGGAAACGCATCGAACGACCGAAGCAGAATCTCAGTTCCACGGTCCAGCTTCTGGACGCTAAAAGTACCGGACTCTGACTTTGCCTGGAATGGAACGCGGCCAACTTCGAAAGAAACAAGATGAGGCTTTGCCGCCGAGTCAGGCTGCTGACTGAAATAGTGCTCTTGCGACATTGAATAAACCTATTACAGCCTAGGGTTGAGGTGATGGAAAACGAGTCCTTGCTTGATCGAATCTTGCGTCGCGCTGATGCTGCGCCAGCGAATGAATTCGATGGCGACCAATTAGATCTTGAGGCGCGCGAGTCGCTGAGACGCGTTATTGGCCTAAGTACAGAGCTTGAGGACATCAGCGAGGTTGAATATCGTCAGCTCAGACTTGAGAAGGTAGTACTCATCGGTCTGTGGAGCTCGGGAACGCTCACGGATGCCGAAAACTCTCTTCGAGAGTTAGCTGCTCTTGCTGAGACGGCTGGAGCACAGGTTTTGGATGGCATGATTCAAAGGCGTGCTATGCCAGACTCCACCTCCTTCCTGGGTAAAGGCAAGGCACAGGAACTTCGGGACCTAGTGAAGGGGCTTGGAGCGGACACGGTTATTGCAGACGCAGAACTAGCGCCTTCACAACGTAGAGCCTTGGAGGACATCGTCAAGGTCAAGGTGATAGATCGCACCGCAATCATCTTGGACATTTTTGCGCAGCATGCGAAGTCTCGAGAGGGTAAGGCTCAGGTGGAGCTTGCGCAGCTTGAGTATTTGCTACCTCGTCTTCGAGGCTGGGGTGAGTCCATGTCGAGGCAGGCCGGTGGTCAGGCTGCTGGCGGTGTTGGTATCGGATCTCGTGGTCCGGGTGAGACAAAAATCGAGCTTGACCGACGCAGAATCAACACCAAAATGGCCAAGCTCCGCCGAGAGATTGCTCTCATGAAGCAGGCGCGAGATGTCAAGCGCGCCAAGAGACAGAACTCGGGTGTGCCACAGGTTGCTATCGCTGGCTATACCAACGCTGGGAAGTCCTCACTGTTAAACCGCCTAACACGGGCAGGCGTCTTGGTTGAGAACGCATTGTTCGCAACACTTGATCCGACCGTTCGTAAGCACGAGACCGAAGATGGGCGCTCCTACACGCTTGCCGACACAGTTGGGTTTGTGAAGAATCTGCCACACCAGCTTGTGGAGGCATTTCGATCAACGCTAGAAGAAATCGCTGATGCTGATCTAATCCTTCATGTTGTAGATGCCACCGATCCTGACCCACTTGGTCAAATTGCCACTGTTCGGAATGTGATAGCAGAGGTGGACGGATCTGCAATCCCGGAACTGGTTGTGTTCAACAAATCAGATCTGGTTGATGAAGATGAGCAAGTTCGGCTTAGAGGCTTGGTGCCAGGCTCAATTCTCGTTAGTGCTCGAACCGGACTGGGTATTGAGGCTCTCGAGCGTGCCATTGCGACAGAACTTCCGCAACCCGATATTGAATTCAGGGGCGTGATTCCCTATCACCGCGGTGATCTAATCTCCAGGGCTCATCTATCCGGGAAAGTCCTGGAAACCGAGTACCTAGAAAAAGGCACGCGAATCGTTGCCTTGGTTTCGGCAGATTTGAATGCTGAAATGGAATCAGTTAGACAGTCCTGAGGACTGCAACCACCTTGCCAAGAATTACCGCGTGATCGCCAAGGATGGGCTCGAATGCGGAGTTTCTTGGCAGGAGCCAGGTGTGACCATCGCGCTGTTTGAACGTCTTAACCGTTGCTTCCTCTTCAAGCAGGGCTGCGACGATGTCGCCATTTTCAGCGGTCTGCTGCTGTCTCACAACCACCCAGTCCCCATCGCAAATAGCTGCGTCAATCATCGATTCGCCCACTACTTTGAGGAGGAAGAGTTCACCTTGACCTACAAGCTGTCGCGGCAGAGCAAAGACGTCCTCAACGTTTTGCTCGGCGGTAATTGGACCACCCGCTGCGATCCGACCCACCAAGGGAACCATGGCTGCCTCTGCCTTGAAGACATCACCTTCGTTTCCATCCCCTAGGAGATCTATGGTTCTGGGGCGGCGAGGGTCTCGGGATATGTAGCCGAGAAGTTCAAGCTTGTTCAGCTGATGCGAGACGCTGGCTGTGGATGAGAGCCCCACTGACTCGCCGATCTCTCGCATCGACGGAGCATAGTTTCTGTTCTCCATTGATTCCCGGATTACATCGAGGATCTTCTGCTGTACGGAGGTGAGATTGCTCTGGTCCATGTGCAGCCTTTCAAAAATGTCAGTGGGTCCCAATTGACTACTTCTATCGAAACTGTATTCGGTGACCGATTGTTTATCAAACACATTTTCGATGAATTCGAAAGTTTATGAAGTTTTTTCTTGCTTTTTGTCGCAAGGGCTTCCTAAACTAGAACAAATGTTCGAAACAAGAATTCGAACAGAGAGGAAGAATGACATGTCACAGGCAACGTCTTACGCACTTAAGAGCCCAGCGAAGCTGGTGCGCGGAATCGTCATTGTTGGTCTTGCAGTTTCTTTCAGCCTGGCAGGAATGAATGGTTCGGTGGCGACCAACGTTCAGCCAGCGCCTCTCGATTACATCACCGTTGGATATGGGGAGTCCCTCTGGGATTTGGCCGAGGTTTTCGCTGAAGACCAAGACCCTCGGGATTGGATTGCCGATGTTGTTGCGATAAACGCTCTGGACTCGGCAATCCTGGAGCCCGGCCA
>JACCEA010109770.1_pt1 | contig 28054 bp, 37 predicted proteins | sample 7449851 | NCBI WGS metagenome assembly JACCEA01 (sample SAMN15323453, study PRJNA562643) | freshwater metagenome | isolation source: river surface water | place: USA:Blue River Watershed | collected 2017-08-18
ACTTTGTGGAACACGGCGTTTGTATGTATAGGCTAATCCATTGACAGTTGTGTTGAAAGTTGCTTCGCTGGGTGTTCCGCCTACATAGGTTCTTATGACCCAGTTTAGTGTTTGTGTAGTAGGACTTACCGTTGTACCATCCGCTGTATCGCTGCCTACTTGTTCAAAGTAGATACCATCCCTGTCATCAAAGTATCCTGTACGCTTGGTAACATTACGATTAGGAGCACGATAATTAACGCTGGTATAGATTAGTTGACTCTTACCTGGTTGGTAGTGATGATAGAATTTAGTTTGATGTATAGCATAACTGCCTGTGTTAGAAGAAGTAGTCAACACGGCACAGGCTTGATCAGCAACAAATGTTACAGTACCGCCATTGCCTACACTGTCGAGAAAGTTTGGATCTATAGCGTAGATGTGCTTGTAGTCGCCAAGTGTAAACAGCTCGCTAACTCGTTGACGACCAAATGCGTCTGGATTCATTTCAGCAACAGACACATCTCCAGATATAGTAGCACTGACATTACCTGTCACTGTCCAAGGATTAGTACCTTGGTTCACTGTTATAGTTTCTAATGCTGCTAATGTTGTATTACCAAGTTCTACAGTTCCAGTTACTGTAGCACTGATGTTTTCTAATGCTGATAAAGTTGTAGCACCTAACTCTACAGTACCTGTAGCGTTAACAAATATACGATTACTATCACTGTTGGCATTAGTGTCTTTGCTAACGGGTAAGTAACTATTGGTTATCTTTGTCAGTATACCATCTGTGGTGTTGCCCCGCATACGATCCCAACTGATACCGTTGAACACCATGTTATGATTTTCTGTAGGCAAACTCCAAGGAGCAGTCTCACCGTCGTTGTTGGGGAGATCAAACACAAGATTGTTTGTGCCATCCCACAGTCTAACTCTATCTACAATTACATCGCCTTCAAGGCTGATGCCATCAACGTGGACTCGTATTTGCGGTTCGCCAGATGCATTGTACTGCATGGCTTGATGCAGATCGTTAAGGTGATAGTTTTTACTATCGTGCTCGTAACTGCTTGGCGGAATGCTTGCCATGGTTTAATCTCACACCCATGGTCGACCGTTGGTCAATGTAGTAGCGCCGTCATCTGGTTCAATGTCGTTTGCATTATAAGGGTTTGGCAATAAATTTTTATCCAAAGTATTAAGACCTCGATAGTAGGGTTTTGTAGGATCTACTGCTCCGCTGATAGTGCCGTCATTGGCCACTGTCTTACCTTGACGTTTAGCTTCGGCGATTGCTAACTTAGCATCTTGGCGCTCTTGTCTTGTGGCTAATTGTGCTATTCCGTTTGCTGACATATTAGTATTCCTGTTGATCGGGATGCTGACTTGGATCCTTTACACGCAGATCATGTGGATGCTTAGGTCCATTCACGCCGCCGCCTGCATCGGTAGTTACAGATTCAATACCTGCATATTCTTCATTAGGCTCGTTGGCATATTCTGCACTTTCGTCACGTGAGCTTATACCTGCAATCTGTTTAAATCGATTGATATCATCACCGTTACTCAACGGACTCATTTCACCAGGTCGGCTATCAGGCTGGTCAGCTTGATCGATAATATCGGCAAAGTGTCTTAAAATGTCTGCTATTTTCATGATTTAATATTTACCTATATATCAAGCACCACGGATCATACAACCATTGAACCAGGTAATGGATGGGTCATTAACTGCCGTAACGGATACAGTCCCGCCTGAACCTTGTTGAACATATATTTCAAAATAATCTGTAGTCCCATTAGCGTAGACCACAGAACTCACTTGCATTGCCCAGAAGTTTGCGGCAATTTGTGTGCCTTGTTGGTTTGTGCCACGTTTGTATGCTGTGCCGTTTTTGTAAAGAACGATCATCATTTCTCCAGTGCCGCTGGCGCCATCTAATCTAACTTCAGCGTTTAACTGATAGTAACCTTCTACTGTAGGTGTAAACCGTGAACTGGCATAGTTGCTGTTGGTATCAAATTCTTCTGTTTGGAACAGGACTTTGGTTAAGGTGGCATTTGAAATAGTTTGTAAAATAGCAGCCGCATACGCAGAGAATGCAGGTCCGTTAACTGCTTGCTTGCCGCTAATAGAGATCGGTCCCGGAACACTCAACCCGCCTGCATCAGATAAACTTAATATTGTTGCACTATACGCACTATTAATAATCTCTATACTACCAGTGCTGTTCAAGCGGAATGTTTTATTAGCATTGCTTACGCCACTGGTAGTGTTAGTTGCTTTGAAGAAGTCAAAATACCCTGTGCCACCTTGCGAGTCTTTGCCAGTTGCTTGGATAGCTGCGCCCGACGCTGTGGGCGGATTATAAGTTATGTTAACACTGTTACCGACTGTAGTAGTCGTAACTGATAACCCAGTAAGGGTGCCAACAGAAGTTAAACTACTCGTAACTACTGTTGATTTTAATGTAGTGCCAGATAAGAGATTAGCTGGGGCAGCACCATTTAAGGTTCCACTAAGTGTGGTTGCTGAGACTAAGTTTAATCCTTCTATATTAGCAATAGTAGCACCTAAGTTTAGAAGACTTGTTCCAATAGTCGCTGAGCTATTCAACAGTTTAGCATTGGCAATATTACCTGCTAACATGGTGTTAGTAATTGAACCAGCGGCAGGGGCTGTATATGTTTTAAGAGCAGCCCCTGTGATTTTCTTAGTTACACCATTGTCATCAACTGGTACTACAACAGTGTCACCCATTGCCGCCAATGACGGTAACGCCGTTATTCTTGGCATAGTTTACGCCTGTGCTTCAGACCAGTTCATTCGAGCTGTAACAGAAGCGTTGGCCGCGAGTGGGACAACAGCAACTGTTAAAATATCTGGACCGTCTGGATATTTGTTAACATCAGTTGTTGGGTAGTTCAGTGTGGTGCCGCCGCCAAGGATACTATTACCAATATCTCGCAACTTAGCTAAATCTTGTGCTGACACACCGCCTGCTGGGGCAATGAAGTTAAAGATAGTTTCGCCCGAAGTTATTGTCTGAGTGTTAGTATGTTGTGCAACCTGGGCAAGACTTGAACCTCCCACTGGAACAAACGTACCTCCACTAACCCTTGCATTTAACCATATTTCAATACGAACACCAGCTGTGGTTGTAAAAACACCAATACCAGCTGGTGTTAACTGCATACGATTAATTAATTCCCTGGCACCTAAAATACCTGTGATACCAGAATCAACAGATGGTGCCAATCGAATACTGAAAACAGGATACCTGGTACCAGCAGTGGCATAGGTAATAGGTGTATTCATACCATAGTTGAACAAGATAGATTTATCATCATCATAACGTCCGTCCATGATAACTGACGAACCCCAGTGACTGATTGTGTTGCTGCACTGCGGACTGAAGTACGACACTCCAATTGGTGCTGTTCCTGATGGAACTGACGAAGTGGCGTTAACGATAGTAAAGCTCTGTGCTGTGGCTGCGCCACCACCACCAGTTAAACTCTGCGGACCAGTTAAGTTAGTCACTGCTCGAGTTAGGCCTGTGAATGTTGTTGATGTTCTACCTGTATAGGTAATGTATTCAATGGCTGCTCCAGTGTTGCCGCTTTGTGCAACAACCAGTGTACCACTTGGAGGGAACCCACTGGTACTGGCCACTGTGATAGTTCCTGTTTCAAGATTAGTTAAACTTTGTGTAAGTTTAGTAAACGGCGCAATGGTATTAACTTCGTATCTACCCGGAAGGTTACCTGATCTCATGTAGGCTTCGGTTAATGCGTTTGCGTGGGCGATTCTATGGCAATAGATAAATTCACCACGAGAGTTTTTAACACCAAAACGGATAGCACCTGCACCATACCAGCTGTAGTCAATGACCCACATCTGCATCTTAGTGATGTCTAAGGTGAAGGCGCTTGCACCAGTACCGTCGAGTCTGTCAATGTTCCACTGGCTTTGGGGGATTCTTAATGTATCAGTTCTGCTGATGATACACTGTGTTGGAGCAGAAATAGCTGTACCTCTATATTCCGGATAAATGGTCATAGAAGTATCACTTTCAATACTGACTACAGTGTGACTCATTCCACGAATAACAACAAAGTCGCCGGGACTTAGCTGCTTACTCCACTGTGTGTTAACACCGGTACATATCTGACTGTTTGCAGCCAAAGCGCTGATGTATCCAGACAGTTGGAATGTACTGGATCTACGGCATACATTAAGTGTTTGCCCATCATATTCAAAGAAGAATCCGTTTTGATTGTCAAACATGCCCAATCTCACAAAGGCACCGTACCAAGTATTTGGCTGTGCTGTTAGATTACCTGTCGCTGGTGTAGCAGTAATAGTTGCTGGACTTACACTGTAGGTAAATGTTAGATCGGAAGGAACTGAGGCCACAGTCCAGCTTCCGTTATAGGCAGACTCGTTAGCCCCAGATATTCTAATAGCAGCTCCTGTCCATAGATTATGCGGGAACTTGGTAGTAACCGTTACTGTAGAACCGGACGCAGTTATGCTGTCTAATATGAACGGACTGGTCATACAGCTACCAGTTGAGAACATCATACCTTTACCAGACTGATAACGGAAGTAACGTCGTGTTTGACGAATTAACTGGTTACCGTGAAATGGAGCACCTGCAGTAAAGTATACACCACCATCAAAAGGTCTGTGAATAGCATTACCCCAAGGACGAGAGAACAATGAAAGTTGTGCGCCTGCTGAGGCTGTGATGGCACCCGTAGGTGCTGAAGCTACATCAAATGTAAATGTGTTGCTTGTAGGAGTTCTTTTAACAAACCAAGAACCGTTTGGTGCGTTAGTTGACGCAGTAGTTCCTACAACATAGATAGCATCACCGACTGACAGTCCGTGATTAAATGTTGTAGTACAAGTTACTTCTGTGCTCACATTGGTAAAAGCAGCACCAGAACCAGTGCCAACAGTAATACCAGCACCTGTGTAGAATACACCTATGAATACTAAAGTTTTTGTAGTATCAAAAATACTGCCGTTGGTTACGTTGGCGCGAGCAATATAAGTAAAAGTTCCTGCTCCGGTTGTTGCCGGTAAGTACCAACCGTTGGCGTTGGGATCTGTTGAATCTTGTATGTATATCGGTGTACTTGTTGAAGGAGTAACAGCAGGGCTACCAGAATAGGTAACTGTTACTGTTCTTGTTCCGTTTCCAGAAATACCTGTTAGGGTAATAGCTGCGGTGTAGTCGTAGAATGCACTGGGTCTATTGTTTAATAAACTGATAGTTTCCCACTTTGTAGGCTGTGTTCCATATTCAAAGTCAGTGTCAATTAACGACTGCGGAGTGCTAACACGCATCTTTTGGTTAGCATCCATCATGGTTTCTGACGGGTAGAACGTTTCGTTAGTTTCATCAACTATAATCATCAACTTAGAAGTCGACGGATTCATTGATGTTGTATTGTAAGTCAATACAATGGTAGTAGTTTCAACGTTACTTGTCGTAGAGACAGTATAACTACTTGCATTTAGTGCGCTGTCTGCAAAGTTGTAGATTACAGTGTTGCTGGTAACTTCAGTAATTAATACTAACTGCTCTCTTCTAATTGCCTTACCATTAACTACTACCGTACGAGTACTCGGCGTAAAAGTGTAGTTTTCTAAAATTACGTGTTTTGCCATTTTGTTATTATCCTGTTATCTATTATTCGCCGTCAATTGGGCTACCAGAAACGGGATTTAGCCAAGAAATATCAGTTGTTTCTAATGCGTGTTTTACGGCAAAAACAATTTTGCCCTGAAAGTTAAAAACATGTCCGTCATCGCCAGATAGTCGAGCGCATCGTTCCATAGCGTCGGATAACACTAAGCCGCTTACTTCGTAAAAATGGGTGTGATTAGGAAATGCATTATTTAATTCTTCAAACATTGCGGGGTCCTCTCTTAAGTTTATATCTTATTTAGTTTAATTCCAGAACTGGATTGGTTCTTTCTTTGGTGCTGCAACATCTACAATTCCTCGAGATCCTGCCTTAAAATCTCCAGTCTTAAATCTTACAATTTGTCCGCCTAAATCCACAGTAAACACTTGATTTTTGAAATCTTTGAATTTTACAGGATCTAAAAATTCAAAGATAAGAGTTTGCCTATTAGGAGGCGCCAGTTTGAATAGCTGTAACTCTAAGTTTCTTACAGTATCAGGTTCTAACAATCCCTTTAAACGGAAAAAGTCTCGTTCTAAGAAATAAGGTTTAACTTTAAATGTGTCTTCACTTAGTGTAGATCCAAACACTGTGTTAAGTACACCGTACTTATAGCCTTTTGCTATTTCAGCGTAGTATAGATATTCTCTGGGCGTAGTTGGAGCAGTTGTAGTAGATACAGAAGATTTTGGAATAATCGACACACTGGCGCTGGCAATGGTTGCGTTGTCAAATTCAGGCAACCAGAAATTTTCCACTGACTTAACATAGGTTACATAATTTAAACCGCAATCGATGACCTGCTCAGTTGCTCGTGTGTTATTTTGGTTATTGATTAGAGTAATATAAGAGTTAACAGTGTACGGAGGATTGATTCTCGTACTAAAATAAACTGTTACAGGATAACCAACACCTGTTCGAGCAATAGTCATGCCGCTGGTGCTTGGTAAATCGCCTGGATCTACAATAGTGACAGATCCTGCATCAGCACTGATAACAGACACTGTTTTGATATATCCAGTAATATGTCTTATTACAATTTGAGTGCCTGCTGGCATTGGTGCGGGTAACCAGTCTCTTGCGTAAAAATACAGTGTAACAGTAGGTGTGCCAACTGGGGTAATAGTTAATATATCTAAGTCGTTAATGTAGTACAATACTGAATTGGTGGTTACATTGCTGGTTCTACCTGAGACTGAAAATACAGGATCTGTTGTAAATGTAACTGGAACAAATGGATCTGTAGTTAGTCCCACATTGTCAAATGTTGCCAATGATTCGGTGTTGATTTTAGATGCCGGAGGTTCGTAGAGCAGTCCTTGTTGAATACTCCTATTATATCTAAATCCGGGAGCAATAGTAAAGTACTGTAATTTAGAAATGCTGTTGGTATTTGGTCCAAAAGTAGTATATACGCTTTGATCACTGTAGTTGTCAGTTATTCCTGTTATTAGAATGTTTGTTTCTCCAATAACTTTCACTGCTGCTTGTAAACGGCCAATGCTGGCAGGATCAGTAGACTGTCTTACTACCACAGCAGAACTAAGTTTTCCTAACTGCGGTTCGTCAAATATTTGAGACTTAGAAGCAGGAGTTATCAGTTTAACCATTACAGTTGGTTCAAGTAGATTAGGTTCCCCCTTAACAACAAATCCGCTGTCAACTAAAACATTGATAGCTAAGTTAGACTGATCGGCTTTTAAAACACTGATCTGTTTGTTAAGATTCTCAGGGTTGAATACAATGTCGCCAGATGTTAATCTTGCTATCTGTCGATTTATGTTATTCGACGCAGGTGTTTCAAAGACTTGTGTTGTGTTAAAGTTAACTTTAAACAGATCTATTTTATCAGCATCCAGTATTGTGTTATCTGTTCTTAATACAGTTGTTGAGGATAGTTTGTCAACAGATAGGGTTGTAAAATCTGGGCGAACAACAAATCCTTGAGATACTTTTTCAACCTGAGGTGTTTCAAATATTTGTACCGTATCGCTTCTGACTGTAAACTTATTGATTAGGCTGGCAGTTACACTTGCGTTATCATTTGTTAATACTTGTGAAGCTTTCAGTTTTCCTGTAATCAAATCAAGTTGATTTGTTTTTAATACTGCAAGTTGTTTGTTTAAAGTATTAACTGGTAACGGTTGATTTCCTGTTACAAACAATCGTCCTTGAACTATGCTACTATTTGATCTATATCCGGGAGCAATATTAAAGTAATAGAAGTTTTCTCGGGCATTAGTGGGTGTTCCTGTAACAACTAATGCGCTTTGTTGATATAGGTCATTTACTCTCTGAACACTAAAAGATGATCTATCCGATACAACTTTGATTGCGGAACTCAACTTAGAAACAACAGGTAAGTTTGTTGTTTGTCGCAGTGAAGTAATAGGTTTTTCTATGTTGTTAGAGTTTGGAACAGTGAATACAGATTTCACTACGGAAGCAGCATTTAACTTTTGAGCGTTGAATGTATTGTTGTCAGTAGCAAATAAAGGCTGTTGTAGTAATGTGTTATTGGATCTATAGCCAACTGCAAGGGTTGAGTAAAATAGATTTTCTCGTGGAGTAGTTGGGGCCGTTGTAGTAGACACATACTGCTGAGGATATACTGTGGCAACCACACTTTCAATAGTGCCGCCACCGGCAGGCAATGTGCCATTAAAACTAACTGAATTGCTGGTACCTTCTACTACTGTAACAGTCTCGTCAAATCCTGAAAATGTATTAACCAGTCTAACCTGGCTACCTGCAGGATAGGGCACTGCTTCTTGTACTGGGAAGAAAGCTGTTTTTAATCCTGATCCAGATAGAATCTCTTCGTCGTTACTGGTCAATATTGGCTGATCATTTTCATCAAGTAATGGACCAACCGCAGTTGAAGTTACCGTTAGTATGTCTAACTCGTCTCTGTACCAAACGACTGCGTTGTTGAAGCTGTCAACTGACTGCCCTGTTATGGTTAACTTAAAGTCGCCTGGTATAATATCAGCAGCAAAAGTAGACATCTTGCCAACTGTTGAGTTTATTAATGGCACAATGTCTCCAAAATTGCCAATTTCTAAAGAAAGTACAGTGGCTGATCTAAAGTTAGGTTTAACTTCGCTAACACTTAGATTCTCTCTTGGGTTAGTTGGATAGTTAGATAAGTTTATTCCGTTGAGCGACATATAAGCATACATGTCGCTATCAACTTTAGTCTTGGGATAAACGAAAGACGTTGCGCTTTGTAGCGTTAACCCTTGACCAGTTGGCCTATTAGGAAAACCAGAAACAGTATTAAATGTTATACTTGAATAGGTTGATGCGGTAACTTGAACTATGTAAGAAGTACTTGTGATAGAGTCTGTAACTCTAACGTAGAAACCAATTGGAAAATAATTAACGAGATAATAAGTGTCAGGGGTTGTGTTATAATATAATGTTTGTTGTGCTCCGTTAGCAGAGACAACTACAGATAGTACGTCTAAATCATAAATGTGCTGGTTAACGCTGTTATATTTTACATTGTTTTGTCCTGCTACAGGAAATATATCTCCAGGATAGATTCCTTGATTATCAAAACTTTCTAATCTAAATGTGTTATTAGTTAGTGTAACATCAGCTGCTGTTCGATCCTGTAAAAAAAATAAGTTAATTCCAGTTAGTGCAGGCATACCGTTTGGAAATCGGCTGATTAAGTTTACTCCAGTAGAAGTGAGAGTTTCTGTTCTACTTACTGTTCTTCTATCAACGATGCCATTAATATTATTTCTTGGCAATACTTTGCCCACTGTGCGTCGATCTATTGGAGTATGAACATTGGTTCTTGGCAATACTTTGGCTACAGATCGACGATCTACTATGCCTTTAACTTTTAGATTAGACAGCTTAAATTCCGCTGTTGATAATGCCGAAGTAGTCGAAAACTCTCTATCAAGATAATAGTCTACGCCCCTTAAGTTTGGAGAAAAAGTAACGGCAAAAAAGTTCTCTCTGGCCACACTGGTATTTCTATACTGTGCCACTGTGGTAAGGCTTTGCGGATATACTTGTGGAGCAGGATTAACTACAATCGATCCGTTAATAGGCACAGCGTTAGTAGTGTTAATAGTTATCGATGTAGTAGTAAACGCTGTAACTTGAAAGTTCTGTCTATAGCCAGTGTTTGAATTAGCTATAGTGACCGAGTCCCCTACTTGATAGGGCCTTGTAGTCTGTTCTGGTATTGATAAAACATTGTTAGTACCAGCCGACGAATATGTTAAAGACGAGTTGTCAAAGATGTAGTCATTGACCACTTGCCATCTTGCTGAACTTTGTCCATGTACAGGTAAAGCTTCAAAGTCTTTGACAGGATCACTGAATGTTTCTAAATGACTTCTTCCATAGTACTGTTTGGCCACTGTAGTTAAACCTTGAGCAGCCCAACTTATACTTCCCGTTGGATCATAGACTTTAGCAGAGGTTCCAATATCTAACTGTGGACCAAAAATATGAACGGAGCCGGGAGATCCCGTAGCAATGTCCCATAACATAAATGCATTAATTACAGTGGCTGTGCCCGTGTTAAATGTAGTTGTGATTCGTGACCATAATGTTGCGTTAATATTATTGTAATAGCTCGATGCTGGAACAATATCTGTTTCATTAGTTAGATCATATATGCCGTAAGTTACTTCGGTAGCTGAGCCACGTTTTGCGTAGAAACTAAAGGTATAGTCAGTTCCAGGTGTTACAGATATTTCTTGTCCAAAGTATTGTGTACCAGACGACGACACTATTGTATGTTCGCCAAAGTCGTTCTTATAAACATATATAGGCTGATAAGGTAATATATCAGAGTCTTCTATATAATCTTTTACAATGTCAAAAGGAGTTTGTGCTGTGCCTGCTGTGCCATTGACACTTTTGATCCAATTCTGAGTAGTCAAGTCTGCTGAGTTGACCAATAAGTTAGAAAAAGATCCTCCAGTGTCGTGTGAAATATCAAAGCCTTGAAAAGGCATCACAAATTGTTGACCAGATTCACATCCTGGAGCAGGAAAAACAGTAGCGGGCATATTATATTTACTCAAAAAAATAGCCGCACATGGCGGCTATTTTTTAGCACTAACATGTTAGGCAGGAATGGCCCAACGGAAGCTGTTAGTAAATGATGCTTCGGTGTTAGCAAGAATAGTTCCACCGTCTTCTAACGAACGTGTACTTTGGAAGTTAGTACCGCCCAGAGAGAATCTAAATGTTGCAACTGAAGCAGTAACTACCCAATGATCAGCAGCAGGTTGTGCAGCATCATAGAAGTCATTGCTGTCTATTGTTACGCTAACAGTATCCATTAATGTACCTAACGCACTTGGAATAACTTTCAATCCGTAAATGCGGCCACGGATATCTGGGTCGTATGCTGGTCCAAGAACAACTACAGGACTAAACATAAAACGTTTACTGTTGTAGACGTTAGTATAAACAGGTACTAAGTGTCCCACGTGCGGTTGCCATAGTGTGTTAGCAGTTGCAGTTAGTACACCAGATGCCTGTGCGCCTGGGTCAGTATAAGAACCGCTGGCGCCCATTTCAAGCAAGTGTCCCCAACGTCCTGTTGTGATAGTACATGCTGAGTAAATGTGTGCGTTAGCACCAACTAAGTCTCCAGTACTTACACGGATACGTGGTACAGAAAGAATGCCGCCGTGTACAGGTTGTGTGTGCGCTACAGGCAGTGTCGGAGTCTGTGAGCTACCAACTGGGAATCTGTTACCGTTAAAGTAAGCAAAGCAAGGCCATGGACTTACACCGGGTGTACCGCTTACTGGTGCGCCAGTAGAATAGTTAATACCTGTGCTTGTACCTGCGCCTGTGCCGGTATCTTCTGGTTGAGCACGTTCAAACTCTAAACAACCTAACCATTGTGTAGATACGTTACTGAATGTCTTACCTTGAATTAACACATAGCGCGGTTTAGCAAAGAGATATAAGAATCCACCAGTTGTTTGAGTTAATGATGTTTGGTCAGTAACACCGCTTAAAGCAGATGTACCGTCTGATTGGTCAGCTCTATTAATACCAACGCCGTTGGCCATGTTGTAAGAAGCGACCCAGCGTTCGTAAACGACTAAGTTATAAGCTGAACCAGCGTTGGTAATCAAGTTGCCAGCACCGCCGCCAGTTGCTAATGGATAGAAACGATAGGCCATGTACTTACGATCTAAACTGGTGTTAAACAGAGTTGTTGTAGCTTCTGCGCTCTTGTTAGGAGCACTGTAGACATACTCTAAGAAATCACCAGCAGCACTTGGAGTATACACAATTGGTGCGTTAGCGCCTGTACTGTATACTGTTGCTTTGATTGGATGACCTAATGTCAATGTTGTGCTGGCAATAGAAGCAATGAATGTGTATAGTGGTGTTGTTCTGTAAAGTGGAGTAGGTCCAGTTACAGACATCGTAGCCGACACTGTCATTGAAGTATCGCTGGCAATAGCTGTGACAGTTAAGTACTGTCCAGCAATAGCAATTTCGGCGCCAACGTGTAGTTCAGTAGTGAATAGTGTGTTAGTACCAGTCACAGTAGTCGAAGCTGACACTGTGTTAATCTGTCCTGTTAATGCTCTGGCTGGGCCACCGGCACCTTGAATCTTAACAATACCAAACTGACTAAAACCTGTTGCGCTTGCGATAGTAACTGTAGTATTACCTGCTTGGAATACTGTACCTGCTGCCACTGTAGATGTTGTAGCAGTAGTAAACTTACCACCAGTACCGCCACCTTCACGTGTTCCTTCTAATACATAACCGTGAATCTTTTTCTTTTTAAATACAGTAGCACCCGATGTAGTATGAGTGAAGTCTAAATTAGTTCTAAACTGTGTTCCGCTGATAATTTGAGAAACTGTTGTTTCTGTTCCGTCGATAACAATTTCGTCGCCTACTCGTAATTCAGTTAAGAAAGAAGTTCCCGAACCTGTAATTAGTGTATCATCTCTATGGAAACCAATACCGGTAACTGCTTGACGTAGTACGTTGATAGCAGTACCGCTGTAACCAGTGTAGTCTGTTAGTGTAGCTGCGGTTGTTGCGTTAGCTGCGAAAGAGAATGTACGTAGTTCATCACCAATCCAAACTTGATCGCCGGTTACTAAGTCCCAGCTGAAGTTTGTGTTAGTACCTGCTACGGTAGCTGATCCTGATGTAACAGCGATAGTTCCACGCGGGTATGCTTTAACTTTTAATGCGCTGTCTGTAAAATCTAATGCTGAGTTAACAGTCATAGAAGTGTTACTGGCAATAGCAGTAATCTGTCTAACACGACCGTTAATAATAATTGTTCGACCTGTAGTGCCGTTGTTTGCTTTGGCGATACTTGTACCACCACTAATAGCAACTCCGGGAGCTGTAACTACAGAAGCAGTGGTATCATTTGTAACTGTAGCAATTACAAAATAAGCAGTTCCGATCAGTACACTGTCGCCAACTTGTAGTTTGTTTGCGCTGCCATCGGCTCCAGAATTAAAACTTGTTCCGCTGCCGGTGATAACACCATCTGTTCCAACAGCCACAGTTCCTGCTAATGCTGTTGTGGCTACTGCGTTGGTAAACTCGCTTAAGAAATATGTGCCCACACCAGTAATAGTTGCACTACCGTTTGTAACAGAAACTGTGCCAGTTGTGCTTCCTCTTACTGTAGCAGAAACTGTTCCAGATAATGTAGTATTAATCACAGTTACAGTACTTGGAACTGAAAAATCTGGACTAAATCCTGAAGTAACAACAAACACAGTGTCAGATGTTACAGATGCAACAGTACGCATCTGATTTCCAATCTTAATAACATCTCCTGCTCTTACTTGGGTAGTAAATACACTGCCTACGCCTGTTACAGTTGTTCCGCTTGTTGTCGCTGTTCCTTGTAGCTTATCATTTCTTAACCATTGGTCAACTAATGCCAATGTAGGCCACATCTCAGCGCCAGTTGAGGACGGGCCGTATGTGATTGAAGCACTGTTTCTTCCAAGTTCGTTGAGTGTTGCCATTTAAATGTTCTCCAAAATCGTTAGTTTCTCTAACAAAGAATTCTTATGTTGTATTTAGTTTAGTAATAGAAATATCAAGTATCAATACTAAATAAACCCATACTAAAATTTTCGCCGGACCCTGCTACTACATTAACTGTTAGATAATCATTTGTATTTATAGTGTAGTTTAATCCGGAATATTTGTAAGTATAGTTGCCAGCAGGGATAGTAAAAAAGTTGAGCAGCTCATTGTTTCTGTACAGGCCTACCATTAGATCTGCACCTACTGCCCTACCGTTAGTTAACTGTACACTTCTAACTACATCTGCAGAAACTGGCACAAACACTGCTTTTCCCAGCAAGGGAGCTGAAAATTCGTTTAAAATATTGAAAGTTTTAATGGGAGAGTTTGTAGCAGTTCCTCCCCCTCCCCCAGTTGCACTAAATGTAATTGTTTTAGTAGCTGCCAACGGATCGGTTGTAATAGAAACGCCAGACCCTGCAACAAATTTAATTGTATCAAGACCTGTTGCTACTAAATCGCTTTGTCCGTCAACTTTCCACGTTTTAAACGTAGAGTTCATTCCTACTTTGACAGCGCCTGATCCTAAATCTGTAATGTCAAAACCGCTGTCTGTGTCAAATCTAATAGCTGTTATATTTGACAGCGGGCTTGTTATATTATTTGCAGAATCAATTAAGCTAACACTAATTGATCCACTGATGTTAGTGGGCTTGTTAGTTAGATCATTGTAATTGCCAGTAGTAGCTACTGTTGCTAACGCAGGTTTGTTTGTTAAATCGTTATAGCTACCGCTGAACAGGGCAGGTCTATTTGTTAAATCTGTATAGCTGCCAGTATTAGCTACTGTTGATAATGTAGGCCTGTTTGTTAAATCGTTATAGTTACCACTGAATCCACTAATAACTTGATTGTTTATTTGAATGGTAGTGCCATCAACCTTAACGCCACCTTTAACTGTTGTACTGGCTGTAGGTAGAAAGTAACTGCCACCGCCACCGCCTCCCCCAACAGGTATACCGCCCTCAGTTTGTCCGTCACTTAACCTAAACTCGCCAGTCTCTACATTGAAAAATAAATTACCTTCCTCTCCTACAAATTTTTCAATGTCGTCTTTTACAAGACCAGCTTTGATTTTTCGAAAAAATGCCATTTATCGCTCCTGCGGCATATTATCTAAAAAAAGGATTTTGATTTAAATTTTCAGGATCCTCTTCGTCTTGTGTTAGGTCTTTAATTATTGGGCTGCTTTTGCCTTGTTCTGCTTTTTTTAATTCAATATCTTGTTGAAGCGGAGGAACCATTACAGGGTTATCATCTAATTCAGATGGGTCTTTGGGTTCTTCACCGTCCTGACCCGCAACATCAATTTCTGGGTCTCCGTCCCCATTAATCTTGATATTGATTGGGACATTAATTGTAAATTCTCGAGCTCGCATATTGTTCTCCGGTCTAATATTTATCGTTAAATACCCTACTATGATTGACAAAGAATTATTTACAAACTTACTATCCGATTTAAAGCAAACTGGAAAATACCGTGTTTTTAACGATATAGTACGAGAAGCAGGCAAATTTCCCAAAGCAATATGGTACGGCCCATATGCTATTAAAAACATCGTCAATTGGTGCAGTAACGATTATCTGGGCATGGGACAACACAAAGTTGTTATAGATGCCATGCATACCGCACTCGATCACACCGGCACAGGATCAGGTGGTACTCGTAATATTGGAGGCACCAGTCACTATCATGTTGCGCTGGAATACGAATTAGCCAATTTGCACAAAAAAGAATCTGCATTGCTGTTTAGCAGTGCCTATGTAGCCAACGAATGGGCGCTGATAGCTCTAAGCAAAATAATTCCTAATATTGAATTTATCAGCGACAGCAAGAATCATAACAGTTTAATTGTCGGTATCAATCATAGTAGAGCAAGTAAAAAAGTATTCGAGCATAATAACTTAGAAGACTTAGAACAGAAACTTAAGATCAGTTTTGCCCAAGAACGGACACCCTGCATAGTTTTTGAAAGTGTCTATTCAATGGATGGCGATGTGAGTCCTATACAAGATATCTGCCGATTGGCTAAAAAATATCGAGCAATCACTTACATTGACGAAGTACATGCAGTAGGGTTGTACGGTATGCACGGTGGCGGCAAAGTTGAAGAATTAGGTCTCGAGTCGGAGATTGATATCGTAAACGGAACGCTGGGCAAAGCCTTTGGTGTACAGGGCGGATATATATCTGCAGACTCTGTAGTAATTGATGCCATTAGAAGTATTGCAGCTGGTTTTATATTCACAACATCGACCAGTCCTGTTAGTTGTGCAGGTGCGTTAGCTGCTGTAAAATATCTAAAAGAGCACAACGAACTTAGAAACCTACATCAGGAAAGAGCAGCAAAGTTAAAGTTAGAATTAGGCAAAGCCAAGTTGCCAGTAATGGATTGCTCAACTACGCACATTGTTCCTGTCTTAGTGGGAGAAGCAAAACGTTGTAAAGCAATGAGTGATTATCTGCTAAACGAACACAACATCTATGTACAGCCTATTAACTATCCTACTGTTGATATTGGCACTGAAAGGCTGCGCTTTGCTCCTACTCCCTTTCACGACGATGGTATGATTGAAGATCTTGTTAAAGCATTAAAAGATGCTTTTGGCAAGTTTTAATTACACCAGCTTTGTTTTGCATCGCCAAAGTATTCGCGAGCAAATCCGTTGCGTATTAACTCAGCACGGAGACTGACTCCGTTTAGAATGAGGTCTCCCAATACACGACCACCAAACTTATCCCATCCATAGAGAATGACCTGATGTTTCTGTGTAGTTGCAACTGCATTCTTAGTGAAGGCTGTTGCGGCTTGTCCTCGCTGATCTTCTGAAGGGCATTGGGCACGAAATCCTTTTTCGGGTGTGTCAACGCCAAAGACTCGGACAGCCAATTCTGGCTTGAGCGGAGCAGGTAAAAAAGGTGCTGCTATGACTACTGTATCACCGTCATTGACACGGATGATCTTAGCGTCATAGGTTACCCCCTGTGGAGTCTTTTGTGCAAATGCCAATAGCGGAAACGCCAACAAGCATAATAAAAACTTTTTCATAGTAGTCCTTTAAACTACTATTATTTATTGTATAGTTGTTAATTTAACTTTGAGTGGATTATAAGTGCCATGAATAGATTTAAAATTAACGTAAGTACCAACTACATACTCTTCAAAATTACTATTAATTTTAATTTTATCTATTAATGTCTTTGCAAAGTCAATATTGTTAGCAAAGAATACTTTTTTAGAACCCCAAAGTACAGGAAATAACTTCCCCTGTTGCATAGCTTCAATAGTTGCAATTACTCTGTAAGGTTGGGCTGTTTCAAAATCGTCAATGACATATATGCCGTCATCTCGAAGTCTTGGCCAACATTTATCCAAGGTAGCAGTATTTTCTTCTGCTGTTTGGCCGTAATCGTGAAAAATTACATTATACTTTTTATCGTCAAGCTCGTTTTCGTTAAGTAACCATCTAACGTCGATGTCCTGCCCAGAAACTTCTTTACATCTGTTTTTCAACCAATGAGCAGCATCATCTGCGGTCTTAATTGACAGAAAAGAATTAAACGACTGCGGTGGTAGTACTCGAGAAGCATGATTTTTCCAGGCGAATGCTGAAAAATTATTGGCCCATGCTATATGATCAACTGCGGTAAATTGTGCGTTAATATTTTTTTTCTTTAAAACTTCATTAAGAAATATCAGTGCGCCGCCAGTATATGTTCCAAGCTCAAGAATATCTTCTACTACAGGTAAGGAATCTAATACTATTTGAAACAAATAAAGATCAAGACTGGCGCTTAAAATAGAGTACTTGTCTCTGTAATTGTTATATTCGGCAGTATTCCATTTAAAAGCTGTCATTAAACCAACCTACACGCTTGCCTTCGGCAATTCGCTTATCATATGCTTCAACCGAACTGGGAAATCTCCAAGCCCAAATAGCAACAAGGGCCATAAAGATAGCAGTGTAGACAATACCTCGCATAGGTACGCCGCCGGTATACATTAAGATTAAACTAACGCTCATACTGGCTAACATAAAGAATTTTAGTTTTAAGGGAAACACACGCTTGGTATTCCAATTAGAAATAAAGGGACCAAAGGTCTTGTGATTCATAATCCAGGCATGCATCTTAGGGCTGCTCTTGGCAAAGCAATATGCTGAAAAAACAACAAAGGGAGAGTAGGGGAGACCTGGCGTGATCACCCCTACATAAGCCAGGCCTAAGCTAATGAATCCTAATATTTTCCATAGGATTTGCTTCATGCCAAATACTCCAACCATTCTTTATGTCGAACATGGAATGGCAAACGCTTACGCTTGTTTACCAGTTCGTAAAAATCAGGCTTGTAAGGCTTGAACTTAGGACGAATCTTTTTGTTGTTACCTTTACCAGCATTGCAGGGACTACATGCTGTGACAGTATTGTCAAATGTAGTCTTACCGCCGTGGCTGGTTGGCAACACGTGGTCAAGAGTACAGTCTTTCTTTTCAAGACTCTTTTCGCAATATGCACACTTGTAACCATCTCGCAAGAATACATTACCTTTAGAAAATCTAACGGTTGTCTTGGTCTTCATGTATTCTTTTAAGATGATGATACTGGGAACTTTAGTCTCCCAATTGGCTGAGTGAACAATCCAATCTTCGTGCCACAAGAGCACGTGGCACTTATCAAGTACCAAATATTTAATTGCTTCCTGCCAATCAATTGTTGACACTGGCAGAAAGCTGACTGGTGCGCCGTCGGCGTTGAGTACAAGGCAATCTGACATTTTGAGTTTCCATAGTTAAATTTGTTTCGACTATAGTATTATATAGCCTTTTTATAATCTGAGCAACTATTTTGGTTTGATTATACTAATAGATTTTGAACAAATTCTGTTCCGGCGAGTTCAATTGATTCAGCCCACTGAGTCTGTTCATTCTTTTCAAAGACTAAATCTAAATTGGCGCTCGATATTAACCAACTTTGACTATGGTTGTAAGGCGGAATACCTTTTATTTCATTTTCCAATTGACCGGGTGTCCAGCCAGCAAGTCCTACAAACAATCGCCACTGTCTTGGACAGTTACCCATTGCAAGATTGTTCAGTATGTCACCACTTGAGCTCAATGAATAGTCGTCGTTGATTCTCAATGTATTAGAACACTTCCACTCCGATGTGTGCAACATAGTAAAGGCTTTGACATTGACTGGCCCACCAATATGAATATATCCAGGCACATCAAAGTTGATGTTGTGCTGTAGAGCAAATTCAGTAATGGTCATTGGACTTTTCTTATTTAGAACTAATCCAACTGTACCTTTAGAATGATGTTCAGTAACAAAGATCACTGTCTTTTCCCAGAAGGATCCTCTAATACTGGGAGGAGATATTAATAAGTTTCCTGCAATATTCATTATGCTGTTGCTGTTGATGTTGTAGTTAGTAGAGCTAACGCATTATTAATACGTTTCTGGCGATGTGCTCCGCTACTACGCTCATAGTACTCGTCAAATAACCAAGCGGCTTCTTCTGCTGTTTTAGCTTTCTTAACTATTTCGCCGGCCTTAGCCTCAGTGTTATTAAGTTCCCACTGTATGAATTCTAATTGCTCTTTGAAATTTGATTTTCTTATATCTTTTCCAAATACTTTTCTAAAATCTTCCTGACGGGGAGGATGCCACTGTGCTATACCATATGCTTGACCACCATCACCGACAGCATCCGTTCTTAGATTGGCGCCGCTTTCTGCTTGTAGATTACCTACAATTCCTGCAGCCTGCTCAGGACTCCATCCTTTAGAGATAAAGAATTGTACAGCATCTTTAGCACTACCTGTAGCTCCTGCAGAATCTTTAGCATTACCTGATAAATTATCAGGTACGTTAGTTCTTGAACTTTTCACATCAGCGGCTGTACTCTTTTTAATTTTAATACCTTTATCAGCAACTATTTTGTTAAGGGCTCCGACTGTTTCTGGGCCTGGATCACCGTCAACTGTTAGACTATTATCCTTTTGAAATTCACTAACTGCGGCAGAGGTCTCTGGACCTCGAATACCGTCTGCACCATGTTTTGGCAGTTTGTATCCTAAAGCTATCAAGGCCTGTTGTACATCTCTAACTGCTGGGCCGCGTCGGCTGGTGGGCACATCAATTGCATCAGAAGGACTCGCGCCCTGGCCGCCAACGGGTTTATCTTTAGTTGCCGGAACTCCAGGCTTAGCACCAGTTGGTCCTAATGTGATGCCGTTGCCGTGTTTAGTTTTTACTTCAGTAGCAACTTCTTTATAAGTTCCCATTCCGGCATGTATACCATCGTATAATGGCTTTCCATTTATGTCTATGATAGGAACACCGCCAATTGCTGACCTTATAGCATCTCTAACTTGATCTTGAAAGGGACCTCCGTAGTGCTGAGCATCTTTGCCTCCACGGCCGGGACCGTTGGGAAATAATAAAAATACCACAGATGCACCTTGTGCTTGAACTTTGTCAACAACCTTGGCAACATTACTGGCAATAACTTCTGGAGACTTTAACGGGCGTCCTTGTTTATGAGATAGAATAGCATTGGCAGTATCATTTGCTCCTTGGCTGACTAATACAACGGCACCTTTTGGAATCTTGCTAATGTTAGCTAACATAGAAGAGTCAGTGCTGGATGTGCCGCCAATGGCTAAATTGACCCATTCTTTGCCGCCTGCCTGTGCTACAGCAACAGCATGACTATCACCGATAGTATAGAATTTATTCTGTTCAGGTGATTCTCTTAGTATTTTAAATTCGCTAAATCTCATTCTTGCCCCTTGCGTGTTCCCCAATCAGGAATTTTGCCGCCGTACTTTTTGCCCTTGACTTTGTGTCCGCCCATTACCATACGACTCTTAGGGCTTTTTCCCATTTTATGGCTTTTGTTTCCTTCGCGGGCACGTAAACCTTGGCTTTTGCAAGAAGCAAGATTACTGGCTCCTAATTCACTGTTAGGTTTTGTGCTTAGACAAAGTGCTCTTGAAGCTTTTTCTGTAATAATCTCAATGATTTTCATGTATGTATTTATTAGCTGTCAAGGTCCAGCCACTCATACACGTTTAACCAGCTACGCTTGCCAATAGTTTCTTTAAGATGTTTTAAATCTGCACAGGTTTTTTGTCTAAATCGTGTTTTTTCACTTTCAGGAATAGCTATTCTTTTAATTTCTACACCTTCTTGCTCTGCAATTGTTTCTGCTATATCTGCAAAAGAGTGCGAAAGACCCGAGCCCACGTTCCAAATACCGCTGCCTTTTACTGTGTCTAAGAAATCAGTATGTAGTTTACAAACATCGCCAACCCAAGTCCAGTCTCTGTAGACATGCTCGGCATTTTCCCAAATTTCAATATATCCCTCAGTACGAGCCTGTTGTCTCCATTTGTAAATAGCATTGGCCCGTCGCCCTCTTAGATGCATCCATTTGCCGTAGACATTGAAGTATCTAAATCCCTGAACCATTATAGTGGGTTTTTGATTAAACACCCAGCGATCAAATAGATACTTGCTCCATGCATATGCTGTCTGTGGATAACAGGCAGCAGTTTCTTCAAAGTTTTTGGTATTCCCGTATACGCTACTTGAACTGGCGTATTGCAAATGTACTCCGTGTTCTTGACAATCTAAGAACAGTTGTTGGCTGAATTCTAAATTTTGCTGTAGAACTTTGTCTACATCAGTTTCTGTCATATCTGCTATTGCGCCAAGGTGTACAACCCAGTCATATGTTTTTACGCTTGGAAATACTGATGGATCCCATTCGTATCCATCAACATCGTAACCGCATTTGTGCAGCCAACTCATCATGTTTCGACCAATGAAGCCTTCGTGCCCAGTAACAAGAATTTTCATAAGAACCTCTCACGAAATATTTATTGTCGTAAAAAAAGGACTATCGAAATAGTCCTTTTAACCTGCCAGTGACTAAATGGCTACAGGTTTAAACTAAACCAAGTGCCATGGCCTTGTAGCCTGCGGCAACAATCTTACGGCTTGGCTTGCCGATAACATACTCAGTAACATGAACACCGTTACCTGCCTTGCGGCTGTTAGTGTAAACTGCATAACCGTTTTGACGGATACGGCTAACTTCGGCGCTCATGTTCTTGATGCCGAAACGCTTTTGAGCTTGAGCAGGAGTAACTGCTTCGCCATTGTAAAGAGCGTTAAAAAGTTTGAAAGTCTTGGTTTCTGGATTGAAATGCTTAATCATAGTTTTTTTCCTTTGTAAGTGTTAGCTTTAATCGCTAACGTCCATGTATTATAAAGTAAGTAAAAACTAAGGTCAACTAAAACGGTAGAATTACTTGACCGTGATACCCAAGCTGTCTGCTTCTTCTTTGCTCAACTGGCCGTGAAAGTTTTCGTTCGGAAAACGTTTTTCCACTATGGCAAGGGCTTCTTGTAGTGAAGGGCCTTGTGCTAAGAATTCATTTGTATCCTTAGCATAAAGATATAGTGTGCTGCCGTGTCGCTCAACTCGAATTCTTCTTGATTCGCTTTTGAGTTGCTCTTGATCTTTGTCTTTTAGTTCTTGACAGTGGCGCAAGATCTTAATTGATCGCTCAGGATCTTGCATCAACTTAGAGATAATTCGTTTGGCTTGCCAAAACCAACCAATGGTAAAGCCAAGGAGAAAAATTAAAATATCAAAATTTTCCATATCTTTTCTAAGAAAGTTGTTTCAATGTATTTATTTTACAGTCTTTCGGAACTGTAGTCAAGACGTCCTATGATAATGTGTGCCCATTTGATTTCAAATATTAGGGCTTTTTTAGGATCTTTAATATGGAATGCACAATGCGGATCATCTTTATGCCCTTTATAGTAAGACCAGTCTCGATATTCTTTACCCAAAGATTCAGCACACCATTCTAAGAATGGTTCATCGTTAAAATGTCTAAGTAGTTTGTAATGATTGGAAAACTTGCTTAGGTAATCTCTAATCATCTTTGATAGGTTTTCGGGGGTGAGTTCCATTTTAAAGTCCAGAAGGTAAAATCTCTGTCTGTCAACTTGGCTGTTATTACATAATTCCAGCCCATAGAGTTTTGATCGATCATACGATGCCATTCTGGTTGATCTACAGCATGATTCATAATCCATTGACCTTGTTCGCTGTTTTGCCAGTCTATTAGAGGTTCGGCAGCATACAGGTCAGGATCTTCGCTGTCCGAAACTCTAAAATCATGAACAATTACTTTTTTCACTTCTACAATCTTATCATGGATTAGATTGAACTGATTGGGATACATCTGTCTCAGTCTGTGCCAATCTCTTGAACGTTTCAAAGTTAGAACGGGCCCGCTCGAGGCCAGGGTATTTTTTGCATAGCTCATCTAATTGTCTTTCCTCTATTTGTTTTTGTCTTGCCCAATCTAATATAGATTCTGCTTCCGGTGTTAGGCCAATTGTAGGGTATGATGTAGTAAACTGTTTCCACATATTACCATCGTTGACTTCCATGCAATTCATATTGGGATTCCAGCGAATCATACCTGCTCCTACTGAGCCGGGACTGATATAAGGATCACTAACTGAGCCGCCACTGATTGCAATATATCGACTACCATTTATAGATTTTATCATATTAACTCCAATGTAATAAAAATAATGTAGCATCTCGTTCTTTACGAAATTCTACAATGCTAAGATTTTTTATTGTCCAACGATCTCCAGCTGGCCCAAGTGTTTGGCAGAGCCAATTAACTGCTTTACGCACATCATTTGTTTTGATATTGTTTAAGTTAACTACTGTCATGCTTTGCTCCATCTTAGTACAAACCAGTCACGCTGACTTTCTTTACGAAAGCTAAACAGCCTATCAGTCATACGCATACCTGTACCAAACTCACTGTTACACCAATCTTCCATCTCTTTTAACTGTTCCTCTGTAATAGTTTCATCTTCTTCTGCTTCGATTACAATTCCTGGTAATCGAAACATGCCTACTTCACATGTTTTTAATTTCATGACCACCTCATAGCTAACATAGTATAGAGTTTCTCGTGTATATCATAGACATTCTTATTCAGCTGCCATTGTTGATCTATGTTTTCAAACCACATTTTATTTTCGTGCTGAGGAAATGTTGCTCTAAACCACATCGATGCTTCTTTGCTACAGCGAACTGTGTACCACTGATCGCCGTCAACGACTGACTTAGTCAGCACAGTATAATTTTCGTTCGGCGCCGGCTTTTTAGGCAGTACCATCCAATTATTTTTAACTACTACATTCATTATAACCACCTAAGTTTAAACCACATAGCATCTTGATCATTTTTAAATAGCCAGACTAAACCATGTGTCCAATAGCTTTGACGTTTAACATGCTGTCTAACCCAACTGTCTATCTCCTCACCTGTTTCGGCAGTCATGGGTGTCAACACTACTTCATGCCATCCCATTTCAACAAACATAGATTGTAGAACACGAGCATCTATTTCTTCCCGCATAGCTTTTGTATGACGATCTATTATTTCTTGATATGCGTCGTTGGAGCGATCAGTAAGTAAACGTTTCTTCTTCATAAGTTAATAAATCAAATGCAGTTGCATATTGAACATGTGGTTCCATATGAAACCCTGTACCCCATACTACCCAAACTTTACGTTTGAACAGTTTCTTACCCCAGACTATTTTACCGCTGATAGTTTTTGTAGGTAACCAAGCAAACACTTCATGCCAAGGATAGCAGTCGCAACCATCTGTGATAATCTGTGTAATCTTCATAGTATCTAATGTGTCTTTGCTAAACTTTTCCATTTTATCTGGCTAATTCTAACAACATTTGATATTGTTCCCAAGCCTTTTTAACAGCGGGATTACGCTGACGAACTTTATCATCTTCTACTTCCTGCATATAACGCTTTTTGTAGTAGTATGCTTCTTGCTCCACCTTACCAACCCAACGTTCTTTTTCTACAAGATCTCTAAAACGATCTTGCGGCATGTTGATTTCTACCATAGGCTCACGGTATACATCTTGTTCAAAAGGGATAGGACTACCAGCCTCTAACCAATCATTATACCTAATAGGTATTCGGCGAGCATACAGTTTATGCCTACTCAATTCTGCTGTTGCTTCGTGACGTTTAAGAAAGTCATTGACCTCTTGATCTGCTGAAACGTATTGACTGTTGTAATCATATAGTTTATTGTTATAATAGTAACTCATCCGTACCACCTTAATTCAAATAGCATAGCATCTTTTTCTTGTAAAAAATAGAACCTATGATTAGACACAAACCAACGAGGGCCAGGTGGTCCAAATACTCGCATACACCATTGTAATGCGTCAGTGATATTTCCTTCTACTGCTATTACATCATATGTTCGATTCATGATCCGTATTTTAATGCAAATAAGGTTGCATACTTTTCTGTGTAAAATGTAAAAACAGTATAGCGCCTTGTTGGGGGTTCGTAACCAAATGTATCTTGTTTTGGACCGTAGTAAGCGAAATCAAAGTCTACGCTTTGAATGTATCCTTCATCTCTCAGTTCTCGAACAATCTCCATTACATTCATTGGTGTGCGATCATAAACAACAACTTCTATAGCCATTTAAGTTTAAACCAATTTACATCTGCATCTGAACGCAGATAGATTTTATGATTGTTAAAGTTAGTATGCCAGCACCAGCGTTTGTTTTTGCCAACACTATTATCTGGCATGTTTAGCCAAAACTCTAACTCGCAACTGGCGCCCATAGTAGACCAACACCACTCTCTGATTTCATTTAAGTCTGTATTCTTTTGCTGTATGGCGGCACTGCCAAACCCCACTACCGGCCTGCGTTCGACAACAACTACATACTTCCATTCGTTGTTGCCGGTATGACGTTTGTCTGTTTTCTTAATTGTTAGTTTCATTCTTTTTTACTAATTCACAGATCATAAGGAACTTATCAAAGGCCTTACGCACAGTAGGATGCTCCATGAGTTTCTCTGCTTCAACCATCATAGCATCTACAGCCGCACGGCCTGCGTCGGCGGCACAGGGTCGAAGTAATGGATATTCATCTCTGTTGAAGCTGTGTGCAAGAGCACGCCAAAGAGCCTGTTGCTCTTCGGTGAGAGGTTTTGTTTGTGGACGAAGTTCTTGACTTTTAACTACTGCTCGTGTCACAGCATCTTCGGCAACACGGCCGGCAGCGATCATGGCTGCATAGTTAGGATCAATGTTGTAACGACGAGAGCTACCGCCGGGGTAGACCATAACCAAATGATTTCCCTTGGGAAAGCTGTCAAGATAAGTTTGATCGTATTCCGAAACAGGAATATACCTGCGGCCTACTTTTTCGTAGAATGTCTTTTTCATCTTAAAATCAAGAGAGTTTACCTATAATATGATTATACATAATCTCTTTGATTTTGTCAAGACGTTGTTGTTTAGTTTTGTAGCCAAGAACTACAATATATAATGGCTGATCGGACTCCATTACGACCATACCAAGGCACCACCCTGCAGGTGTTGTCAAACCAGTTTTGCTTACTTGGACTTGTTTGAACTCGTTTAATACATTTACATTAGTATTTGGGAATACAATTTCTCTAAATGTTTTTTTGTTTTCCAAACGTACTGAACCTTGTACACTGGTAGATATGTCCCGAACAAGTTGTATTGAGTAAGTTTCTTTTAGAAGTTTTTGAAGGTCTTCGGCTGTGCTAACATTATTTTTACTCAAACCAGAAGCATCTTCAAATTGTGTATCTTTCATACCTAATCGAACAGCAGTACGATTCATTTCATCTATGAATGCAGATCGGCCGCCCGGGTAGTCGTGAGCAAGAGATTCTGCCGCAGAGTTATCACTTCGAATTAACATAGCAGTTAACAGTTCGCGACGTGTATACTGTTTCTTTGGTAAAACAGTTGACCACTTGTTGATCAAGGCAGTTTTGTTATCAAGACCTATGCCACTATTGAGTGCGACTAATGCAGTCATTAACTTAGTTATGCTGGCAATCGGCCTAACTGTCTGGGCATTCTGTGCTATAATACTGCCGTTTGCAGATGCAACAAGCACACTGGGGTCAGCATTTGCCCAGTGTGCTTGTAGTAATAGAATTAACGCAATAAAAAACTTCATTAACTATTTAATCAAGTTCTTTCCATTCTTTAGCACGAGCTTTGAGAGCTTCCGGGTCACGTTTAAATTCTTCGAGCGCATTACGCAGTGCTTCTTCTATAAATTCATTGAAAGTCATGTCACGCTCGTGTGCCATAGTCATATACTTGAGCAGATCTTGATCACTAAAGTCTAACGGAACACTGACGCGAGTATCATAGTCTTCGCCGGCTTTAATAGACAAGGCCTTTTGAATCCAATCGTCGTCACTTTCTAAGTCTACATAATCAACATCGTCCCAGGCTTGATCTTTATATGCCGGGTTTTCACGCTCTGCATACTTGTTATATGCATCAACCCATTCTGGATTGATCAAACGGTAAGCACGTTGATGTTTGTAGTCACAACTTTCAACCATAAAAACTTCTTGAGTTCGTGTGTTGAATGTGATATTAAAACTATAACCATCGTGCTCTTGATTCCAAGAGCTTAGTGTATAAGAATTGTCACCAAAACAAGTCCATGTAAAATCGCTACCTTCGGTAATTCGGTAGTCAACTACTTCCATAAATTCTTTAAGAGTTATCATTCTTCGTCCTCGTCTTGAAGTTGCAGTTTAAAATATTCCAGCTGATTAATTAAATTTTGAACACCAGCCTTATTCATAGTAATTTCACTGTAGCCCATTTGAAATGCCAATCTGTTGTTATCAGTAACACCAAATCTATAAAAGATAGTAGCGGGCTTTTCGGGTACAGGTACAGGAGGAACAGCTTTGGGTTCAGGGAAGGGAATTACATTAGTGGGATTGTTGTCTTTTTTTCCAAACCAATTAAACATTACATTCTCCCAAAGCTACCGGGCTTGCCGGGCTCAATGAGTTCACAGCGAACGCCTTTGCCAAGTTCGTCAAGTATCTGACGGGGCTGGCCGTGTTCGCCGATAACAAACTTGTAACCTTCAATGCAACGACTTTCGGTCATGCCGTTGATTCCCCAACTGACAGAACCGTTACCATTAGCGAAGCCTGCAACATTAACGATTGTTGTAAGGACAATCAGACCAATTACAATGGCAACCATCATTTCGATAAGAGTAAATCCACGCTGTTTCATAGTCCAACCTGCTTTCCAAATAAACAATAAACTTCAAACCATTTAGTAGGAGTATTCTCAACCCAATAAGGGTTAACACGGAAGGA
>JACCEA011415303.1_pt1 | contig 28005 bp, 22 predicted proteins | sample 7449851 | NCBI WGS metagenome assembly JACCEA01 (sample SAMN15323453, study PRJNA562643) | freshwater metagenome | isolation source: river surface water | place: USA:Blue River Watershed | collected 2017-08-18
ATGGTCCATTGGCGTTAATTGATGCGCAAATGCCAATCATCGTGGTGGCGCCAAACAACGAACTGTTGGAAAAGCTGCAATCGAACGTAGAAGAAGTGCGCGCCCGCGGCGGTATTCTGTATGTGTTCGCTGATGTTGACTCACACTTCAAATCAGATGCCACGCAACGCGTCGTGAACGTGCCACACGTCCACCCGCTGATTGCACCAATCATCTACACCATTCCGTTGCAGTTACTGAGCTACTACGTTGCCATCATCAAAGGCACCGACGTTGACCAGCCACGGAACCTAGCGAAATCAGTAACGGTAGAATAAGTTATTGGTTTTATTTAGTAAGAATTGAAAAGGCGCCGATTGGCGCCTTTTTTGTTAATCAATGGGGTCAGAGTCATTGATTCACGAGCAATCAATGACTCTGACCCCATTGATTCTGACCCCATTGATTACTGTCCGCGAACTAATTTGCGGACATAAAAGTGTCCGCGGACAAATCGTTTATCAATTTCATTTTTAAAAATATGTTTAAAATCAAATGGATATTGCTTTTTAATAGTTGGCATACCGCCTGCATTGTCTGGTGTATCGAATCGTTTTTTAGATATGTCCGGAGTAATGTAGATGATTAAAGGGACTGAAGGCCAGGATATTGCGCTCACGCCAACCTCGCACAAATCAGTGAAAACCATGGTAATTGGCTTACTGTCGATCAGTGGCTTGTTATATGGCAGTTATCTGCTGATGTTCAACTCGGGCGCCCAAGCTTCCCTAGTGGTGCCAAGGCAACAGGTGCAAACGGCCAAGGTTGAGCGAGGCGATTTTATCCGTGACTTGCAGGTGCAGGGCAAAGTTGTTGCCGCCAATGCCCCGACCATGGTCAGCCAGCAGGATGGTTTAGTCCGGTTTGTCAAACAACCGGGCGAGGCGGTCACTTTGGGCGAATTGTTGGCAGTGATTGACTCTCCTTCGCTGGAAAACGAGGTCAAGCAACAACAAGCCCTATTTTTATCGCTGGCCAGTGAACATGAACGCGCCAAACTAACCGCACGCGAGCAAGAACTGGATATGCAGCAACTGCAAAATACCGCGCAAGTGAATCTGCAAGCCGCCAAGCGTGAGTTAGCGCGCGCGGAGATGTCCATCAAGTTGGGAGTGATCCGGCAATTAGATCTCGATATTGCCAATGACAAATTGCTGCAAGCTGAGTTGGAATTTCAACATGCCAAAGCCAAAGTACAACTGGCGAAGGATCAATTGAAGTTTGAACAACAGTCGGGTGAGCAAGCGGTGGAGCGGCAAAAGTTGGTTGTGGCTGAGCTCACCCGCAAGTTGGATGCCCTGCAAATCAAAGCCCCTGCCACCGGACAAGTGGGCAACTGGTTAGCCCCACAACAAAGCCAAGTACAAGCAGGCCAGGGCCTACTCACTGTCATCGACTTAAGCCAATTTGAAGCCGAGCTGCAAATTCCTGAAAGTTATACCTCTGAACTAGCGCCGGGTTTGAGCGTCGATGTCAGCATTAATGGCCAGCAATTACGCGGCACTCTTAGTACCGTGGCCGCTGAAGTGAAAGATGCGATTGTCACAGCTCGCGTGCGGTTTTCGGCACAGGATGCCAAGGCGCTGCGGCAAAACCAACGGGTGTCGGCGCGCATTGTGTTTGATGAGCGCAAGAACGTGTTAAAAGTTGCCCGCGGTGATTTTCTCGCCAGTGGAGGTGGTCGCAGTGCTTACAAAATGCAAGGCGATGTTGCGGTACGGGTACCCATTGAGGTGGGGGCTTTGTCTGTGCAATGGGTCGAGCTGATTTCTGGGGCTCAGGTTGGCGATGAGCTGGTGATATCCAACCTCAGTGAATTTAAAGATGCCGAGCGGGTGCGCTTGAACTAAATCATTTTGCAATTTCAAATAGATAGAACAGGAACAAGGACTTTACCATGTTAGAACTGAGCAATATTCATAAAGTATTTCGTACGGAATTAATTGAGACCCATGCGCTACGAGATATCAATTTAACAGTCAAAGAGGGCGAATTTGTCGCTTTAACCGGGCCTTCAGGTTCTGGCAAATCGACCTTGTTAAATGTATTGGGCACTTTAGAGGGGTTTGATGGCGGTGATTACAAATTGGACGGCACATCCATCAAAGGCTGGTCTGATCGCGAACTGTCGAAGCTGCGCAATGAAAAAATTGGCTTTATCTTTCAAGGGTTTAATTTAATTAAAGATTACAGCTTATTCGATAATATTGAATTACCCTTGCGTTATCGGGGGATGGCTGCCAGCGAACGCAAACGTCGTGTCGAGCAAGCGCTAGAGTTAGTGGGGCTTGCTGCCCGCAAAGATTATCACCCAAGCCAACTGTCTGGGGGGCAACAACAACGTGTGGCCATCGCTAGAGCAATTGCAGGACAGCCACGAATTTTACTGGCGGACGAACCGACCGGGAACTTGGATTCATTAATGGCGCGGCAAGTAATGGAGTTACTCGAGCAAATCAACGCGCAAGGCTGTACTATTTTGATGGTGACGCATGATCCGGATCAAGCCCGTCGGGCATCGCGTCAAGTGCAAATTGTCGATGGTATGTTAAGTGATGCGTCGATGTACGACCCGCTGGCTGTGGCCTAAGGAGTCGGCGATGGAACAATTTTTGTATTATCTCAAAGTCAGCAGTATCAGCATTAAACGTGCGCCACTGCCTTATTTTTTAACGATTTTTATCATGAGCCTGGGGCTTGGTGTGTTTTTCGCGAACGCCACTTTTTACTATTGGCTTAAACATGATCCACTGCCAGGCAAAAGTGCGCAGCTGTTTCATCCTCGCATCAATTCGAACCCTAATCTCTGCACCACAAGTTGCAACGCTCCCAGAGTGTTGAGTTATCGCGATATCAAAGCATTAACCAATACCGATATTCCAAGCGCTGCTGCTGCCATGTACAGCGCAGAGGGTTATGTCAAAGTGCAGGAAAAACAGCCTGCGACGCACGCCAATATTCGCGTCACCCAACGGGACTTTTTCAGTCTTTTCGAGGTGCCAGTGTTGGAGGGAAGTATTTGGGCTGATAACGACAGCAAAATGGAAGTGATTATCACGCGGGCGTTTGCCGAAAAAATGTTTGGCAACCTGGATGTGGTTGGCCAATCGCTGATTGTGGATGACCGTTATTTCAAAATTGTGGCGGTCCTCGATCATTGGGGGATGTTTCCGCGGCTTTATGAACCTGCCCATGGCGGTTATCTTGAGCCTGATGCAGATCTGTATTTGCCGCTTGAAACGGCCTATGACTTAAATTACTCATCGAACCGGCAAAGTCAGTCGTTTGATGATGCGGATTTTCAGAAATTAGCCACGGATGGTCGCACTAAGGCTATTCATCAACTGCTGCTGTGGGTGCATCTACCAACCTTGGCGCAACAACAGCAGTATCGTGATTTTATGGATAATCTGGTGCAAAGCGAAAAAGCCGCAGGACGCCACCCGAATGCCAATGGCAATTTGCTGCATCCGATGGACGGCATCATGCAAGCCTATGATGCTGAGTCGCAAGAAGTGAAAGCCTTTGCCTTGGTCACGGCATTATTCCTATTGGTCTGTTTGTTTAATGCCAGCCACTTATCACTCAATCGTTATATCGCGAATCAATATGAAATTAGCTTACGCCGAGCACTGGGGGCTTCGCGCTGGCAATTACAAGGGCAAATGCTGGCTGATGTCTTGGTCACTGCCGGATTGGCTTTGTTGATGGCCTTGATGATTGCGCTGGCGGGCATCGCTTTGATGAATCATCTACTGCCGGATAATAGTCGGATGGCCAACTGGGACTTGACCTTAATTGCAGGCTTGGTCGGATTAACGGTGTTATCGGCCTATTTGGTCACTTTGTATCCTGCGCTGCGTGCTTCCTTTGGGGCGCTGAATCAACAACTTAAATGAGGGAACTGTGATGAGCTTGAAATTATTAATGAAGTCATTGCTCCGTCGCAAAGTCGTGACCATTCTGTTGTTTCTACAATTAGCAATGACCTTAGGCTTGTTAGTAAATTCGGTGTTATTAGCGCGTCAAGCGCACAATTTGCTGAACGTGGATACCGGGATGCCGCTGGATGAAGTGATTGTCCTTCGGATGAAACCAACGGTCGCCAGTGAACGGCAGCCTCCAGCGCTGCACGACTTTATCGAGCGCCAAGTCGCTGCGGTGCGCCAAGTCAATGGTGTGGTTAATGTGGCGATTTCCAACCAATCAACGCTGGAATTTGGGGGCAGTAACGGAAATCTTTATGATGTAGACCATCAAGACACCACCAATGTCGAGACAGTGACGAATAATTTTGTTAGCGCAGATTATCTCAAAGTGCTCGGGGTTGACGTCCTGCTAGGAGAGTGGCCTGCGATGCCAGCGACCTTTGATCCCAATACAGATAATGGGGTCGTGCTCACGGAAAGCTTGGCGAAAAAAGTGTTTGGTCGCACCGATGTGATTGGTAAACAAACCAGTCGTGGCCGTGTGGCTGCGGTGGTTGGTGACTTTCATGGCCAGCGGTTTGCTTCAGATATCAATTACAATTTGATGTTTGTGACCCAAATGCCGACTGCCGACTGGGGTTATGTCATGTTGGTGCGGGTGCAACCAGCGCAGCTCAGTCAGTTGATGCAACAGTTGCCTGACGTGATCCGCGGGGTCGACGGCAATGTTGAAATCGGTCAAGTCCGTTCGCTGCGTGATAAACATAATACGCTGTATGCTAACGAACGCGGACTCGCAACGTTACTCACCGTTTTGGCCATATTGATGCTGATTGTGGCGATGGTTTCCAGTTACAGCAATGCGTTTTTCCATGCGCAGAAAATGCAGCAAGAAATTGGCATCAAGCGGGCGTTAGGAGCCAGCAAGCAAATGATTTTCATGGAGTTACTCAGTGAAAATTGGCTCACTACCGCCTTTGGCTGTTTGCTCGGGATGTTATGCGCTGTGGGGCTCAATCAAGCTTTAGCCCAAGTGATTAGTATGCCAGCCATGGCATTATGGTTACCTGTTGCCGCGATGCTGGTGTTAATAGGTTGTGTCACGGTGGCAACATGGTATCCTGCAAGAATTGCGACATGGGTATCGCCAGCGACAGCGACGAAGACTTTGTAAATTATGGCAACGATTCTGGTCATTGATGACAACGCTGCAGTGCTGCATGCACTGCAGACGCTATTCCACTTAGAGGGGCATCAGGTTATTTGTGCCAGCCAACTGTCGCAAGTACCGACATTGCTGACGCAGCCAATCGATTTAGTGCTGCAAGATATGAATTTTGCCAAAGGCGAGATGAGCGGCGAGCAGGGGCGTGCTTTGTTTTATCAAATCAAACAGAGCCGGCCTGAATTGCCCATCATCTTGATGACTGCTTGGGCATCGCTCGACATGGTGGTGGAGTTAGTCAAAGCTGGGGCCGCAGATTACATCGCGAAACCATGGGATGATCAGCGGTTGCTAACAACAGTCAACACCATGCTGCAACTTGGTGCGGTGAGGCAGCAACAGCAACAACTCGCTGCGCGTGAGCAAGAGCGCAAAGCCCAGTTTCAAGGCAAAGATTTATGTGGTTTGGTGTTTGCTTCAACGAAGATGGAGCAGGTGCTTCAGATGGCGTTGCAGCTGGCCCCTACCCAAGCCGCGGTGCTGATTACCGGCGAAAATGGCACTGGTAAGGAAGGGATCGCCCAAGTGTTGCATGCCAATTCTACGCGGCGTCGACAACCGTTCATCAAAGTGAATATGGGCGCTTTGCCCACCGATTTGATGGAAGCTGAGTTATTCGGTGCCGAAGTCGGCGCATACACCGGCCTGACGAAGACTCGGATTGGTCGTTTTGAAGCCGCTGACGGCGGTACGCTATTTCTCGATGAAATTGGCAATTTGTCGCTGTCGGGCCAAATGAAGCTATTGCGCGTGCTGCAAACGGGGGAGTTTGAGCGCTTAGGCTCAAGTCAAACCCGCAAAGTCGATGTGCGCCTCGTCTCCGCCACGAACGCTGATTTAGTCGCTGCGATTGCTCAAGGCCGTTTTCGGCAAGATTTGTACTATCGCTTAAACGTGGTGGAGCTGCATTTAGCGCCGTTGCAGCAGCGAGTGGATGATATTTTGCCGTTGGCACGGCATTTTTTAGCGAAAGATAAAATCCTGACCCATGCGGCGCAGCAGGCCTTAGTGGCTTACTCTTGGCCTGGCAATGTGCGGGAGTTACAAAATGTCTGTCAGCGCGCGGCTTTGTTGGCGCAAAGCAACGAGATTACCGTAGCCGATCTCAATTTGCCTGGTCAGTCGCAGAGCCCTGTGCCGAGCCTTGAGAAAAAAGAGCGCAGCTTAGATGACATCAGCCGCGAGGCAATCACTCAGGCATTGGCTGACAGTGCAGGCGTTGTTTCGCGGGCGGCGAAATCTCTGGGCATCACTCGCCAAGCCTTATATCGGCGCATGGAGTTTTATGGCATCACCCTCGAATAACCCAGCAGTGCCTGCCGCACCGTTAACCCGTCGATTATTGCTTGGGCTTTTGGCGCTGTTGCTAGCCACGTTTAGCGGCGGATTGCTGTTGTGGTGGGTCTGGCCAAATCTGCCATGGCAGAGCTGGTTGGTTTTGTTGTTTAGTGCGGTCACTCTGGGGATCATGCTTTTGTGGCGTTGGCTCAAGCGGCTTGAACAGCAAATCCAAGCGCTCAATATTCAAGCGGATAGCCTTCGCGATCAGAGTTTTAACTTGGCTGCTAATCAACAATTGTTATTTGAGTTAGCGCCGTTGGGGGATGCGCTGAATCAGATGGCGCAAGAGCTCGCGCAGCAACGCGCTGGCCTTTATCAACGAGAATTATTGTTAGATACCGTCTTACAAACCAACCCATCGGGCTTAGTGCTCACCGACAGTAACCATCGCGTGTTGTTAAGTAATCCCGCTTCCCGGGCCTTGTTAGCAAAACAGCATAAATTCGATGGTAGTGATTTTTTTACGGTGTTAGCGCAAACCCCAGCGCTATTAACCGCTTGCCAACAACGCCAGCAAGGCTTAGTGCATTTAGCCGATGAATCGGTCTGGCATGTCTCGGTTAGTCAATTTCAGCTCAATCAACGTCAACATTGGTTGTATTTGTTTAAACCGATGACACGGGAGTTACAACGCGAAGAAATCAAAGCTTGGAAAAAACTGCTGCGGGTCATTGGGCATGAGTTGAATAACAGCTTGGCGCCAATGTCGAGTTTGGCGTTTTCCGGCAGTAAATTATTACAACAACATCGCGGTGTGGATTTGCCAGAGCAGCCTAGTACCCAGCAAGCCGAACCCAGTGAGTGGCAGGTGCAACTGGCACGCATACTGGCTCATTTAGCCGAGCGTAGCCAGCAATTGAATCAGTTTTTACAAGGGTATTTAGCGTTTGCTCGGTTGCCGCCTCCAGTGCGTGCGCCTGTGGCTTGGGCGAATTTGATCAATCAATTGCAAGATTATGTGGAGTTTGAATTAGTCGGCGATCTCCCCAAGCGGGCTTGGTTAATCGACAGCGGGCAGTTAAGCCAGTTGTTGTTAAATTTATTGAAAAATGCCAAAGAGGCAGGCGCCAGTGCAGAAGGCACTGTGCTCAAAATTGATGAATCCAGCCAATGCTTGCAGTTGGTGTTACAGGATGATGCGGGGGGGATGACGGAGGAAGTGTTTAGTCATGCCATGCTGCCGTTCTATACCACCAAACAGCAAGGGAGTGGTATCGGCCTTGCGTTGTGTCGCGATATTATGGAGTCCCATGGCGGTAGTTTAGAACTTCGCAATCAACCTCCTGGGTTGGCAGTTGTTTTAACATTTCCATGGCAAAATCAATAGGGTCAGAGTCATTGATTTTTCCACGTTAAAGATCTGCCCCAATAACCCTCCGATTGAAGGAACAAGCGGATGACTTTTTTTACGGTTTTTGCATTTTTGGCGCTGGCTCTTGCGATGTGTAGCATCGGACTCGTGTTAAGAAACAAGCCGCGTCAACATCAGAATGACGCGAACGGTCATTGCTTGACTGAAGCCAGTAACAAGACTACACCTTTGGCTCTAATAAACTCGGGTCAGCCATTTCGATTGCCAATTTACTCATTGGTGTTTGCAGCCCTTGCCTTAGCCATCGCAATTTGGACGTCTTTACTCACGTTTGGCGCTGCGCTTTGGTGCGTTTTATTGCTGTTGTTAGCGCTTTGGCTCCATCTTCCCCAAGCATCTATGGTGAGCCGCAGTATTGGCTTTGTGGTCCTGGCGCTGATGGCACTTGCGGGGGCGTTGCATCTCATCCCTGGTTTTAGCAATCCGCTGCTGGTTGAGGCGAGGCAGTTGACGCCCGATGCTATTCCTTACACCCTCTATGCCAATTTCGACAAAGGTTGGGCTGGGTATTGCTTGCTGCTAGCGATTTGGCCAAGCCAAAACTCAAGCCCAAGCCCAGGCCAAAACCAAGCGGATAGACAACAAAGCCCGAAAAATTTAGCAAGTCTGTATTGGCTTGGATTCTGGCCAGTGTGGCCATTGACCTTATTCGGTGCTTTAGGGTTAGCTCTGAGCTTACAATTGCTGCAATTTGCCCCGAAATGGCCAGATTTTGCGTTGCAATTTATCTTTTGCAACTTGCTGCTGACTTGTGTGGCCGAAGAAGCGTTTTTCCGTGGTTTGCTGCAACGGCCACTTTGGCATTGGCTAAGTCAGCGCTGGCAAAACACTCATGCCGCCGCTTGGGTGGCTATTGGGGCTGTCAGTCTTTTATTCGGTTTGGCACATCTCGCGGGTGGCTGGGCTTACGCCTTGGTTGCCACTGTTGCCAGTATTGGCTATGGCTGGGCATACCAACGCAGTGGTCGGATAGAAGTTGCGATTGTGGCCCACGCCGCGCTGAATCTGGTGCACATCACCTTATTCACTTATCCGATGCTCGCAAGCGCGTGAAAGGTTATTCTATGGATCTTGATCTTGGACAGCCACTTTTTCGAACGAATGGGTAAGGGCAAAGAGTGGCTGTCCTGAATCTAAAGCAGTCCTGCATCTAAAGCAAACATTGCGCTTATTCAATTTGCACGGACGTGGGTTCAAATTGATAAAGTGTGATGGCGTTTGTGACCGCTGCAGCATCAAAAGTTTCACCCTGTTCCTCTGCTCGATGTTTCAGATAGGTTTTGGTCTGTTCTAAACTCATCGGCTTCGCTTTCAGTGAGCCATAAGCATACGCTGTTTTCCCTTTTGCACTGACTGGAAACACCATGTCGCCATCTTTTACTTTTAAGCGAAAGGTGGGTTGATCCGCCGCAGTTTCAAATTGCATCCAGCAGCCTTTTTTCTGACAAACGGCGTCAATTTTGCCTTGCACTGCGAAAGGCTTCGCTAAAAACTCTGCGGGTTTGGCGAGCACCTGTTGCACCGTCACGCTGTTGCTGGCATCAAACTTAGGGCCGAAATTTTGTCCGGCAACACTGGATAGACTGAGGCTGCTGAGTAACAGTGCGAGGGTGACAATAGCAATTTTTTTCATAGTTTTTCTCATGTTCAATGGTGGGATGGATATGCTGAGACTGCAGCTGACAAACATAGTCGCATGACTCATCCTCGATATTTTCAGATCGCTTGTCAATCCACCCACAATCCACCCAGTGATTATTGGCAAAGAATTCCCTGAAGGTGTGATGCAATCAGAACAAAGGCGCCTTTTGGCGCCTTCATTGCTTCAATCGACGTTACTGCAACGCAATTACATGCCCGCAGGGAAGGTATAGCTTGCGCCAATGCCTAATGGGATTTCGAAGAACCAGAAACCCAGCAAGAACAGCGTCCATAGGGTCAATAAGCTAATCGAGAAGGGCAGCATCAAGGCGATCAGGGTACCAATGCCCGTTGATTTCACATATTTTTGGCAGAACACCACAATCAGTGGGAAATAGGGCATCAACGGCGTGATGATGTTGGTGGAGGAATCACCGACACGATAAGCGGCTTGGGTCAGATCCGGTGAAACGCCCAATTCCATCAACATTGGCACCATAATGGCGCCAATTAATGCCCATTTTGCTGACGCAGAACCGACCAATAAGTTGACAAAACCGGTCAGAAGCACAATGCCGACTAAGGTGACACCAAGAGGCAACGCCATCTCTTTCAGCGCGCCAGCGCCTTTAATTGCCAACAATGCGCCTAAGTTAGACTGACCGAAAGCGTAAATAAATTGGGCACAGAAGAACGCCATAACAATGTAATAGCCCATGCCGCTCATGGCCTTGCTCATGCCTTGCACAATATCCCGATGGGTTTTCACACTGCCTGATGCGTAACCATAGACAATGCCTGGCACTAAGAAGAATACCAAAATCAATGCCACGATGGACTGCATCATTGGTGCAGTGCCATGCGTTAAGGTGCCATCGGTTCCACGCCATGCTGAAGTCTCAGGCATTGCGCTGACAATCACTAAAGCGGCGGTGACGAACATCGACAACATCGCAAAACGTAAACCCCGGCGCTCGTTGGCTTGTAACGGGTCCATGGTGGGTAAACTTGCTGGATCGCCATCCACCGCAGTGTTTTTCAAACGGGGTTCAATCACTTTGTCGGTCAAAAACCAGCCAATCAACACAATTAAAATTGCTGAGGCCGAGGTGAAGTAGAAGTTATTCAGTGGGTTAATCACCATGTCAGCCGCCGCAGGGTTGGCCGATAAACGGGCAGACGCTTGCGGTAAGCCCGCTAACAGTGGGTCTAAACTGCTCGGGATGAACAGTGAAGCCGAGAAGCCCCCAGAAACACCAGCAAATGCCGCTGCAATCCCTGCCAGCGGGTGACGGCCTGCGGCATAGAAAATGACTGCGCCAAGAGGAATAACCAGCACGTAACCAGCATCAACAGCAACGTGGCTTAAAATACCAACCGCGACCAATACAGGCGTTAACAGCATTTTGGGGGTAACATTCAAAATTGAACGCAGGCCCGCATTAATAAACCCGGTGTATTCGGCAACACCCAGGCCAAGCATCGCCACGAGTACCACACCTAGGGGTGGGAAGTTGACAAAGGTTTGCACCAGTTTCGCCATAAACGCAGTAAAGGCTGTGCCATCGAGCAAATTAATAATTTGGATCGGTTGGCCACTGCGTGGGTCAATTTCATCAAATTGGATCCCCGAGAGTGCCCAAGAAATGACCCAAACGGCGACCATAAAGAGGGCAAACAACAACGCAGGATCAGGCAGTTTATTACCCACCCGCTCAATGGTGTTGAGGCTGCGGTTAAGCCAGCTTTGTTTTTCAGTAGAACTTGCTGCAGTCATATTTTTTTCCTTGTGGTGGGCTGCATCAATCAGGGTTAAAGTTAAATCGGGGTTAGTTATAAAAACATCTGAGTCAGATAGCAATAAAAAACTATGAATGGTGCTGGAATTGCGGCGTTCAGCAGTTTTGCTGACATCGAAATAAATGCCAACTGCGTTTCATTGAACTCGTTTGAATCCTTACAGATTTTGTGCGGCAGACGTTCGATTGAAAATAGTGATTTTTATATTCATTTTAACTTCCTTAAAATGAAGTGTTTGTTTTAAGAGGTTGCAACTTACTTTTGCAATACCACCAAGACTCCATTTGTGTGACGTGTTGCAATAGCCTTAGAAATCTTTGCGCCATTGGCGATAAAATCTACTTGCCAGCACAGATCGCTGCGGATAAGCTCCGCGAGCATTGTGTGTAATACCAAAAAACACGCCTGCATTTTGTTATGTTGTTGCGCAAATTTTAAAACTGCACGCTTAGTGCGTTCGTATTGAAGTTGATCAATTAACGGAAAACGCCCATGTCCAATTTCGAGCTGGCACTCGCATTTGCCCAGCAACTAGTGATTATTCTGATAGCTGCCCAAGTCTTTGGTTATCTCGCAAAATTTATTGGTCAGCCCAGAGTTGTGGGCGAGATGATCGCGGGTGTAGTGCTAGGGCCTTCGTTATTTGGGTTATTTTTCCCTGAACTACAAAAATCGATTTTTATCCCCGAAACAATGCCCATCCTTTATATCGGGGCGCAAATTGGGGTCGGTTTATATATGTTTTTGGTGGGGTTAGAGTTTAATACCCAGTTATTTAAGCAAAATGCCCGCAGTGCTATTGGTGTGTCGTTAACCGGCATGATGGTGCCATTTATTGTTGGTGCTTTATTGTGTTTGTGGTTACTGGAAATTCCAGGTTTGTTTGCTGCCAATATTTCCTATAGCAGTGCTGCTTTATTTATGGGGGCAGCAATTGCTATCACGGCATTTCCAATGCTGGCACGGATTATTTATGAGCGCAAATTAGCCGGCACAGCCTTGGGGACTTTGGCGTTGGCAGCCGGTGCCATTGATGATGCAGCGGCTTGGGTGGTGTTAGCGGTAGTGTTGGCAAATTTTGGTGGCGGCACCATGCTGGCGGTGAAGGCGGTGATCGGCGGCAGTTTATACGCCACCTTTATGCTGACCAAAGCGCGGCAATGGTTGCAGCCTTTGGCTGATAAAGTTGAAAAAGCAGGGACAATCACCTTGCCCGAATTACTGCTGGTGTTGTTGTTATGGGCTATCTCTGCCTATGCTATGGAATGGGTCGGTTTGCATGCCGTCTTCGGCGGTTTCTTGTTAGGCATTGCAATGCCGCGTGGCAAGCTGACGGAGCTGATTGATCGGCGCTTCAGTAAAGTGACCGTGTTTTTATTATTGCCGATGTTTTTTACTTATTCTGGCTTAAAAACGCAACTGAACGTGTTGGCCTCGTTTGAGTTATTCAGTATCGCCATGATCATCCTTGCTGCGTCCATTTTTGCTAAATTTGCCGCTTGTTGGGCTGCCGCACGGGTCGGTGGTGCAGATAATCGTACCGCAATGGCCGTGGGGGCTTTGATGAATGCGCGGGGCTTGATGGAATTAATTATTATCAATATCGCGCTCAAATTTGGCGTGATTGAACAAGGTCTCTTTTCGATTATGGTGCTGATGGCGATTGTGACGACCCTGATGGCAACGCCGATATTCCAGTTGGTTTATGGTCGTCACATGAGCAAAACGCCGGTGGCGGTTCCGGCACAGCCGTTACAAGACTGACAACTCGGTTGCTGTTGCTGCATCGACGATATTCGTTCAGTGTTCAGCTTTAAACATCGTTGTTTCACGCGGTTCGAGGGCCAAGCCAGAGTTGAGCGCAAGCACCGCCCTGTGCATTATGAATGAGTCGCAACTGGCCCTGATGCTTTTCTGCGACTCTGCGCACAATGGCTAAGCCCAGCCCATGATGGAGAATGTCATCCTCTGTTGTATTGCGTTGCTGCTGATCTTGTTGGCCGTGCTTTCGCGGGCCTTGCTCTCGCCTTGATTCTGTTGCATTGTTCAGTCTAGGAACGCTTGCTGTTGGCCAGCCAGGACCATCATCAGAAACACTCAAACAAAGCCACTGTTGTGTGCCACTTTCACTGGTTCCCATGGCGATGTTTTCAAGTGTCACTCGAATGGAAACTTGCTGTTTGGCAAAGCGCAGCGCATTGATCAATAAATTATTGACGGCTCTTGCCAGTAATTTGCTATCGGCTTGCCACTGTAAATCAGCGGCGCAGACCAAATCGATGTGAATGTGTGTAGGATCTTGATGTGGGGAGATTAAGTTCTGTAAAAAATCGGCCAGTGGGATCTGTGCGCAGTTCAAATCTTGGTTTTCATAGTTATTTTCAGCCAACCGCAAATAATCGTACACGTTCTCTTCAATCTCTTGCAGATTCTGCGCAATTTGCTGGCGACTTTGCTCAATGGTATTGCCGTTTAACAAGTGGCTGATGAATTTCAGCCGCGCGAGCGGCGTTTTAATATCGTGGCAAACGGTTTCTGCCATCTCTGTTTGAAAGCGATTGAGTTGTTCAATCCGCTGCGTCATGTTGCGCAGCGACTGGGCTAACGGGGCTAAATACGAACGTGGGCTCAGCGTGAAATGCGGGAATTTGCCATGGCGAATTTCCTGCAGGGCACTGTGGCGTAAAATCGTCATATCGCGAAATAAGTTACGGCTAATTAAAAACAGCGCGAGCAGCAAAGCAAAATAAAACACATAAGCTAAATCAACCGAGGCGGCATTGGGATCCGGCCAGTTGAGTTGATTCAGGCATAACAGCTCACCGGACTGTTCAACGCTACATAACAAAGTTTGGTGCTGACTATCGGTGAGCGGAATAATGCTGCCGGGCTTCGCATCTAACTGACCTTGCCAATATTCAGCGGGATAGACGATAAACAGCGCTTTTTCGCAGTTGCTGTCTTGCTCGGCAGAGCAACTCAAGGGTTGCTGATGCTGGCGGAGTTGTTGTACCGCATCTAACACTAGACGGGCATCAACAGATGGCGGCACATCTGCATTGAGCACAGTGTAGAGTTGGCCGAGGCTAAGTGCCAACGCCAATATTGTGGTAGCAACCAACAGATTAAAGCGGACAAAGGGTGAGTTAAAGCGTTTCAGCAGTGCCATAAGACAGGTAATACCCTTCTCCCCATGCAGTGACGACATTCCAAGCTGGATCTATGGCTTGGAGTTTTTTACGCAGGCGCGAAGCTCGTCCATCCATAGTCCGGTCTAAACCATCATAATCGCGCCCTAAATGTTGTTGAAATAACCATTCGCGACTGACTACTTTGCCAAACTGTTCACACAATGCCTTCAATAACTTGTATTCAGCATTGGTGAGTTGCAGCGGGGTGCCTGCAAGAATGGCAATACGCGACTGTGAGTCGATATGTAGATTGTGAAAGGTCAGATCCTGAGGTTGCTCCGCGATGGTGCTGGCTCTGGGCAAAAACACTTGGATTTTTGCCAGTAACAAGCGTGGGTCGACCGGTTTCACTAAATAATCCTGAGCCCCTAAAGCAAAACCCTTCAACTGATGTTGGATTTGAGTTTGGGCCGTCATAAACAAAATCGGCCCTTGATATTGCTCGCGGATGGCAGCGACAAAATCAAAACCGTTGACGCCTGGCAGCATGACATCGCATAACAGCAAATCGATCCGTTGTTGCTCTAATAGCAATTTCGCGCGATGCGCCTGATTGGCGCAGCTCACGACATAGCCTTCTTGTTGCAGAAATTCCTTGGTGAGGCGGGCGAGGGCGTTGTCATCTTCCAATAGCAAAATATGAAAACTCATCAGAATAAACTCCAACGGACGCGACGCCTATCCAGCTGCTGCGTTGATTTGGCTTCGAGATGTTTGATTAAAAAACTGTGCTCAGCGCTATCCGCAAGGGAGGATTTGATGATAAATCGGGTATCTCCCTGCAACGAGAAAGCAAAGCGATAATTCTGAAAGGAATGACCGCAGAGAAGTGGTGTTGGCTCGTTGCTGTGATACAAACATAACTCAATATCGCTGTGCCAGCTCAGCATCAACTGGACTTCACAGGGCTGATCCAGCGGGCCTAAGCAGACGCGAGGCAATAATTTGATCGAAGTTGGTTCGGCATTGCCCAACGCACTGAATAGGATCAGTAACACAGGCCATGTCCGTTTTACCATGTCCACATGACTCCGCTAAACCAGATATCGTGCTGACGTTGTTTAAAATACATGCTGGGTTCGAATTGGCTGGGTAACCACTCGCGTCGAAAGTTGGCGACAAAGCTGACATTGGTGGTGAGAGGATAATTCGCTTCCACTTTGATACTCGTGAGCCAAGCACTGTCAGGCAAATATTCATAAAGTTGCCCAGTGGTATCTTTGCGACCCACACCAAAGTGGTAATTGGCGTAATCGGCGGATAATAAGCGAAATTCAGCACTGGTCGCGACCGCGAGTTTAGAAAAATGCCAGACGTAACTCAATTTACTCTGCCATTCGAAACCTTGGTGCACTTCACTGATGTCTTGATGATAAGCGCTGGACATTTGGAAGTGGTCTTGTTGATAGAACACAGTCGCGCCCGCTAAATAGCTTAAATGCCGTTTGCTAGGATGCAGATAGTCCGGTAATTCAGCGCCCATTGGCAGTGGTAACGGCACATTCGAACTTAACAAGCCTTGGATTAATGAATCTGTTAATGAATGCTGGCGCATTAACAAGGCATCAAAACTTTGTTTGGTGGTGAGGTCGATAGACCAGCCTAGGTGTTGCCAGAGATTAAAACCCACATCGAGATTTTCGACATAAAAGCGTTCGCCATAGTAAGACCAGCGTGGCAATACAATTAATGGCGTTGCCTCATTGTTATGGGTGATGGCACCGAATTGGCCATACCCCAAGGCAATACTTGCCTCGAAGCCCTGTTCGGCAAAAGCTGGCTGTGCCAGTGCCAAGCACAGCAATGACCATACACAGGGTTGGGAGCCAGATAATTTCATATTCATATTCTCAGCATAGTCAACAATTTGCCCCGCTGTATAGCAAAATATAGCGGTTTGCTTTCGCGGGCCATTGCTGCAACTTAGGCCGCATCGGTCTGAAAATGATGCAACACAGGGTTCAAGTGATGTCTTGCAAAATCGTCACTTCCGCTGTTTTTAGCCAATTAATTGATTGAGCGAAGTTGGGTGATATTAACCCAAGCACTCATGAAAAAAAGGCTTAGAGCCAAATGTGCTCTAAGCCCAACAGACCATCTAGACATATGGCTGACACTTACAAAAACATGCAAGTTGTGGATAGTGATTGCAGTTCACCATCACCAAGTGACTTTGCCGAATTTTGCACAAAGAAACTGTACAAAAGTGTGTCATTGTGGATTTTCGGCTTGCATTCACAAGTGTGTTCGAAAGCAATTGAAAGTTTCGTATGGCAAAAAATCTTGTTTTTCTTAGAGGAACTTATTATTTAGACTTGTCATAAAATTGACTTGCTAATGCTGAATTCATTTGGACTGAAAGCTTTTAGAGTTGAACTGGTCTGAACAGTTAAAAATTGTGAAAATTGGTTGAATTTTGCCCTTGCCAAGCAGCGATTGGTTTTTGTACACTTTCAATCGCTTCTTAGCACTACAACTTATAAAATGAGTCTAAGAAGTCTGACGTTGACCAAAGCGCTGTACCGATTATACACAGACTTTCAGATGGAGTTGGCTGCTGTAAAATCAGAAGACACGGAAAACCGCCTTCTTGTGAGGGCGGTTTTTTTCATTTAAGCTCGGCCAATAAATGCACTTACCCTGGAGTGTCGCTTGTGCGTCAGTTGATTGGCTTGCTCTGTCTGTTAGGCCTCGCGTTTTTTCTACTGAGTGAAAAATGGCAACAGCCCCGCCCAAATTCTGATGCTGCAGCGTTGCATTGCCATGCCCCAATTTCTTGGCGGTTAGCGTCTTTAGATCCCCAGTTTAAGCTTGATGAAAGTCAGGCTTTATCAGCCATCCGGCAAGCGGCTGAAGCTTGGAATCAGCAGTTGGGAGCTTTGGTTTTGGTCGAAGACCCAACGCATGGGTTTCCGATTGATTTTATTTATGATGAACGACAACAGCAGTTGTTATCAGGTCAACGGGTCGCCCGCAACATCGCCAACTATGATGCCTATTTAGCCGGGTTGTCCGCCGAGCTGACAGCGCTTCGTGCCGATTATGAACAACGTTATGCGGATTTTTCCACCCGAAAACAACAGCTGCAACAGCAAATCGCCAGCGGTAGTCTCAGTGCGCAAACGATACAATTAGAGCAACAACTCTTGCAGCAACAGGCGGATGAGGTGAATGCTTATGCCGCCAAACTCAATGATAAACAACGGCATTATCAGGCGAGTATCAACGATAGGAACGCACTGATCCCGGCAGAGCAACAGCGTGCACGCATTGCAGAAGTCGGATTGTTGATCCGCAATAATCAACATTTAGCGATGAAAATCTTTGCCTACCATGATCAAGATACTTTGGTATTGACCTTAACCCATGAATTTGGCCACGCGCTAGGGATCGGACATTTACCCGAAGCCTCTGCCGTGATGCATGAGGCCTTAAGTGCGGAGCAGCAAGGTTTAACGAGCGCCGATATCCTCGCCGCCAAACAACAATGCAATTCGGCAGGTTAGTTCTGCCAATGCTTTTGCAATGATTGATAAATGATCAGATGGCTATTGGGGTCAATCAGCGTTGGGTCGACTTGATCAAAATAGGTTTTTGCGCCCGCTTTATCTTCCATGGCCATGGCGATTTCACTCAAACGGAGCAAATAAATTGAGCGAATTTTATCGTCCAGCTTCGAAGTTAAATACTCCAAGGATTGCTCGTACACTTTTCTTGCATTGACATAATCGCCACGCAGTTGTTTTGTCCGTGCCAAGTTCCCCATTGCCGTCGCAATTTTATCGGTTTCACCCGTCGGCATAATAGCTTCGAGGGCTTTAGTGCGAGCCTCTTCTGAAAGCGCCAATTGTTGCCGCTTGTCGTAAATTAACGCGAAATTACTGTTGAGCTCGAACCAAAATAATGGATCTTTACTTTTGCTGTAACGTGCCTGTGCCGCGATTAAAATGTCATACGCTTGTTCATGCTCGCCAAGCCAAATTTCTAAATTGCCCAGTTCAATCAACCGCAGTGGGTCGGCAAAGGATTGAAATAACTCGTTCAGCTGTTTATAGGCAATAAAGGCGTGGCTGCGGGCATTGTCGCGTTCACCAAAGAAGGCCAGGCTTTTCGCATAATAAAAATGCAGCTGTGCCCGAAACACTTCGGAATGGGGTTGTTTTGCTAGCAATAATTCACAGCGATAGCGCAGCGCGGCGAAATCTTGTTTATCAAACAGCAAATCAAGCAGGTAAGACTGGATTTTGAACCAAGCCGCCGATTCAACTTTGGTTGTGCTCAGTTGGTCTTTTAAATAGTTTAAGCAATCAGGACGATTTTGGCAGACCTGTTGATGATCGCTAAAATGTTCTGAAGCAAAACTGGGTGCGCTTCCCAAGGCACCTAAGATTAAAATTGCCAGTGCTTGATATCCCTTCACAACTGCTTGAGTTGGTAACAGCAACAACGACTCTCCAAAAATTGAATGTTTTGCAGTATCTGTGGTTCTGAGACGACACGCAAGAGGGGATTTTTAGCAAGATTGAAAAAGTTACGATTGGGATTCTGAGGCTGCAAGTGGTTGTTACAGCCAAGTTGCGAATTTGCGCAATTTGCAACACAAAACCTTTGAAAAAAACTAAATTTCAGCGATTTTGTGTTGCATCCAAGGCGTTAAGATAAATGATAATCGCCACCTTCTTTTGCGGTAAAACGCGGTTTGCGTCGGCCTAAGCTCGGCTGCAATTGGCCTTGGATCATTGAAAACCAATGACGACCTTGCTCATCTTGCAGTTCTAACTGCACATCGTCGATGCCGGCTTGATCTTTCGCACCTTGCAGGCCGCTGCGACAGATCATCAACGCCACATGGCGGCCGTTGTCATTAAATAACAAACCTTGCGGTTTTTCACGGCTACCCGCTAACGCAACAAATTGGGATGGGTTCTGTAAGCCGCTGTTACTGCCATCGGCAAAAAATGCCAGTAGGTGTTGATAATACACCACATAACTACAGACATCTTTATGTGAACCTGCGGCCAATGGGAAGACTTTGTCTAAAAAGCCTTTGGAGTAATCCAAGATGTGCCGTTGATGGCTGTCATTCAATGCGCTGATGGCATGAATTTCTTGTTGAATTACCGTATCGATTGGGGTTTGCTGGTCAAAGTTGATTGCAGTCATGTTCATGTTAATGTCCTCGCTCACTCTTATTGTCTGGCCCGGTAGGGTGGCGGGCGTTCTCTCAGTACTTTGTTTAGCTTCAGTCATTGCCGTTGCTTAGAAACTAGTCTATGTTGTTTTTGTGCAAAATTTGACAATTAAAACTTTACAATGTGAATTTTACAAAATGGCCAACACAAAAAGTTTACTCAGACAATCCCATTTTCTCGGAACTAAAATCAGAAACCTGAGAAAACGCAATAACTTAACGATGGAAGACTTGTCCACGCGTTGTATTCGGATCAACGCCGAACATGCGCCCTCGGTGTCTTATTTGTCGATGATTGAACGTGGAAAACGAGTGCCCGCCATTGAGATGCTTGAGGTCATTGCCGAAGTTTTTCAAAAAGAGCTGGACTGGTTTTTAGATGGCGAAGATGCCGTGCCAGACATTACCCCGCAAAAAGGCAGTCGCGGCGGGATCCATGGCATGGCGCTTGGACCGGGTTTTTTGTTCTCCAATGATATTTTGCAAATTGCGATTCCTGAGCTGTTATCGCAAACCGGCACAGGCGGTAAACAATTTGCGCAGCTGTTGATCCGTGCACACCAAGAACATCATCAAAACCATTTTCCTGAATTAGAAAGAGCGGCAGAAGAAGTCGGCCGCAAACAAATGCCACTGTCGCCGGATGATTTATTAGCAATCGCTAAGCAAGTGGGTCTAAAAATCAGCTGGTTTGATGAAACGCCAAAAGAAGTGCTCGATGAATTGGGCGTGCTGAGTAAAAACGTGGCGACTTCGTTTTTTTTACCGCCGCAAACGCTGCATTTAAATCGCATTTTGCAACGCCATCCGACACGGTTGAAATATGAATTGGCTGTGCATATTGGTCATGCCGTGTTGCACAACAAAGATGGCGTGAAAAGTTCGATGTCGGTTGGCGGTGCACAAGAAGCTTCGGACAGTAATGCTAACTTGGCGCCGCAAGATATTCTGCATGCGTGGCGCGATTTTGAATCGAGTTTTTTTGCTGGCGCACTCTTATGTCCGAAGTTACCGTTCCGGCAATTACTCGACCGCCATGGCTATGAAATTAGTAGCCACAAAGCTGCGGGCGTCTCTGCTTCGGTCGCGATGCGCCGCATGACGGCGGTGTCCCCTTATAGTCATTGGCATTATTTTGATGCCTATACCCCAGGCAAGTTAAAAGCAGTCTATCGGGGGAATGGCATCCCCTTGCCTTGGGGCAATATGCGGCAAGTGGAAGATCCGTGTCAGCATTGGGCGGTGTTCCGTATGTTTGAGGCGGCTGAGTCACAACATTCCGCACAATTATCTTTGCTTGAAGTGCAAGGGCAGCCACGAATTTATTGCTGTGAATCAACGAAGGTGATGGATTTAGCGGGCAATCCGCATGTGTTATGTGCGGGTATTGATTTAAATCCAGCCATAGATGCTCAGGGCATAGATGCCGATACTTTGGCTTTGGAATTAAAAAGTTTGTGTAACCGCCAAGGCGGTTTTGCCAAGGTGCCTGCTTCAATTCAATCGACGCTCACCACAATTAGTAATATTTTAAATATCAATTGGGTCGCGCGCAGTTTGGAAAAGCCAGCGCAGCTTATTTGTTCACGTGGAAATCATTGTCCACGTGATCCGGCGTGTTACCAACCCTGTAAAGGATAAGCCGAGTGTGTGCTTATCGGATCCAGCAGTTGGTGTTGGTCTGAAGGTTTTTGTATGCATGCTTTTTTGGAATAAGAAGTTATCGACCAACCTGTTCTGAAAATGCTCAGAACTTGCGTTAGAATCACGACAAATTTCGATGAAATTCTGCGCATCAAAGACTGTGCAAAGGTTATGTAAATTCAGTTCGCTCACGTGAGAGCCACTGCTAAAGTGGCCCGCGTTGGCACCTCGGTGGGGAAGTTTGAGATGTATCAAGTGGTTGCCATTAGCCTTGACCCAGCATTGCTGAGTTTAATCAAGCATTATTGCCAATTGGATGATCAGCGTTGGCAATTTCGCAGCTTTCCAACGGTTGGAAGTTACCTCACCGCACCGCGAACTGAAGATGCGATTGATTTGTTGTTTTTTGATGCCAAGGGCATTGTGGCAGGCTTAGAAGAAAAGCGGCTGGTGTGTTTTATGGCACCCTTGGCGCTGCGGGTGGTGGTGACTGATCCGCAACATGAAGATGTGATTTTGCAGCATTTAGAACATTTTCATAGTTTTGTTGGCCAAGATTTGAATTATGACCACCTGAAACAATTATTTGAAAACGCGGCGCGCTTGAGCCAATTGCCGTTAGCAGAATCGGCCCGACGCTTAATTGGTCGCTTAACTGAATATCCAGTATTTCCGTCGATTTGTCAGGAACTGCGCGAGCTTTTGAAGGATCCTGAGGTCGAGATCGCCAAAGTAACGGCTTTGGTCAGTCGAGATCCGTTGATCGTGTCGCGATTGATGCAATTGGTGAATTCTCCCTATATGGGGTTTGCCAGTGAAACTTGGTCATTGCAAACAGCCATCAACCGGCTGGGATTTCAGATGTTACAAACCTTGGTGTTGATGTTGTCCATCAAGGCGCGGCAAGCGGAGTTAGGCCATCGCGAGCATGAAAGCGTATTGGATGCGGTGTTACAAGACGCGGCGCAATGTCGCCAGCTCGCGCAAAGTTGTGGCTACGCGCGGACTTTGCAAGACCAAGTATTTATTACGGCAATTTTAAGTGGTTTTGGCAAATTGGTGTTGTTGCAAAATGGCTTTGATTTGTCGGATGCCGCATTACAAGAAGATGCTAAGCAAGGTGGATTGAGCTACCTCGCAGTGTCTGCTTTTGTGATGACTTTATGGGGCTTTGAACAAGAAGTGGTGCAAGCCTTGTTGCAACAACAACAATGGCAAGCAGGCGGAGCCTCCTCACAAAAGGTCAGTCGATGTTTATATTTGGCTAGGCTGAAAAAACTAAATTTAATCAGCGTGTTGCCAGAAGATGAAAAGCAGCAAATTCGCGAAGCGGGATTTGCCAGTGTGATTTAACAGGCCCTTTCGTCGATCGGGCCTGAACGACGTACAAAGGAAAGGTCTGATGTCAATGAAAAAACTGGGGTTGATGACGGCGGTGCTGGCGAGTTTAGGCGCGGGTTATTGGTGGTATTCAACGCAAGAGAGTGCGCCAACTGCCGCCAATACTGGGGCCAACTCAGCGGTACCCGGTACAGCGGTACCCGGAGCGGCGGCACCCGGTACAGCGGTACCCGGAGCTGCAGCTCCCGGAACACAGGTCCAAGGCCAAAGACCCCAAGGACAAGCACAAGGACAGCGTCCCCAAGGGCAACGGCCGCAAGGAGGCCCACGGCAAGGGGGCGGTGGCATGAATCCTTGGAATGCGCCAGTGCCTGTGACTGTCGTGACCGCACAAACCGGCGATTTAAAAGTGCAATTCAAAACCATTGGAACCGTCACGGCCAGTAACACAGTGTTGGTGCAAAGTCGCGTCAGCGGGCCATTGTTAAAATTGCATTTTGCTGAAGGCCAAACGGTTAAAGCCGGTCAGTTATTGGCAGAAATCGATGCCGCGCCTTATCAAGTCAAACTCGCCCAAGCGGAAGGCCAATTACAACAAAACGTCGCGCAACTGAAAAATGCCGAGGCAGATTTAGGGCTATACACTAAGCTGCAAGCACAAGGTTCGATATCGCAGCAGCAATTAAATGCCCAGCAAGCGCTGGTCAATCAGCTGAAAGGGTCAATCAAGTCCAATCAAGCACAAATCGACGCTGCAGCCTTGGAATTGTCTTACACCAAAATAGTGGCGCCGATCTCTGGTAAATTGGGCTTACGCAAGGTGGATGCAGGGAACCTAGTGCAAGCCAATAGCGCAGAAGGCTTGGTTACCATTACGCAAAGTTCGCCGCTTTATGTCACTTTTAGCATCCCAGAAAATCAGCTGCAGTCGTTACGCGCCGCGGTGGCCGAAGGCAAACCTTTAGTCACCGAAGCTTGGGATCGCAACGAGAAACAAATCCTCAGCAAAGGTGAGTTAACCACCTTAGATAACCAAATTGATTTGGCGACTGGCACACTCAAACTGAAAGCCAGTTTCAAGAATGAAGATGACGCGTTATTCCCGAACCAGTTTGTCAATGTCCGTCTGAATATTGCGGAAAAAACGGGCGCCATCACCATTCCGCAAGATGCTGTGCAGTACGGCTCGGAAGGGACTTTTGTGTTCGCGATTGCGGAGGGCAAAGCGGTGATGCGTCCGCTAGAACTTGGCGTGGTGGATAACGGCCGAATTGAAGTGCGCAGTGGCTTGCAACCCGGTGAGCAAGTGGTGATGCAAGGTTTGGACAGATTGCGGCCAGGTCGAGAAGTGGTGCTATTAGAAATTGATGGCGTTGCCCAAAAGCAGCCTGAGCAGAAACAGCCAGCCAAACCTAATCCAACTGCCCAAGGCTGAGGTTTGCTATGAATCTGTCCAAGCCCTTTATTTTACGGCCCGTTGCCACGGCATTGTTGATGCTGGCGATTTTGATTGCGGGCCTCTTGAGTTATCGGTTATTGCCAGTTGCCGCATTGCCGCAAGTCGACTATCCGATTATTCAAGTGTTTAGCTTTTATCCTGGCGCGAGTCCAGACGTGATGGCGCGGACAGTCACCGCGCCGCTAGAACGTCGTCTTGGCCAAATTCCAGGCCTCAAGCAAATGTCATCGAGCAGTAGTGCGGGCAGTTCAGTGCTGACGCTGCAATTTGCGCTGGTGGTTGATATGGGGGTCGCGGAGCAAGAAGTGCAAGCGGCCATTAATACCTCCTCGTCATTGCTGCCAAGCGACATGCCGTCACCGCCGATTTATCGCAAAGTAAACCCTGCGGATGCACCCATTTTAACGCTGGCGGTGAGTTCGACGTCCATGCCGTTGCCGCAAGTGTATGACTTAGTGGATACCCGCGTGGCACAAAAACTCGCGCAAGTCAGTGGAGTGGGTATGGTGAGTTTGGCGGGAGGACAACGGCCTGCCATTCGCGTCAAAGCCAATCCTGCGGCGCTGGCCAGTTTAAATTTGACGATGGAGCAATTACGCAGCGCTATTGTTGCCGCCAACACCAACCAGCCCAAAGGCAGTTTTGACGGACCATTCCGTTCCACCATGTTAGATGCCAATGATCAAATGCGCAGTACCAGCGAGTATGAGCAATTGATTGTTGCTTTCAAGGGCGATGCTCCAGTGCGTTTGGGCGATGTGGCACGCATTGAACAAGGTGCTGAAGATCGTTTCTTAGCCGCTTGGGCGAATGAACAGCCAGCGGTCCTGATTAACATCCAGCGCCAGCCAGGCGCGAATGTGATTGAAGTGGCTGATAGCGTGCGCGCGATTTTACCGCAATTAACCGCTTCATTACCTGCAGCACTGGAGGTAACTGTATTAACCGATCGCACCCAAAGTATTCGTTCTGCCGTGCGGGATGTGCAACATGAATTAATTTTCGCCATTTGTTTGGTGATTGCCGTCACGTTTATGTTCTTGCGCACCATTCCTGCGACCATTATTCCATCATTGGCAGTGCCGTTATCGTTAATTGGGACTTTTGCGGTGATGGTTTGGTTTGAATTTTCTATCAACAACTTGACCTTGATGGCGCTCACTATCGCCACCGGTTTTGTCGTCGATGATGCCATCGTGATGTTAGAAAACATCGCGCGTCATCGGGAACAGGGCAAATCGCCATTGCAGGCTGCGCTAGAAGGCGCGAAAGAAATTGGTTTTACACTGATTTCATTAACTTTTTCACTAATTGCCGTACTGATCCCGCTGTTGTTCATGGCCGATGTCGTTGGCCGTTTATTCTTTGAATTTGCGGTGACACTTGCCATCGCCATTCTGTTGTCGTTAGTGGTGTCATTAACCTTAACGCCAATGTTGTGTGCCCGCTTACTGAAAACATTACCGGCCCATCACCAAGATGCGCCCGATTGGATGGACAAAATCATCGCGCGCTATGGCGAGATGCTGCGCTGGGTGTTAGCCCATCAGCGGTTGGGAATGTTGGCGATGGCGGCAACTGTGGTGTTAACTGCGGTGCTTTATATCGCTGTACCCAAAGGTTTTTTCCCGGTGCAAGACAGTGGCGTGATCCAAGTCGTGACCGAAGCTCCGCAAGATGTGTCCTTTGCTGCAATGGCCAGTCGCCAACAGGCGCTTGGCAAGGCCTTGCTGACGCATCCTGATGTGGCGAGTCTGACTTCGTTTATTGGCGTCGATGGTAGCAATGTCAGCTTGAACAGCGGGCGTATTTTATTGAATCTAAAACCGCATGGCGAGCGCGAGCAAACTGCGGTGGAAATTATTCAGCAATTGGAGCAGCAGGCGGCGCAAGTTCCAGGCATCAAAGGCTGGTTCCAAAGTGTGCAAGAGTTAAGTATTGAAGACAAAGTGAGTCGCACCCAGTATCAATTTACCTTGAGTTCTCCGCAAAGTGACGAGTTAGCGGCGGTGTTACCGCAAGTGATGCAAGCCTTGCAACAACGGCCAGAGCTCAGTGAGGTTGCGCATGATTTGCAGGAAGAAGGCCTACAAGCCTATGTCGATATCGATCGCACTGCAGCGGCGCGCTTGGGCATTACGGTCAGTCAAATTGGCACCGCCTTGCAAAGCTCATACAGCCAGCGGCAAATAGCGACACTATTTACCCAAGCCAACCAATATCGAGTGATTTTGGAAGTCGATCCTGAGCAGGCGCAGGGGCTCGATGCACTGGATAAGCTGTACATCAATGCTGCATCCGGTGAACCGGTGCCACTGAGTGCGATTGCGAAAATTAGTCAGCAGCCCGCGAAGTTATTGATTAACCATCAAGGCCAGTTCCCCACTGTGACTTTGTCGTTCAATCTGGCAGCGGGACATTCGCTGGGTGAAGCGGTGGATGCTATCCAACAAACCTTGGCGCAGTTGCAGTTACCCGCATCCGTCGAAGTGAAATTACAAGGGGCTGCAGAGGCATTTGTTACCTCACTTGATAATACTCTGTGGTTAATTTTGGCCGCGATTGTCACTATGTATATTGTGCTCGGCATTTTGTACGAAAGTTTAATTCATCCTATCACTATCCTGTCGACGTTACCTTCAGCAACCGTGGGGGCTTTAGCGGCCTTGTTGCTAATGCAGCAACCGTTGGATCTGATTGCGGTCATCGGCATTGTGTTGTTGATTGGTTTGGTGAAGAAAAACGGCATCATGATGGTCGATTTTGCCTTGGATGCGCAGCGTCAACATGGCTTATCGCCGCAAGAAGCCATTTATCAAGCGGCTTTGTTGCGTTTCCGCCCCATTCTAATGACGACTTTGGCGGCATTATTCGGTGCGATCCCGCTGTTGCTGGCCAGTGGCGCAGGGGCGGAATTACGCCAACCCTTGGGGTTAGTGATGGTGGGTGGTTTGTTGGTCAGCCAAGTGCTGACGCTGTTCACCACGCCAGTGGTGTATTTGTGGTTTGATCGCCATTTCACCAAGTCTGAAACCGCATTGGAGCCTGAATTATCATGAAACTCGCGGATGCGTTTATTCACCGGCCAGTCGCTAGCTGTTTATTTGCGGTGGCCATTGTGTTGCTCGGCATCATTAGCTATCGGCAATTACCGGTAGCGCCGTTGCCTGCCGTTGATTTTCCAATGATTGTCGTGACCGCAAGTTTGCCAGGAGCAAGTCCAGAAAGTATGGCGGCAACAGTAGCAACGCCGTTGGAGCGTGCTCTGGGCAGCATTGCCGGCATCAAACGCATCAGTTCGAACTCGAATCAGGGGTCTACCCAAGTTCGTTTGGAATTTGAATTAGATCGGGATGTCGATGAGGCTGCGCGCGATGTGCAAGCAGCCATCAATACGGTGCGTTCGCAATTACCTGCCGGCATGCCCGGTAACCCAACGTATCGCAAGTTTAATCCTTCGCAAATGCCGGTCATGGCGTTGGCGCTCAGTTCTAGCAGCTTGTCTGCGCCGGAACTTTATGACAGTGCAGCGACCATTTTGAGCCAAAAGATTTTACAAATCCAAGGGGTCGGCGAAGTTGAAATTGTCGGATCTTCGCTGCCAGCGGTGCGCGTGCAACTCAATCCCGCCATGCTCAGCCACTATGGTATCGCGCTGGATGAAGTGCGTACTGCCATTAGTACGCTCAATACCAATGTGCCGCTCGGTACTTTAGAAACTGAGGATTTACGCTGGCAAATTGCCACCAGCCAAACATTACGTAGCAGTGCCGATTACCAACAGCTGATTATCAAAACCGTCAATGGTGCCCCGATCCGCTTGGTGGATGTG
>JACCEA011741062.1_pt1 | contig 28005 bp, 38 predicted proteins | sample 7449851 | NCBI WGS metagenome assembly JACCEA01 (sample SAMN15323453, study PRJNA562643) | freshwater metagenome | isolation source: river surface water | place: USA:Blue River Watershed | collected 2017-08-18
TAAATTTTAGATATTAAATCTATATATCCATACTTTTCAATATCTCTTAATAAAGAGATAGATCCTGTTTTAATGATTTTTCCTTCAATCATTACATGTAAATAAGAAGGTTTAATATATCTTATTAATATAAATAAAATACTATTTTTAACATAATGATTTTTTTTATAAATAACTCTTTATTAAGATATCTATAATAAAATTAGATTATTGATAATTATTTTAAATAAGTCAAACTAAGCTATGATTATGGCAATTATGGGACAAAAAATTGGTATGATCCAATTTTTTAATGATATAGGGAAATGTTTACCTGGAACTTTAATTAAAATTTTGAATTCAACGATAACTGAAATTAAACATAAAAATATTCACGGTTATAATAGTATACAAATTAAAAATAATTTTGAAGATATATCCTCAAATAATTCTAAAAGAAAAATATTATATAAAGAATTTCGTATAAAAAGTACAAAAGAAACTATTTTAAAGAAAAATTTAGATTTAAATTTTTTTAATATTGGAGAAAAAGTATGTATTAAAGCAAAAACAACTGGTAAAGGAAATTGTGGAAATATTAAAAGAAATAATTTTAAAAGAGGTCCTATGACTCATGGATCAAAACATCATAGATTACAAGGTTCTTTAGGTGCAGGTACTACACCGAGTAGAGTTTTTCCAGGTAAAAAAATGGCTGGTCGATTAGGTAATAAATTTCAAACTTTAAAAAATTTAGAAATCTTAAAAATTGATTATAAAAATAATTTAATTATTGTCAAAGGTTCTATTCCGGGAAAATTTAATAATTTTTTAACTATAATAAAAAAAGAATTATGAAACATCTAATTTATAATATTTATAAAGTCTACAGATATCAAAATCTTTTAAAGTATAAAACTTATTCAAGTACTAAAACTCGTTCTAATATTAAAGGTAGTGGAAAAAAACCTTGGAAACAAAAAGGAACAGGAAAAGCAAGAGCAGGCTCTATACGTTCACCTTTATGGCGAGGTGGTGCAGTTACTTTTGGACCACTTCCACATATAACAAAATATAAGATTAATAAAAAAGAAAAAAAACTAGCAGTTTTAAGTACATTTTTTGTAAAAAAGTTCCAAATTATATTAATTAAAAATTTAGACAAATTTTTATTACTTAATTCAAAACTATTAAAGCAAAAATATTTAAAAAAAATAATATATATTTTAAACAATAATATTAATATTAATTTATCCAAAATATTAATTTCTTTAGAAAATAATTTAAATTATTATAAATTTATTTTTTTAAAAAATTTATTTAATAAATTACAATTAACACTTAGTAATATTGTTAAATCAGATAATATAATTCTATCTGATACTAATTATATCCACTTTATAAATAAATATTTAAAAAAAATATGATAAAAAAAGAATCTAAAAATTTAGTTTATAAAGTTTTAAATTTATTATATTTTAAGTATCAAAAAGGAAAGAATTTTAATATACATACTTTTTTAATACCTAAAAATATAACTAAAAATGATTTTTTTTATTTACTTTATCAACATCCTATTTTTAAAAAATTTGAAATAATTAGTATTTATTTTACAAAACAAAAAGTTAAATATTCTTCTAAAAATCAAGTGTTTACTAAATCAAATTTGAAAAAACTTCATTTAAATTGTAAATTAAAAACTTAGTTTTAAATTATGGCCAAAAAAATTTTTTCTTTAAAAACAATTGTAACTTATTCTAAATATTTAAAAACACATTTAATAAAATCTCTTTTTAAAAAAGTTAATCGTAGTAAAGGACGAAATTTATCTGGAAAAATTACTATTCGACATAGAGGTGGAGGTCACAAAAAATTATATCGCAAGATCGACTTTTTAAGAAAATCTTATAATATTTCAAGTAAAGTTATTAGAATTGAATACGATCCTTTTCGTAGTTCATATATTGCACTTTTACAGTATAACAATGGTGAATATAAATATATATTATGTCCAAATTCATTAAAAATAGGTCAAACTTTAATTTCTTCAAATGATAATTTTTTCTTTAATATTGGGAATGCTTTTCCTTTAAAATTAATGCCTATTGGTCTTGAAATACATAATATAGAATTATATCCGGGAAAAGGAGCTCAATTAGTTCGTTCTGCAGGTAATTTTGCAAAAATAATATTAAAAAATAAAGGATATGTTCTTATAGAAATGCCTTCAAAAGAACTTAGATTAATTAATGAAAATTGTTTTGCAACTATTGGGCGTGTAAGTAATCCTATAAATTATTTAAGAAAGTATAAAAAAGCAGGTAATATGCGTTGGTTAGGTTTACGTCCAAAAGTTCGTGGATCTGCAATGAATCCAATCGATCATCCTCATGGAGGGGGTGAAGGAAAATCATCTATAGGTAAGATACATCCTGTAACACCTTGGGGAAAACCTACTTTAGGATTCCGTACACGTAAAAAAAAAAATAAATCTGATAAGTATATAGTAAAAAGACGCTATGATAAAAATTAAGAAATTAAAACATTCTCAAAAATTTCCTTATATATCTATTAGTTTAAAAAATAAATTAAATGCCTTAAATAATATAAATAAAAAAGAAATTATTAAAACGTGGTCAAGAGCTTCAATAATAGCTCCTTCAATGATTGGGTATACAATAAGTTTACATAACGGAATGAAACATATTCCTATTTATATTACTGGTTATCATGTAGGTCATAAATTAGGAGAATTTGTAACAACACGTACATTTTATGCGCATAAAAAAGCTAATATAAAAAATAATAAAAAGTTAAAGAAAAAATAATATGATCTTCAAAAATTTAATTATGAAGTATTCTTTTGATAAAATTTTGATTTCTCCCAAAAAATTAAAATTCTTCGTAAGAACAATTAACAATATTAATATAATAGATGCTTATTTTTTTCTCTTAAATATTTCATCTTTTAAAAAGGCTAAAATTTTATTAAATAAAATTAAGTTAATAATTGCAAATCTTAAATTAAAAGCTTTTTTATATTATATTAAAGAAATTAAAGTAACTAAAAGTATTGTTTTAATAAGATCACAACCACGTGCAAAAGGTAGAGCTTTCAAAATTCAACGAAAATATTCATATTTAACAATTATAGTTTCTCAATATCAAAATTCTAAAATTAAAAATATTGCGATAAAAAATCTTGAAAGATTTTTTACTATTTATTTTAATACAAATTATTAATTTATTTAATTATGGGACAAAAAATACATCCAGAATTATTTCGTATAAACATTTTTAAAAATTATAAGTCAAACTGGTATTCTACGAAATCTATATATTCAAAATTAGTTAAAGAAGATTATTTTATACGTAATTTAATTCAAGAAAAATTAAATAAATTAGCTACTATTTCTGATATAAAAATTTTACGATCATCAAATTTTTATAAACAATTTAGATATATTATTATTAATATTGACTTACTTTTACATGAAGAAGATGACTTATTGGAAAAATTTTCAGAAATTTTCAATATTTCATATAAAATAATTTCTAATGCTACTATTAAACAAAAAATAAAACTTATCAATTTATTAATAAAATATTATGTACGAGATTTAATACGACAAATACAATATAAATGTAACGTATATGTCTATATTTCTAAAAATATTTTAGAACATCCTTTCCAAAATTCGAATTTAATAGCTAAATATATTGGTGATCAATTACAAAAACGTATTCCATATAAACGTATTTTAAAAAATATTTTTCAATATACATATGAAGTTAATATAGCTTATGGTATAAAAATTCAAATTTCAGGTAGATTGAATGGACAAGAAATGGCCAGAACTGAATGGCAACAAGAGGGACAACTATCATTAAATACATTAAGAAAAAAAATAAGTTATTCTTTTTATCCTACAGAAACAATTTATGGAATCATGGGAGTTAAAGTTTGGTTATATCAAAAATAAAAATAAATATGTTAATTCCAAAAAAGACAAAATTTTTAAAAATGCACCGTGGACGTTTAAAAGGCATTGCAAAAAGAAATAACAAAATTTTTTACGGTGAATATGCTATTCAAGCATTAGAACCTACATGGTTAACTTCAACTCAATTAGAAGCAATTCGTAAAACAATTTCAAGATATACTAAACGTACAGGTAAATTATGGATTAAAATTTTTCCAGATAAATCGGTTACTGCAAGACCTAATGAGTCACGCATGGGTTCTGGTAAAGGGTCAGTTAATTTTTGGGTTGCTATTGTTAAACCTAATACAATCTTACTAGAATTAGGACATATTTCAAAAATTTTGGCTTACAAAGCATTAACTATGGTATCTTATAAATTACCAATAAAGACTCGAATTTTAAATAAAATATAATTAATAACTATGGCTAAAAAATTAAAAGTTGGTATAATCTTTAGATCTTCTTTAGAAAAAACTAGAACTGTTTTAACATATTATAAATATATTGATCCTAAATACGGAAAATTAAGATCAAAAAGAAAATTTTACATGGCTAATGATAAATATAATATTTCATGTAAGGGTGATTGTGTTTTATTTAAAGAATGTCGTCCCATTTCTAGCCAAAAGCGATGGAAAATTATAACTATTATTAACAAAAAATAGTGCATAATTATTTTAACATAATAATTTTATTATTAAAATATGATTCAAAATCAAAGTATATTAAATATTGTAGATAATACTGGAGTAAAAAAAATCATGTGTATACGCGTATTAAAAAAAGAAAAAAAATATGCGAATATAGGAGATGTTATAATCGGTATAGTTAAAAAAGTATTACCTAATATGGCTATAAAGAAATCTGCTATAGTAAGAGCTGTTATTGTTAGAACAAAAAAAACACTTAAGCGCGATAATGGTTTTAGCTTAAAATTTGAGGAAAATGCAGCTGTAATTATATCAATTGATAATACGCCAAAAGGAACACGAATTTTTGGCCCTATTCCATTTGAACTTCGTGATAAAGGTTTTTCTAAAGTCGTGGCATTATCTGGTATAGTTGTATAACTTTTATATTTTTATGACAAATTTTAAAAAACAATACAATTTTCAAATAATTCCAAAACTTATTAAGAAATTTAATTTTGAAAATATTCATCAAGTACCTAAAATAAAAAAAATAATTATAAGTTCAGGCCTAGGTTTAAAAGCACAAAAAATTCAGTTATTGAAACAAGAAATTGAACATCTAAGAATAATTGCGGGTCAACATCCATTACAAACAAAAGCTAAAAAATCTATTTCTGAATTTAATATTCGCAAAGATATGATTTTAGGTCTTTTAGTTACATTAAGAAGGGATAAAATGTACACTTTTTTAGAAAAATTAATAAAATTATATTTACCTCGAATTCGTGATTTTAAAGGTCTTGAAATAAAACACTTTGATAAATTTGGTAATTATCATCTAGGCATTAAAGATAAAAGTATATTTCCTGAATTAGATTCAATAGATCAAGATAATGGTTATACTATAAGTATTGTAATTAATTCACAAAATTTAAAACAAAATTTCTATTTATTAAAAGAATTTGGTTTCCCCTTTAGAGAAAAAGAATATTTATGACTACAGATTTAATTTCAAACATGTTAATAAGTTTACAGAATGCTATAAAACGACGTTATTCTGTATTAGAAATTCCATATAGTAATTCATGCTTAGAATTTATAAAAGTTTTATATAAGGCTGGGTTAATTAAATCTTATATATTTTATATAAAAAATAATCAAGAAAATTATTCTGAAAAAATTATAAAAATTGTTTTAAGATATACAGGTCATTGGATTCCAAAACCTCTTTTTAGTAAAATTGTTCAAATTAGTAAACAAGGAAAACGTGTTTATATTAAAGGTCCGAAATTAAAAAAAATTTTACTTAAAAAAAATTTTTCTTCAATTTATATATTATCAACATCTAGTGGAATTATGACTCATATACAAGCTTATAATTTAAAAAAAGGAGGTGAAGTCCTTTGTCGTATTTCTACTTAAAATTATAATTATAAATTATGTCACGTATAGGTAAAAAAGTTATATTTATTCCAAAAGATGTAACTATTGAAATTTTAAATCAACACATTTATGTGAAAGGAACTTATGGAACTTTATCAAAACAATTTTTACCTAGTATAAAAATTGTTTTGATAAATAATACTTTACATGTAAACAATATCGAGATTGATAAAAAATCTAGTTCTTATTACGGTTCAATAAGAACCATAATACAAAATATGATACTCGGGGTTAGCAAGAATTATAGCAAAATATTAGTATTACAAGGAATAGGATTTAAATTTCAATTAGAAAAAACTTTATTAACTATAAATGTAGGATATACTCACTCTTATAAAATTATTGTACCAGAATTTATATCTCTTCAATTAGAATCTCCAATAAAATTGAAAATTTTTGGTATAGATAAGGAAAAAGTAAATCTTTTTGCATCAATAATTCATGATATTAAACCTCCAGAACCTTATAAAGGCAAAGGAATATTATATGAAAATGAATCTATAAATAGAAAACCAGGAAAGGTACGCAAATAATTATTATGATTAAAAAATATAATACATCTATTATTAATAAAAAACAATATTTAAAAATTATTACAAAAAATTATAAAACATTAAGATTATGTATTTATAAATCAAATAACCATTTATATGGTCAAATTATAAATGATCTTTTTAATATAACTTTAACTTCGTCTAGTACACTAAATAAAATAATAAGAACCTTAAAAAAAATTTATAAATATTCACCGATTTTTATTTCATATATTGTAGGACAGTGTTTGGGTAAAAAAGCATTAATTTTAGGAATAAAATACTTATCATTAGACAAAAATAAATTTCGTTTTCATGGGAAAATAAAAGCATTAATTTTAGGTATTAAAAGTACAGGAATTTTATTTTAATAAACTATTAATTATGACAAGTTTTGATCTAGAGAATATTTCTAGTACATTTTTAGCATTTGAAGAAAAAATAATTGAGGTAAGAAGGGTAACAAAAGTAGTAAAAGGTGGTCGTAAATTAAGTTTTCGTGCTACAGTTATAATTGGAGCTATTCAAGCAGATAATTATACTAGAGTTATTGGTTTAGGGATTGGTAAAGCAAAAAGTTATAATTTAGCAATTTTAAATGCAATTTTTCTTGCAAAAAAAAATTTAGTTACAATATCACATAATTTAAATTATTCAATTCCATGTGAAATAAGAAAAAAATTTGGTGCAGCATTTATTTTTTTAGCTCCAGCTCCTCTAGGGACGGGAATTATTGCTGGAAAAGCTGTACGAGCTGTCTTGGAATTATCAGGTTTTCAAAACATAATTGCAAAACAATATGGTTCTTCAAATTTAATTAATAATGCAAAAGCAACTATTTTAGCCTTAAAATCATTATTTTCTAAAGACTCGCAATTATGAAAATTCGAAGTTCAATAAAACAAAGATGTCAAAAATGTCGTATTATTCGACGAAATGGATGTCTTTTGGTCATTTGTATAAAAGCAAAACATAAACAACGACAAGGTTAAGCTAATTATGGTACGACTTTTTGGATATAATTTATCATATAAGAAACCAATATACATTGCTTTAAAAGTGATTTATGGTATTGGTCTATCAAGATCAAAATCTATTTTAAATAAATTAAATATTGATATTAATTTAAAAGTAGGAAAATTGGATGAATCTCAATTAATGAGTATTCGTAATTATTTACAAAATTGTAGTTTTAGATTTGAAGGAGATCTAAAAAAATTTGAGTATAAAAATATTAAAAATTTAATCGACGTGAAATCTTTTCGTGGTAAACGACATTTAAGAGGTTTACCATGTCGAGGTCAACGAACAAGAACAAATAGTCGTACCTCAAGACGTTTATTCCAAAGAAAAAATAAAGATAAAAATATTTTATGATATCACAAAAAAAAATAGAAAAATCAATTCCTTTTGGTATTGTTAATATCCAAACAAGTAAACATAATACAATTGTAAGTTTATCAGACGTTGCAGGAAATGTTCTTTGTTGGTGTTCTGCAGGTATATTAAGGTTTAATCGTGGGAAAAAAGCAACATCATATGCAGCCAGATCAGCTGCATATGATGTTGCTTTAAAAATTCCATTATATAAAATGAAAGAAATTAGTATTATAATTACTGGTCATGGAGAAAATAGAGATGATATTTTATATGTTTTTAAACAACTAAGAATATCTATTTTGGATATACATGAAACAATTAGATTACCACATAATGGATGTAGACCACCTAAAAGACGTAGAAAATAATCTATAAATTATGATTACATGTTTAGAGAATTCATTTAATAAATTAGGTGAACTTTGTTCAATATATAGAATAGAGCCTCTTGAAATAGGCGATGCAATTACATTAGGAAATTCACTTAGACGTGTTCTTTTATCTAAAATTTGTGGTTTAGGTATAAATTATCTTAAATTTTATGGTTTTAATCATGAATATATAAACCTTTCTTTTTTACATGAAGATACTTTAGAATTAATTTCAAATTTAAAAAAAGTAACTTTTAAAAAATTAGATAATTCTATTAAATCTTATTATAAAGCCTCAATTAATAGTAGTGGTCCAAAAATAATTACAGCAAATTCGATATATTTTTTAAATAATCAAGAGATTACCATTATAAATCCTTCTCAATACTTATGTACAATAAATCAAAATCTTAGACTCCATATTGATCTCTATATCAATGAAAGCTATGGTTACAAAAATCTTAAAAATTTTTATAACTTTTCTTATAATAAAAAATTACACTCATTTATACAGTTAGATACATTATATAATCCCATAAAACGTGTTAACTATAAAGTCTGTTTAATTCATGATAAAAAAGGATTCTTAAAGGAATCATTAATTTTAGAAATTTTAACAAATGGAGCTATTTCTCCATCAACAAGCTTAAGAAAAGCCCTACAAATACTTTTACAAACTTTTTTTCCTTTAATTTATACAATTTAAGACTTATATGAAAACTTATTTTTGTAAATCAGAGTACCATTATTTAAAATATTTTATTTTAAATGCAAAAAAACAAATTCTTGGTCGATTTTGTACAAAAATTTGTAATATACTTCAAGGGAAAATGACCTCTTATTATACACCAGGATGTAATTTAGGAAATATTCTTATTATAATTAATACAAATTTAATCAAAGTTTCAGGTAAAAAATATAAATATAAATTTTATTATAAAATTTCTAATAGACCAGGTAATTTATATTATGAAACTTTTAATGAACTTCAAAATCGTCTTCCTCATAGAATATTATTAAAAGCAATCTTTGGTATGTTGCCTAAAAATAAAATTGGACGTCAACAATTTAAAAAAGTATACATATATACAAAAACACCTTTTAAAAAATAATTTATGACTCAATATATTCAAACAGTTGGTAAGCGAAAAACTTCGATTGCTCGTATAAAAATTTGTAAAGGAAATGGCTATTTAGAAGTAAATAATAAAGCTTTCAATGAGTATTTTAATCTTTCTAATAGATTTTTAAAAATCTTAGCTTTAGCGCCTTTATATATTCTACAAATAGAAAAAAAATATAATATATATATACGCGTATTGGGTGGAGGAAAAATTTCTCAGCTAGAAGCAATAAAATTAGCATTAGCTAGAAGCCTTTTAAAAATACAAAAAGATTATCGAACTACTTTAAAAAAAAATTTATTTTTACGCAGAGACTCACGCATTAAAGAACGTCGAAAATATGGATTAAAAAAAGCTCGAAAAGCATCACAATATAGTAAAAGATAAATTATGGCTAAAAAGAATTTACATCCAAAAATTTATAAAACAAAAGTTTACTATCAAGGAACACAAATATTAGAACTTTTAACACCTGTAAAAGAAATTTTTGTAGATGTTTGGTCAGAAACTCACCCTTTTTATACAAATTCACAAAAAGTTTTAGATACTACAGGGCAATTGGCTAAATTTGAAAAAAAATACAATATTAAATAAATTATGCCTACAATTCAACAATTAATTAAGTTTTTAAGAAAAAAAAAACATAAAAAAAATAAAACACCTGGTTTAATGGGATGCCCACAAAGAAAAGGTATTTGTATACGTGTTTATGTAACAAATCCTAAAAAACCAAATTCTGCATTTCGAAAAGTAGCAAGAATTAAACTATCAACTAAGTTTGAAATTTGCGCCTCAATTCCTGGTGAAGGACATAATTTACAAGAACATTGTATTGTTTTAGTACGAGGTGGTAGAGTCAAAGATTTACCTGGTGTTCGTTATAAAGTTATTCGAGGAAAACTAGATGCTTCTTATGTTAAAAATCGTAGGCAAGGTAGATCTAAATATGGTACACCTAAACTTTTACAAAAAATTTTAAAAACTAAATAAATATTTGCAAAATTATGTCACGTCGTATAATTATTGGGAAAAAATTACCTCAACCAGATTTAAGTTATAATAATTTGTTATTAAGTATCTTAATAAATCGTATTTTGAAAGATGGAAAAAAAGAATTAGCTAGAAAAATTATTTATAAAACTTATGAATTAATTCGTAGCAGAACATCTTATAATACTTTAAAAATAATAGAGAGAGCTATTAAACATTCAAGCCCTAAAGTTTGTTTAAAAATTTGGAAATTTAAGAAACGAACAAATATTACTATAAGAAAAATTCCTATATTTTTAAGTCGTTTTAAATCAATAAATTTAGGAATTAAATTACTTGTAACTTATGCTAAAAAACGTCCTGGTAAAAATATAGCTATAAAATTAGCAAATGAAATTATGGATGCATCACAATTCTCTGGAAATGCTGTAAGGAAAAAAGAAGAACTTCATAAAGCAGCAGAAGCAAATCGTGCATTTATAATATAGATACTTTTTAAATTGTTAAAAGCATACTTTTTAAACTTTAAAAATTATATAATAAAATTATGGCTAGATCAAAGTTTGAGCGTACAAAACCTCATATAAATATAGGAACTATTGGACATGTTGATCATGGGAAAACAACATTAACAGCTGCAATTACTGCTGTTCTTTCTACTATTGGTAATGCTACTTTAAAAAAATATGAAGATATTGATCGTGCTCCTGAAGAAAAAGCTCGTGGAATAACTATAAATACAGCTCACGTAGAATATGAAACAGCTTTACGTCATTATGCACACGTAGATTGTCCTGGTCATGCTGATTATGTAAAAAATATGATTACAGGTGCTGCACAAATGGATGGAGCTATTTTAGTTGTTTCTGCGGTTGACGGTGCAATGCCACAAACACGTGAACATATATTACTGGCAAGGCAAGTTGGTGTAAAATATTTAGTTGTATTTTTAAATAAAGCCGATCAAGTTGATGATCTAGATTTATTACAATTAGTGGAATTAGAGTTACGAGAATTATTAGAAACATATGAATATCCAAGTGAAGAAATCCCTTTTATTTCAGGATCAGCATTATTAGCTTTACAAGCTATTGAAGAAAATAATAAAATAAAAAGAGGTGAGAATAAATGGGTTGATAGTATTTTTACTTTAATGGATGCTGTAGACAATTATATTCCTACACCTATTAGAGAAATTGATAAACAATTTTTAATGGCAATAGAAGATGTTTTTTCTATTACAGGACGTGGAACTGTAGCCACTGGAAAAATTGAAAGAGGATGTGTTTGTGTTGGAGAAACTTTAGAATTAGTTGGATTATTACCTACAAAGACAGTTACAGTAACGGGACTTGAAATGTTTCAAAAAGTATTAGAAAAAGGCTTAGCAGGTGATAATGTAGGAATTTTACTTCGTGGTGTACAAAAAGATGAGGTACTTCGAGGAATGGTATTAGCTAAATCAGGAACGATTAAGCCTCATATAACCTTTACGGCTGAAATTTATATTCTAAAAAAAGAGGAAGGAGGACGTCATACACCAATTATTGAAGGATATCGTCCTCAATTTTACGTACGTACTACAGACGTTACAGGTAAAGTCTCAAATTTTTATACAAATAAAGAAAAAGTTGAGGCTGCAATACCTGGAGATAATATAACAATGAAAATAGAGTTAATAGCACCGATTGCAATTGAAGTAGGTATGCGTTTAGCTATACGTGAAGGAGGTAGAACTGTTGGTTCAGGTGTTGTAACAAATATTATTGAATAATTTTTTTATGAAATTTATAATTTCCTTAAAATCTTTTGATAAAGAATTAATATATCAAGCAGTATCTACAATTTTAAAATATCTTAAACAAAATAATTCTCAAATATTAGGTACAATTTTTTTACCAAAAAAAATTAAAAAATTTTGTGTACTTCGTTCACCTCATATAGATAAAAGTTCACGAGAGCAACTTGAAATACGTATTCATAAATGCATTATTTATAGTGAAATTATATCTTTAGAAATGTTTACAAATTTTTTAAATATAGAAATTCCGGCAGGTGTAGATTGTGATTTTTTTATACCAGAATCTTTATAAATATAATTATATATTTATAATAATATAAAAACAATGACACAAAAAAGTAATTTAATAAAACAAAAAAAAATTTTATATTTAATTAATAAATATAAAAAAAAAAGAGAATTTATTTTTTTTCAAATATATAGCAGTAATAATGCTAAATCATTAAATGACAAAATTTATTGGGTTTTTAAATTTCAAACAATTCCTCGTAATAGTTCATTAACTAGATTACGTAATTATTGTTCTATTACAGGGCGATCTAGAGGTTATTATCGTTTTTTTGGTATATCTCGTAATATGTTACGTTTTTTTGCCCAAAAAAATATATTGCCGGGAGTACAAAAATCTAGCTGGTAAGTAAAAACTATAGGGCCGATGCCGGAGTGGTTAAACGGAGTGGACTGTAAATCCATTAGTATAAGCTTTCATAGGTTCAAATCCTATTCGACCCATTATTTATTTATAAATAAATTATAAGCTGACAGAGAGATTTGAACTCTCAACCATCTGATTACAAATCAAATGCTCTACCCAATTGAGCTATATCAGCAATATTTTATTACTTTTAGATTTACGTAAAAGTAAAGATATTGTTTGGATATCATAAAATAATATAAAATTTAACATTTTTCTATCTAAAAAAATATTAACCTTTTTTATAAATCCTAAAAAATTAGAATAATTTGTTTCCATTATTTTACATATTGTATTCAAACGTAAAATCCAAAGTGAACGCATGCTTTGCTTTTTTTTTTTGCGCCCAATAAAAGCATAATTAAAACTTTGTATAAATTGTTTACAATTTTGTAAAGAAGACGAGTAACCTTTTGTTAATTTATGATACTTTTTTTTCTTTGTATTATTTCTACTAGATGTTTTAGTCATATACTACATTAATGTTGAAAGTTTAAAAATGAATTTGGTAGAAACTGTAGTTGTTTTAGATAATTTACGTAATCGACTTTTATTTTTATGAATACATAAATGACTTTTAAAAGCTTTTTTTCTAAATATTTTCTTTTTTTTTATTTTAAAACGTTTTAAAATAGACTTATTTATATTTGTTTTCATTAATAAGGGTAATTTTATTATATTATATTTTATATTAATAAAAATAGAAGCAATTTTGTTTTTTGATGATATAGCCAAAAAGGTAAGGCAATGGATTGCAAATCCACAATATTCCAGTTCAAATCTGGATATCATCTATGGGGATGTGGTGGAATGGTAGACACGTTAGACTTAAAATCTAATGACTTTAAATTAATCGTGAGGGTTCAAATCCCTCTATCCCTAATTTTTTAATTTTTGGAATTAAAAATAAATAACTTCGTTATTTTAATATTTTCTCCAAATATAGAAATTTGTTTTAAAATATATTTCTCTACTGTTAATTGATTAAATTTTTGAATAAGAAAAATTTCATTTTTCTTAACTTTATCTATCTTACTTAGAGGAATATCTTCAAAGGAAATAAATTTTAATTTTTCCAAATAAATTATATGTATTGCTAATGTTTTTAATAAAATCAATAATTTTTCATTTCTAATTACAAAATCTGTTTCACATTTTATGTGAAATAAAATATGTATGGAATTTTGAAAATATGAAAAATTAAAATAATTTTGAATATATGTTTTACGATATAATTTTTTTCTTGCTAAAGTTATAGCTTGCTCCGATAAAATTTGTCTTGCCAAAGGTAAATTATTCTTTGCTTTTAATAAAGAATTTTTGCATTCTGTTATCCCCAATCCTGTTTCTTCTCTTAAAAGTTTTAAAGAATTTATGTCTAAAATTTTATTCATATTTAATTTGAATAATATTCAATAACTTTTCGCTCATCCACATATAAATGGATGTCATCTTCTTCTATTTTTGAAATAAGCTGCGCTTTCCACGGACAATTATCAATTTCAATATATGATGGTAAATCTGTTTTAAGTTTTGTTATTGATAGTTTTGAAAATAATGTTTGACCTATTTCATCATTAGTTAAATCAAATGAATTAAGTAAAGCTAACATAGATTTTCTACGATCTCGAAACATTTCACGTTTAATTTCATATAATGAAAAATTTTTTTCAATAAGACTTTGAATTTTTATATTTTCGCTAAATGTAATTATATCAAATAAATTACAAAGAAAACTTGGTATATTGACTTTCTTATTATTGACAAAAACATGTCCATGATTTATAATTTGACGAGCTGCAGGAATACTTAGTGCAAATCCAATTCTATATAATAAACAATCTAATCGATGTTCTAATAAAATTAAGAATGGACCATTTTTTAATTCTTTTTTTTTCTTAAAAATTTTATAATAATTATGTAATTGTTTTTCCCTAATTCCAAAATTATATCGTATTCTTTGCTTTTGGATTAAGCTTTCTTTAAAATTTTCCGAGATATAATTATACATTTTTGGCAATCTCAGAACTCCATGTTCACCTGGTGTCTGACGTCTATTGTCGGGATTTTTGGCTGTTAAACCTGGCAACATACCTAATGCACGTAATTTTTTTATTCCTGAACCTGTATATTTTCCCATAAAATTTAATTATAATAAGTTATAAAAGAGGCGAAAAACGGGATTCGAACCCGCGTTTATTGGAATCACAATCCAATGCCTTAACCACTTGGCTATATTCGCCATGAAACCAAGTAGTGTATTTTATGCTAGTAATCTTAAGCTATAGAAAAAAAATGTAGAGATTGTACACTTATTGTTTTTTTTAGTTCAAATGTTATTAAATTTTGACTACATAAATAATAAAATATTTCAATTATTTTATTTCTAAAACAATTAATATATTTATAAAATTTTTTTTTTAAAGATAGTTTTTTTTTTATATTTCCTAAAAAGTTTAATAAAATTTGATAGAAAGTATAATCTTTATTTAGTCTTTTATTTTTTATATTTTTTATTAAATAAATTGCTTTATAATTTTTATAAATTTTTAAAGTATTTTTTTTTAATAAAACTGTAATCATATCTTGTAAAATAAGTGGATATTTAAATTTATCGATTACATTTTTACTTATCGTTAAAAAATAAGTTTTTAAATTTAAAATGTATAAATTTTGAAAATTATATATATTAAAAATATATAAAGAGTAAGATAAAAATTTAACTAAAACTAAAAAAAAATTTGAAAATAAATATTTAATTATAAAAGTTAAAATTTTAATTTTTTTTTTTAATTTTAAAAAATAGTATTTAACATTTTTAAATAATTTAATATAATATTCAATCAAATTATATAATATAGAAACATTACAATTATAAATAAATTTTAATCCATTTTTTGATAAAAAATCAACATTTGTACAAAGAGCACCTAAGTATGCCACATTATTATGTGTGTATAAATATTTACGTGCTTCTTGTTTTAAATCTATTAACATAAATATTTTATTTATAAAAAGATATATAGCTATATATTAATAATATATATATTATTAATATATATACTAATTTTTTAATTAATAAAAAAATTAAATGAGAAAAGCATTAAAGAAATTACTATTTAGTCAAAATTGGAACTCAGAAGATCAAGAAATACCAAATTTAACCATTGGTAACATTGTTCAAGTAAAGTATTTTTATAATTTAGATTATATTTTTACATGTGAAGGTATAATAGTGGCAAAAAAAAATAAAGGTTACAATAGAATTATAACATTACAACATATTACTGAGAAAATAAAAGTTATACAAAATTTTAACATATTTTCCCCAAATATTTTTACAATTTTAAAAAAAGCAGAAATAAGGTATAGACGAGCTAAATTATATTTTTTAATAAACAAAAATAAATAATATTTACTTTATTTTGCACCCAGTTGGATTTGAACCAGCGTTGCTCTAATTATGAAAATAGATTATGAGTCTATTGCCTTCGACCACCTCGGCCATAGGTGCATTTCTTAATTTTGATATTAAGAAAGTTTAAATTATATTAGTAATTAAAATCATCAATATCAAAATCAGAATGTTTTATAGTAACGGATGTAATTGTAGGAAAAATGCCAAAAGCTCTTAGCTTTTTAATAGCTTTACTAATTAATTTTTGATTATTTTTTTTTAATTTAGTTTCAAATTTTGATATTATTTTAACATGATAATTTAAAAAAAAACGTAAAAAATATGGTTTTAAACTTACTTTTTTAAATGAACATAAAGCATCTAAAAAAAGTTTTATTAATTGCTTTAAATTAATAATATCAGTTCTTAAATTAGTAAATTTAGAATAATTGCTAGAAAAGTTACTAATTTCTTGATAGTTTATTTTGTAAAAACTATTAATAAATTTTAACTTTTTTTTAAAAAAGAAAGAAAGTATTTTTTTTAATTTAAAACGTTTTTTTTTATTTGAACGTTTTTGTTTTCTACGAAAAGAAGAAAATTTAGTACTTAATGTATAACTTGAATAATCTCCAAATAATAAATTTTTTTCTTTATTTTCAATATTTCTATTTTGATGTTCTAATTCAATAACATCTAAAGTATTAGACAACGAATTCAAAGAATCTATCGATTCTAAATCTGAATCAAATTCATTATACATAGTAATATTTTATTTAATTTCTTTATGAAGTGTTCTACTATCACAATACCTACAGTACTTATTTAGCTCTAATTTTGATTGAGTATTTGCTCTATTTTTTGATGTAATATAACGTGATACTCCAATTTTGAGTTTATTCAAATCCTTACGGCATTCAATACATTCTAATACTAAGGAAAAACGTGCTTGTTTTTTTTTAGCCATTCTAAATAAATTTAAAAATATTTTTATTCAAGTTTTACTATATATTATATTATATATATGATAATTAAAATTAAATGAACTATTTATATTTACTATGGCATTATTTTATTTAAGTAACCTTCAAGATTTAGTAGAAATACAAAAAATAAGTTTTTTTAATTTTATTTTAAAAGATCTTAAGAAAATTTTTATAAATTATCAAAATCCTTTTCTTAAAATAAACCAGAATTTTTATTTTATTATTAATAGTTTAAAATTAAAATTTCCAAAAATAACTTTAGATACTTGTATTGAAAAAGAAAATACCTATTCTTTTAATTTTAAAATACTAGGTCAAATTTTTGCACCTAAAAAAGATAATATTTTTTTTTCAATAATAAAACGTAATTATTCTTATATAAACATTCCTTTATTAACAACAGATGGAACTTTTCTTATCAATGGATGTGAAAGAATAGTAGTTAGTCAGATTATAAAAAGACCGGGAGTTTATTTTACAAGTAAATTAGGTAAGTTTAATCAAATTGTTTATGTTGCAACTATTATTTCAGCAAAAAATCGTTGGGTACGTTTATATTTAGATGAAATATATCGATTAAATGAAAAGTTAGTTGTTACAAAATGGAAAGATATTTTTTACATATCTTTACAGGATGATAAAATTGTAGATTTAAGACTAAAAATCCCTACATTTTTAAAGAATATTGAAGTAAAAATTTTATTAAAGAATTTATTAAAAGATTTATTAAAGGATTTACTACTTAATGAGGAAATATTTAAATTCTTTAAAACATCATATTTTAATTTACTTTCTGATTTACAAGATTTGAATTTTGTATATCCATTAATAAAATCTTATAGAAATCCTATAGTTCAAAACTTAGGTGATGAAAAAAAAAATTTTCTTTATGATTTTTTTTATAGTAAAGAATCAGGTAGATTTTATTTAGATAAACTAGGACGTGATTTATTTAATAAAAAATTTAAAATAAAAATTCCTTACAAAAATAATATTCTTTCTTTAGTAGATTTTTTAAATATTATAAAAAAATTATATGATATTAAATATAATTTAGATGAAATAGATAATATTGATGACCTAGCTTTTAAACAAATAAGATCTATCGGAGAATTATTAAAGCATTTTTTTGAAATAAATCTAAATATTCAATTTAATTCTCAAAAAGCTAATTTTTATAAACAAATAGCTTTTTCAATTGATAATACATATTATAATACACCTTATATATATGATTTTTTTGCGACTAGCCAATTATCACAATTTGCAGATCAAACAAATCCTTTAAGTACTATTACACATAAACGTAAAGTTAGCTTATTTGGACCACAAGGATTAGAACGTGAACGAATAAGTATTAAGTTAAGAGATATTCATTCAAGTCAATATAATAGAATATGCCCCATTGAGACATCAGAAGGTCAAAATGCTGGTGTTGTAACAACATTAGCTTTAAACGCACGAATTTCTAAATATTTAAATATAGAATCTCCTTATATATTTATAAAAAATAATCAAATATATTTTAATTCAAGCTTACTTTTTTTAGATAATATTCAAGAAAAAAATATTTCTATTGGTTTTAAAAATTATATAAAAACCTTTAATGAAATTTTTTCTTCTGATGAGAATATTTTAAGTAAAGATCAATCAAGCTTTATTTTTAAAAATATTAATGAAATAGATGGTTTAACATTATCACCTCTTCAAATATTATCTATAGGAATATCATTAATTCCCTTTGTAGAACATAATGATGGGAACAGAGCATTAATGGGATCAAATATGCAAAGACAAGCAGTTCCTCTTTTAAATTCAAATCGCTCAATTGTTGGTACAGAAAGAGATTACAATGTAGCGTTTAATTCTGATTTTGTAATTCGTTCTTATTCAACAGGTATTATTGATTATGTAAATAATCAATATATTTTTATACGTGATACACAAAATCAAATTTTACGATATATTTTACCTAAAGATTTTGATAATAATCAATATTTGCCTACGCTTTTTAAACCCACAATATGGACTAATGAAAATATATTTAGTGGTGAAATTATTGCAAGTTCTAGTAATATAGTAGAAAATGAACTAGCTTTAGGTTCTAATCTAACAGTTGCATATATGACCTGGGAGGGATATAACTTTGAAGATGCTATTATAATTAATGAAAATCTTATAACAAATAATATTTTAACTTCAATTCATATAGATTTACATGAAGAATCTACTACATTAGATTGGTTTTATCGTGCAAATTTTGAAAATATTTTTGATCTTAATGGAATCCTAAAAATTGGTAGTTATGTTTATTCTGAAGGACCTATAATTCAACAAACAAAAATGATGACTTTTGATCCATCTTTTTTTCTAGATAAATTGACTAAAAAACCTACAGAATTAAATCAATATATAATAAAAGATTTCATTCGAATACCATCTACTATTGAAGGAAGACTTATTAAAATAAAAAGATACAAAACATCAGAACAAAATTTATTTAAAATGAGATTTTATCTTATTAGATATTCGCAAATAGAAATTGGTGATAAATTATCTGGACGTCATGGTAATAAAGGAATTATATCACGTATATTACCTAAACATGAAATGCCTTTTATTCCAAATGGAGATACAATTGATTTAATTTTAAATCCTTTAGGAGTTCCTTCTCGTATGAATGTTGGACAATTATTTGAATGTTTATTAGGAATATCTGGAGAAAAATTAGGTATTAGATATAAGATTTATTCATTTGATGAAAGTATACTAAAAAATATGTCTCGAATTATAACTAATCTTTTTATGTTTAAAACTTTATATAATTTAAAACGATCTTGGTTTTATAATGATATGTCTCCTGGAAAAATATTTTTAAAAGATGGTAGAACAGGGGAATATTTTGATAATAGTATTATGATAGGAAAAGCTTATATATTAAAACTAATTCATATTGTTGAGCATAAAATACATGCACGTGCTTTAGGACCTTATTCTGCAATTACAGAACAACCTCTTGAAGGACGTGCTAATGAAGGTGGTCAACGATTTGGTGAAATGGAAGTATGGGCTTTAGAATCTTATGGAAGTTCATTTACATTACAAGAATTATTAACACTAAAATCGGATAATTTAGAATCAAGAGACCAAATATACTATCACTTAAAAAATAGTAAATTTCTGTATTTACCTATCCCTGTATTACCTGAAGCTTTTATTTTATTAATTAATGAACTTAGAGGATTAAGTTTAAACATTTTTTTTGGAAAATCTGATAAAAATTTTTATGAAAAAACACAAAAAAAATTAAATTTATTTCAATATTTAGAATCTCATTTAAAATTAAATAAAAAAATTTAAATATATAATTATGAATGAAAAAAATAAAATAAAAATTACTTCGAAAAAATTTAACAAATTATTAAATAATTATAAAATTGATATATTAAATGAAAATTTATATCGTTTATCTTTAATAATTCAATCTTTTAATTATCTACAAATAACTTTTGCATCTCCTTTTCAAATAAGAAGTTGGACAATAAAAAAATTGCCAAATTATTTACTTTTTGGAGAAATTAAAAATATTTATTTAAGTAATAAATATAAGTTAGATCAAATTGAGTCAATTGAAGATTCATTAGGATTATTTAGTCAACAAATTTTTGGACCAACAAAAAACTGGTTTTGTAGTTGTAAAAAATATAATGGTTTAGAAAATAAATCTAATATTGGTAAAATTTGTTCTAACTGCAAAGTAGAAATAACATCCTCTAGAGTTCGTAGATATAGGACAGGTTATATTGAACTTATAAGTCCTATTATTCATAATTGGTATTCTAGTTTTTTGCCTAAAACAATATATAATATTCTTTGTTTAACTTTTTATGCTGAAAAAAAAAACTTAAAACTTATAGATATTAGAAAACAACTAATTCAAAACATAAACTCATTAAAAACAATCGATCTTAATTTAGATGAAAAAATAGAAATTAAAGAAACAATTAAAAATTTAAAAAAAAAATTAAAAAATAAGATTATTTTTGAAATTGATTTAATTAAAGATATAATATTTTTAACAATACCAAAAAATTTTAAGGGAGATTTTTTTTCTTTTTTTAATAAAGTTCAAAAATTTTTTCAAAAATATTTTAATTTTTATTCAAAAAAAATTGGTATTGAATTCTTTATAGATTATTTGAAACAATTAGATATAAATAATTTAATCATTAAAATAAAAAAAAATTTTTTAGCCAATCAATCATCATCCCTATCATTATTTTATTTACGTATTTTACAAAATTTTCGAGCAACACAAACTAAACTTGAGTGGTTATTTATAAAATATCTTCCTGTTTTACCACCAGGTGTTCGTCCCTTTTTTGCTATAGAAGATAAAATTCAAGCTGCATCATTAAATATTTTTTACGAGTATATATTAAGTATAAATTCTAAAAATTTTTTTTATAATCAAGAAATATCATTAAATTCAATATTTTATATACAACAATTACAAAATTCAGTTAATCGTTTATTTGATAATTCTCAACTACCTGAAAATTTACAAATAAAAGCGAATAACCGTCCTTTAACAAGTTTAACAGAAGGTCTTAAGGGTAAATATGGCCGATTTCGTTATAATCTTTTAGGTAAACGTGTTAATTTTTCGGCACGGTCTGTTATAATTACTGGTCCAACATTATCGTTATATCAATGTGAAATTCCTTATAAAATTGCATTAACATTATTTGCACCACATTTAGTTTATTTTTTAAAAAATAAATTTAAATTTAAATTTAGTAATGAGCTTTTTTATTCTGAAATAGATTGGATAGATTTAATATTTTATAAATCATTTTTTCTCTATAAAATATTAAATAATATAGTACAAAATTATACTATTTTATTAAATAGAGCACCAACATTGCATCGTTTCGGAATACAAGGATTTACACCTATATTAACATTAAATAAATCTATTAGTTTACATCCATTAGTTTGTGCAGGATTTAATGCTGATTTTGACGGTGATCAAATGGCAATTCATTTACCTTTATATAAAGTAACTAAACTTGAGGCACAACTTTTACTTTCTCCTCAAGTTTTAACACCGTCAAATGGTGATGTTATTTTAAAACCCTCTCAAGATATTGTTATCGGTTGTTGTTATTTAAGTATTTTTTTAAAAAAAAATCGTAATATTTTTTTTAAATATTTTAATTCTAAACAAGAAATTAATTTAGCATATTATCAAAAATTAATTGATATACATACACCGATATTAATTAATTTACCTTTAGCAAAATTTTTAATAATAAAATCAAAAGGTTATCTTATTCTATTAAATTCTAAATTAGAAACTTTAGATCATAAAATAGAAGTTATAAAATTTATCAAAAATTTAAATTATATATATTTATTTTTAGATTGTGGAATATTAATGGCAAAAAAAATTTCTGAAAAAAAGTATCAAATAAAAAATCTACTTTTCAAAACAACACCTGGTCGTATGTCTTTAGATAATTGTTTTAATATTTTAAATTAAATTACGGAAATATTATGAATATTACTTTACTTTTTACAAAAAAAATTTTAGAAAATATAATTAAATATTCTTTTTTAAACTTTAAACATTCTAAAGTTTATTCTTTTTTAGATACCCTTAAATCTTATGGGTTTTTATATTCAACAGATGCTGGAATTTCTATTTCAATAAATGATTTAAAAATTTCACGTGGAACTAATTCTCATTTAAAAAATTTAGAAGAAAGTACTATTAATAACACGTATGCTTGGGAACAAGGTAAAATAGACGATACTGAAAGATTTAATTCAATTATTAATTCCTGGACAGAAGTTACAGAAAATATAAAAGACGATATAATTAATTATTTTCAAATTTTTGAACCCGTAAATTGCTTATTTATTATGGCTAATTCTGGTGCACGAGGTAATATGTCCCAAGTAAGACAACTAATTGGAGTTCGTGGATTAATGTCCGATCAAGAGGGAAATATAATTGATACACCAGTTAATGCATGTTTTAGAGATGGTTTAAGTTCTATAGATTATTTAATTTCTGCATATGGTGCTCGAAAAGGTGTAGTAGATACTGCTGTAAAAACAGCAAGTGCTGGCTATCTCACACGTCGATTAATATTTCTTGCAAGAAACATTATTATTAAACATTTAAATTGTAATACTAAAAAAGGTATTTTAATTAATTTATCTAAAACAAAAGATGAAACTTTAAATGGATACTTTTTAGTAGATATATTTACAAAAAAGAAAACAACAAATGTTAATATAAATGAACTAAATCTTTTCAAAAATAAAATAATAGATTCAAGTTGTTTAAATTTTTTAAGATCTAAAAAAAATTTAAATAATGTTCTTATAAAAATACGATCTATTTTAACATGTGATCTTCCTAATTCTATATGTCAACAATGTTATGGAATCGATTATTCAACTTATAATTTAGTTTCTTTAGGTGAAGTTATAGGAATTATAGCAGCACAATCTATTGGTGAACCAGGAACGCAACTTACGATGCGAACTTTTCATACAGGAGGTGTGTTTGTAACTCAAATTATAAAAAAAGAAAAACTTTTTTTTTCTGGAAAAATTTTTTTAAAAAATTTTTTTATAGATAACTCTAATTTAAAAATACTATGTGGAGAACCTAAATTTATATTATATAATTGGAAAGGGTCATTTAAAAAATTGACTTTAGAAAATAAATATTTTCCAGTATTTAAATATTCAACTTATTTATATGATACAGATATTTTTAGTAAAGCAACAAAAAAGTATACTGTAATTGAGAAAAAAAAATTAAAGCCAGTTATTCTTAATCAAGATTCTAAAATTATTTATCAATTTTTAAAACCAAGAAATCTTTCAAAAGCTTTTAAAAAATTTACATCTAAAGCTAAAAATAATGTAGATCGTCGTCTAAAAAAAATTCGTAAATTATTTTATATTAATTTTCAAACTGGGACACTCAGATTAGAAACTGGGTTTTATTATAATGTAAAAAAAAATATTAATATTTATTATCCTAAAAATATTTTTTTTATTAAAAAATTAGGTTTTAGTCAATTAATTTTAAAATATAGTGGTATATGTATATGTAGTAAAAGTTTAATAAAATTAATAACTTTTAATTATAAGAAGATATTTGACTTAAAATTATTAGTTAATTTTTTTTATACAGATAAAATAAAGAAAATGTATATTATACCACAATTGCAAAATTATAAATTTATTGATTCGTACTCAAGATTTTTATCTTTTTTAATCTTACCTAATTATTCTATAAATATAAATTATTTTGAGAAAAAGATAGGAAAATTTGAAACTATAATTTTTATTTTTGATACATATACAAAATTTATTAGTGATATTCAAAAAAATTTTACTGAAAAATTGCAAATTTCAAAAGATGGTATTAAATATAAAAAAATTAATAAAGTAAATTTTTTATTTCCCAAATTTGCTATAATAAATCCTTTTTCAAAAGATTATATTTTAAAACAGTCTATTCTTGGATATATACTCACTCATGCCATTCAGGGTAATGATATTGTTCAAGGTATACCAAAAGTTAGTCAAATTTTAGAAGGAGTAACTCCAAAATTGTCAGCTATTCTTTCGATTAAACCAGGTATAAGTGTCTCTCATTACTCTTATATTGACAAATTTCCTTTCAAATATTCACCAGTATTAAATAAAAAACAGATTAATAAAAAACAGATTAATAAGAAAAAATTATTTAAAGAGAACACATATATATTTCATACTCTTTTAAAAAATTTACCTTTAGTTATTTTTAATAAAAAATTTTGGACATGTGAACAGTCTATTGAAGATTATTATGAAATAATAATGAATAAACAAATTATTCAAAAGCTAAATTTTAAATATATTAATTTTCCAGAAAAATATAATTTAAAATCAGCTATATTAGAATTTGATATATCTAAATCTATAAAGGACTTAAACAAAAATAATTTAAGATTAATCAAAATTTTTAGCGAAGAACTCTTTGAAAATTATATTAAACTATATGAAACAGAAAGAGCTTTTTATTTGAATAATGTAAATTTAAGTTTCTTAATGCCTAATAAAAAATATTATACTAAAGCAAATAATTTATTATTCATAGTAGATCATTTTAAATTTGGTTTTTTTGGACATAAAAATTTCTTATCTTCTCCTTTAAAATTATATAAATTTTTGATTAATAAAGAGAATAAATTGAAGAAAATATTTTTAAATATAGAAAAAAATAAAGAGAAATTATTAACAATTGAAAAAATGAATCTTATTAAAAATAAAACTTTGGCCGATGTCTTTAATAAAATTTTAGATTTTTGTAAAAATTCTAAAAAGATTCTTAAAAGACGTAAAAAGCGATTTCAGCTTCACTTCATGTTACAACAAATTGATTTTTTATATTTAAAGAAAATAAAATCTAAAATGAAAAAAGTAATTAAGATAATTTCTTATATTGCTAAAAAATATAAGCAAAAATTTCTTTCTTATTTTATTTCATCAGGAAGTTTAAATAGTAAAAATAAGTTTTTTATTTTAAAAAAATTTCCTTTAATTTCATCTTATTCTATAAAATCTCCATTAAGAAAAATCTCTAAAGAAGGATATTATATTGATCTGGCCGAACCAATATCTACTGGATTTATTAATCCTCACGAATTATTGCGTACCTTATATTTATATAATGCGAAACATTATATAAATATAATTAATGCTTTAGATTATTCTAGTTGTAAATTTCAATTAATAATTTTAAATTCAATACTTTCTGTTTACCAATCTCAGGAAGTTAACATTTTATTAAAACATATGGAAATAATATGTAAACAACTTACAAATCGTTCACTTTATAATAAAAATTTCGAAACAAAAAATTTAAATGCTTTATTACCTGGAGAACCTTTAGTGTCTTCTCTTGCAAAACTTGAACACAAAATATATTTAGTAAATAATACTAGATATCATATTTTAATAAGATATTATCCTGTGTTTCAAGCAGCTAAAAATGTATCTTTATCTTATGGTTTTTTATCTTCATCTAGTTTTCAATATACAAAACAAACATTAACTAAAGCTGCATTATTAGGACTTAAAGATTTTTGTACTGGAATAAAAGATCAAATTATTTTAGGAAAATTAATGAACGCGGGTACAGCTTTTCTTTATAAAAATCAAAATTTAATTGATACTATTCAATTTTATAAAAATACTTAAAAATATGATTTTATTTAAAAAAAAAATATTGTTAAATAAATATAAACAAGTTTTAGGATATTTGACTCCATTTAAAAAACATTCAAAAAATTTTTATACTTTATTATCAAAAAAGAAAAAGTCTATCTTTAATATAATAAAAAGTATACAATATTTGTATTTAGTAATTCAATTTTTACAACTTGAATATAAAAAAAAAGAACATTTTTTATTTTATATTCCAAAATATCAAGAACTTTACTTTAAATTTCATTATGCAAGAAAAAACTATTCGTATATAAGTCAACGATGGTTAGGAGGATTATTAACTAACTATTTTACAGTAAATGAAAAATTAAAAAGTTATGATATTTCAATTTATAATAAAATAATCACAAAAAAAGAAAAAAATAGAGCTAAAAAAAAAAGAGAAAGATTTTTTTACTTATTTGAAGGTTTAAAAAATTTAAATAAACTACCAAGTACTGTTATTTTTTTAAATAATAAAGATAATAACTTCGCGATTAAAGAATGTCTAAGTTTAGGAATTATACCAATAATTTTACCAAATTTAACTAAAAAAACACTTATTTCTCCATATATTATACCAATTACTCAAAATTCTCTAAAATTTAGTGAGTTTTTATTAAATGAAATTTTTAATTAATTTTATATGAATGATGAAATTTTATCAATTCAAAATTTAAATGTAAATATTTCTAATTCTACGATATTAAATAATTTTAATATTAAAATCTGTAATAAAGAAACACATGTTATAATGGGACCTAATGGTTCTGGAAAAAGTACTTTATGTAAAGTTTTAGCTGGTCATCCTTATTATAAAATAGTTAGTGGGAAAATAATATTTTTTAAAGAATCACTAATTGATATTTTACCAGAGCAAAGAGTACTTAAAGGACTTTTTTTGGCTTTCCAAAATCCAATTGAAATTTTAGGACTTACAAATTCTGAATTTTTAAGAATTATATTTAATCAAAAACAAAAATATTTACATAAAAAAGAATTAGATCCAATTGAATTTTCTTATAAATTAGAAAATTTAAAAAAAAAATTTAAATTAAAAGAAACATTTTTAATTCGAGACTTAAACTGTGGTTTTTCTGGTGGAGAGAAAAAATTAAATGAAATTCTTCAAATGTTCTTGTTAAAACCTTATCTTGCTATCTTAGATGAAATTGATTCTGGGCTTGATATTGATGCATTAAAATTAATATCACAAAATATAATCAAATATATGAGCAAAAACACAATATTTTCAATATTATTAATTACACATTATGCAAAAATAATAAGATATATTAAACCTTCTTATTTACATGTAATGATTGAAGGAAAAATCATTAAAACAGGATCTATCTCTTTATTAAGAGATATTGAAAAGTATGGATATATAGATTTAATATCTAAAATTTA
>JACCEA011278847.1_pt1 | contig 27977 bp, 23 predicted proteins | sample 7449851 | NCBI WGS metagenome assembly JACCEA01 (sample SAMN15323453, study PRJNA562643) | freshwater metagenome | isolation source: river surface water | place: USA:Blue River Watershed | collected 2017-08-18
CGGAAGATTGAAAATAATTTGGATACTTCATCGGTTTAGTTAAATTTGTGTCCTATTCATCACTTAAAAAAAGAATTGTGTCGTACGAAAACAAAAACTTTGACGAAAGCAGGGGCGAAAGCCGTAACGAAAGTCTGTACAGCAAACGCATAAAGGCAGGCAAGAGGAGGACTTACTTCTTCGATGTGAGGGCTACGCGCGGGAACGACTACTTCATCACTATCACCGAAAGCAAGAAACGTTTTGACGACAATGGTTATGACCGTCACAAGATGTTTCTGTACAAGGAAGATTTTAACAAGTTCCTGTCAGGCCTCACCGACACAATCAACTACGTGAAGACCGACCTTATGCCGAATTTTGATTTCGATGCTTTCAACCACGATAACGAAAACGAGGAGGGCGGTATGAGCATATCTTCATCTGTAAGTGATGAAATTCCTGCAATTGCAGCTTCTTCAAATGATAACACAAGTGTTGACGAGTGGAAAATGTGATCTGACTCATCTTTATAAATAACTAACCTCGCGTAACAGCGAGGTTTTTTTATGTTGCCTGATCTTCACTTTCTGAGGGAAACTTTCCACATTCTTGCCAGCGCCATGAGTCGCGATCTCATCATCCGGACTCCACCCACGTGCAGCGATACAGGCGCTACACCCGCTGTTGTTGCTGCATCCAGCACTCTGTAGTAACGCTCAAGGCAAACATCCATACTAAATTCGGCCTCCGCCAGTTTTCGTGCAGCCAAACGCCGCTGAGCCACCGGTATAACTGATATTTCCCCTATCTTCTTCACTGCTTCAACGATATCCCCCACATCAAATGACCTGAAACATTCTCCGGCAAACGTATGGTGTTCGTAGTCCTCAATGCCGCTCACCCGCGTACCGACAAAGCCACAACCTGCAGCCAGTGCTTCCATCATTACCAGCGGAGTACCCTCAAAATTGGACGTAAGAACAAGCAGATCTGCCCTGCTTAGCAGTTCATTCACCTGCTCTGCACTCAACCATCCGTTAAACGTGACCTTGTCTCCTGCCCCAACGTCCTCAAAATACCGACTGTACTCCTGCTTGGACAAAGCGTCATTCCCGGCAATATCCAGGTGGAATGGAAAATCCTGCGCTGCCAAGGCTCCGGCAATCTTTACAAGGTCGCCAGCCCGCTTTTGTTCGTCGTTAAACCTGCCAATGAAAACCAAGTTGGTTATTTTGTCCACGCTGGCGTCCTGAGGCCGAACAGGTGGCAGGTTGATACCGCAAGGAATTGCACTCACCCTTTCAACAGGTACGTCTGGACATTGCTGCAGAAACAATCTTCTGACCCGCTCCGACACACACACGCAGGCCGCCATTTGGTCCTTATATCGGCGCCCGATCTCGTAATAATAAGGATCATCGCAGTGCAGTACCCCCACCATCGGATTCAGGTCTGCAACGGCGGCAGCACCCGCCCAAACTGCCCGGTCATCTGAAATAATAACCGGAACACCCTGTGGCACACCCTTCTTTATAAGTCTCGCATACACCACGGCCCGGTAATCCTCCGTTCCGAACTCAAACTCATACCCTGCCTTTTCGGTCACCACAGTCATGCTGCCCTTATGTGGCTGTAAAAGTGACCAGATCGACTCTCGCCCTCCGGAATTATGAAATTCAGCGGACGGCTGCACGGTCACAAACCACACAGTATGGCCGGCATATGCAGCATTTGCAGCCGCATCCACCATCCACCGGGTAACACCACCTCTGTGGTAGGGATGACACAAAAATGCCAATTGTCTCTTAGCGTTCATCGCAAAAAACCGCTAGCGCGGCAAGTGTCCAAATTAGTGTTTTTAGGCAATTCGTGACGCATATTTAATTCTCTATCCAAACAAGGCGCCATACTGCGTACATTTGCATCCTTATCAGGCAAAAAAATGAGCGAAGAAAAATCACTAAATTTTCTCGAAGAGATCATTGAAAAGGATATTGAGGCCGGCTTGCATGGTGGCCGTATACATACACGTTTCCCACCCGAGCCAAACGGCTATCTCCACATTGGGCATGCTACTTCTATCTGCCTCAACTTCGGATTGGCGAAAAAATATAACGGCAAATGCAACCTGCGCTTCGATGATACCAACCCTTCAACCGAAGAGACAGAATATGTAGAGAATATCAAGAACGACATCAAATGGCTTGGCTTCACTTGGGATAATGAACTGTATGCCTCGGACTACTTTGAGACCCTGTACAACTTTGCTGTACAGCTTATCGAGAAAGGGCTGGCTTATGTCGACGACAGCACGGCTGAGGAAATAGCTGCACAGAAAGGTTCCACTACAGCCCCCGGTACCAATAGCCCGTACCGCGACCGTACGGTTGAAGAGAACCTCCGCCTGTTCCGCGAAATGCGCGATGGCAAGTACAAAGACGGAGAAAAGACATTGCGTGCCAAAATCGACATGGCGCATCCAAACCTTTTGCTGCGCGACCCGCTGATGTACCGCATCAAACATGAACACCATCACCGCACAGGCGATAAATGGTGCATATACCCAATGTACGACTTTGCCCACGGTCAGTGCGATAGCATCGAAGAAATTACTCACTCCATTTGTACACTCGAGTTCATACATCACCGCCCGCTGTACAACTGGTTCATTGAACAACTGGGTATTTTCCCTTCAAAACAATACGAGTTCGCGAGGCGTAACCTCACCTATACAGTGATGAGCAAGCGTAAGCTGCTGCAACTGGTCAATGAGCGCCATGTAGCAGGATGGGACGACCCTCGCATGCCTACCATCAGCGGTATGCGCCGCAGGGGTTACCCGGCAGAGGCCTTCATTCGTTTCTCGGACACTATCGGTATCGCCAAACGAGAGAACATCGTTGATATAGGGCTGCTCGAATTCTGCGTGCGTGAGCACCTCAACAAGACAACGAACAGGGTTATGGCCGTATTGGACCCCGTGAAGCTTGTGGTAACCAATTATGCCGAAGGCACAACCGAATGGTTCACCGCCGAAAACAATCCCGAAGATGAGGCAAGTGGAACCCGGCAGATCCCGTTCACCCGCGAACTGTGGATAGAACGCGAGGACTTTATGGAGGAGGCACCAAAGAAATTCTTCAGGCTCACCCCCGGCAACATGGTGCGCCTGAAAAGCGCCTACATAGTGAAGTGCGACGGATGTGTGAAAGACAGCGAAGGCAACATCACAGAGATACATTGCACCTATCTGCCCGAAAGCAAAAGCGGTAACGACACCAGCGGACTTACAGTAAAAGGTACAATTCACTGGGTAAGCGTTGCTCATGCACGCACGGCAGAGGTACGACTATATGACCGACTGTTCAGAGTAGAGGACCCTTCGAACGAAGACGGCGATTTTAAAGATTACATCAACCCCGACTCAATACAAGTTTTACCTGCAGTGTATATCGAGCCTGCACTTGCCGACGCAAAACCCGGCGACCGGATGCAGTTTATGCGCAAAGGCTACTTCTGTGCAGATGTGGACAGCACTCCGCAGAAGCTGATCTTCAACCGTACGGTGACGTTGAAAGACGCATGGGCTAAAGAACAGAAAAAAGGGTAATTATTACTACATACAAAATGCGGCATTGACTAGCCAAAGTTGTCAATGCCGCATTTTAATTTAAAAGAACACAACACATTACTTGGCAGCAACCATGCTGATCTCCACCTTAACACCCTTGGGAAGACCTGCAACCTGAATGGTCTCGCGCGCAGGAGCATCGTCGCCGAAATAGCTTCCGTACACCTCATTTACCTGTGCAAACTGCCCCATATCCATCAGGAATATTGAAGACTTAAGCGCATTAGAGAAATCCATTCCTGCAGCCGATAGAATGGCAGCAAGATTTTTCATTACCTGGCGGGCTTCTGCCTGTACATCACCCTGTACCAATTCGCCTGTCGACGGATCCAGAGCTATCTGCCCCGAAATGAACAGCATATTACCGAATTGTACTGCCTGATTGTATGGTCCTATTGGCGCCGGTGCGTTCGTGGTATTAATGATTTTCTTTTCCATGATTACAAATGTACTGCGCTATGTACATTTGCACACTATCTATGTCATACCTTTTACATATTGATACGTCTACCGATATTGGCTCGGTAGCGGTCAGCCACAATGGCCAACTGGTACATTCTATCTCTGGCGTAGCAGCGAGAAACCATGCCGGCACGCTCAATTCCATGATATCCGACTGCCTTACCAGTGCCGGCATCACACTCAGCGAGCTTGCAGCAGTGGTTGTTTGCGCCGGACCCGGCTCGTACACGGGCCTGCGCATTGCCATGGCAACTGCAAAGGGAATATGTTATGCGTTAGACAAACCACTCATTCTCAATAACAAACTGACGCTTTTGGCAATGAAGCAGTGTAATAAAGAGAATGATGATATATCAGATTCTGTGGCTGCAATACTTGTCGCACGCGAAAAAGAATACTACATGTCCATATACAACATAAATGGAATATGCACACAAGAACCAATTCACTTAACCGAAAATGCCGCGCTGGAACTGTTAAAAAAATGCCAAAAATTGCATGTTATCAGCGACTTATCCGAAGAAGATTTTCATAAAATGAACCTAGTTCCCGTCACCTTTACTGCAGACATTACAATTGACAATATTTTTTGGGCAGCATTTGCATACGAAACATTTACTTGTCAGGATTTTGTCAATATCGCAGCGGCGGCTCCATTCTACCTGAAACAAGTTTACACACATAATTAGCTGATTTTCAATAAACTAAAAAACATTAACGACTTTATTAGAATCTATTTTAACGGAATGTTAACTTTTTTTATAAATATTTAGCACCTCATATCGCTTTAAATACGTATGTTTGCAAAATATTCACATTGATCCTCTCATACTGAATAAATAATCAACGTTTTTTAATCATTTAACATCGTAAAATTTAATTAATGGAAACGACGGTATCGGCAAACACTCTGGTAATTAAGGGTTCGAACGAACAGATCAAATTGGATTACGTAGCTGTAAAGAATGCAGCTATGACATTGAGGGCTATTAACCATAAACTGCGCCAGCAGATCGTGAAATTGCTTGAGGAAAACAAACGCATGAACGTAACTGATATCTACGTTAAACTGCGTCTTGAACAGTCAGTAGCGTCACAACACCTTGCCATCCTTCGCCGTGCAAACATCGTGATCACTGAGCGTGACGGTAAATTCATCCATTATGCACTGAATCATGCACGCATAGCTGCTGTTGCCAAGTTCGTAAACGAACTGGTTAACTCAGAAGAAGCTGCTAACTAATCAGCCTAACTTCCTGATAATAAAAAACCCCGGACATCCGGGGTTTTTTATTTAGACATAGTTTCGATTAAAAATTACAAACGTTCATTGTTTCCCAGGCGCTTTAGCATTTTCGCATGCGCCAACAGGGCACTCCTTACAGAAGGCATCACCTGATAAGGAATGTTGTATTCTTTGGCCACATCTGCTACTATCTTTGCGATACGCGGGTAATGAATATGGCAAACGTGCGGAAATAAATGGTGCTCTATCTGGAAGTTCAAACCACCTATGAACCAGCTTACCAGCTTGTTATTGGGGGCAAAATCAGCCGTGTTCATGATCTGATGTACCGCCCAATTGTTTTCCATTTTTCTCGTTTCATCGGGCCGGGCAAAGTCTGAAGTTTCCACTACGTGCGCAGGCTGAAAGATACAAGCCAGCGAGAAACCGGCCACTACATGCATTGCGAGGAAACCGCCCAGTACATGATACCATGCGAAACCGGAAAAGAGTATGGGAAGAATAATGATGTACGCGATGTAAAAAACCTTTAAGAGGCTCAATTCCAGGATAGCCTTTTTAAACGTAAGCTTTTCTTTCACCAATAGACCTTGCTTATTGTACAACAAGATCTTGATGTAATCTTTGGCAGTCACCCAATAAATATTCATCAGGCAGTAGAGTCCCCAGGCATAAATGTGCTGGTATTTGTGAAAGCCCCTCAACGGCTTTTCGGGTGTCATACGCAGTGCTACTCCAGTTTCAATGTCTTCGTCCAAACCTCCAATATTGGTATAGGTGTGGTGCAGAACATTGTGCTGAATACGCCAGTTAGGAGCATACCCACCAATAAAATTCAGCAGATTGCCCAAAAACATGTTCAAGCCCTTGTTGTCAGAATACGCCCCGTGATTGGAATCGTGCATGATACTTGTGCCTATCCCCACTATTCCGGCACCCATTAACAGCCACAGGCCATAATACAGCCCCAGACTGAACTTTACCAAACCAGTGACAATTAACACATACGGGACTATATACATCGCCAGCATAGCTGCTGTCTTGACGTACATTGCTCTGTTGGAATAATGACTGATGTTGTTTGATGAAAAATACTCGTTTACTCTGTTTTTCAACGTATCGTAGAAACTGTCGTTTCCTTTGGGGGCAAATTTTACTAATTGCTTCTTTCCTACTTCGCTCACTTAAAAAATTTTAGCGAATATAACAAATAATATTCGGTTTTACAACAATAAAATATAATCGTCAATTAAAATACAATCCCCCATACAACCGAAGTCGCATGGGGGACAGTCACATTTAGTAATTGATACTACCTCAAAGTCTCGTCCAGCCACTTAAAAAACTCGCGCTGCCAAGCGATGCCATTCTGCGGGTGTAGCACCCAATGGTTCTCGTTAGGCAGGTACAGCAATTTCGACTTTATGTTGTGCAGTCTTGCCGCCTGAAACGCTTCCAGTCCCTGCTCAATGGGCACTCTGAAGTCGAGACCACCCTGAATGATCATGATAGGCGCCGTCCATTTATTCACAAAATTGCTCGGATTGAATTTGTCATAGCTGGCCGGCACGGGCTGCTTCCAGTATGGGCCTCCAATATCCCAGTTCGCAAACCATAGCTCTTCGGTAGTGCCATACCAGCTCTTCAGATCAAAAAGGCCGTCATGGGCTATAAACGACTTGAAACGGTTGTTGTGAATCCCTGCCAGCATAAACACGCTGTAACCTCCGTAACTAGCGCCCACACAACCCAAACGGCTCTTGTCCACGTAGGGCGCCTTACTCACTTCGTCAATCGCTGTCAGGTAATCCTGCATCGGCAATCCTCCCCAATCCTTGCTGATCGCTTCATTCCATTGCACACCCCAGCCCGGCATACCACGGCGGTTGGGAGCAACAATAATGTAACCCTGTGCTGCCATCAATTGGAAGTTCCAACGGATACTGTAGAACTGCGAGAGCGGCGACTGAGGTCCTCCCTGACAATAGAGAAGTGTGGGATATTTTTTCTTCGGATCAAAATCGGGCGGATAGATAACCCATGCCCTCAATGTAGCGCCGTCGGGGGTAGGTATAGATTTAAGCTCTGTTTTGCTCATCTCTATGTCCTTATACATGTTGTCGTTCTCTGACGTCAACTGGCGCATATCGCCATACTTTGGCTTCACAGCATACAGCTCTGACGCGTGGTTCATGTCGCAGCGTGATACAATGATCGCACCCCCTGCCTGACCAACAATGCCATTGATATCCCACTTTCCCTTCGTGATGTTATTGACATCTATCTTATCCCGGTCGCTACGCGGAACAGCCACATCAAAAAGCTGCACAGTGCCCTCAAATGGCGCATTGAAATAAATGCGGTCGCCTGCTGTATTCCATATAAAACTCTCGGCAGTACCGTCCCACTTAGATGTAAGGTTGATCTTCTTACGGGTTCCCACATCCATCATCATCACATCATTCTTGTCGGCCTCATACCCGTCGCGCGACATGCTAAGCCATGCTATTCTGCGGCCGTCGCTGCTGAACGACGGATTGGTATCGTATCCCGCCATACCCTCTGTCCAGTTGGCCGACTTGCCGGTAGCAACGGTGTAGAAGTAGAGATCTGTATTAGTGCTTGTCGCATATTCCTTGCCGAACTTCTTCTTACACACATAAACAAAACCCTTGCTGTCCGGCGACCACACCAGATCTTCTGCTCCGCCAAATGGCTTCTGCGGACAATCATGTGGCTCGTCCTCCATTATATCCTTAACAGTACCCTCTTTTAGGTCGGCTATAAAGATGTGAGAGAACTTCCCGTCTTCCCATGTATCCCAGTGGCGATAGTTGAGGTCAGTATACACTTTTGCAGTAGTGTTCGGCAGATCCGCGTAAATGTCCGTGCCGTTCATCGGCTTGATCAATACATCTTTAGAGAAAGCGACGTACTTGCCATTCGGAGCAACCCACACATTCTCAGCACCCTGTGCGCCATTGAATATCTCCTTCCAGGTGTTTCCGCTGTCGACGCTCTGGTACACTGCATTATCAGAAAACGAATACCATGCATTTTCATACCGCTGACAAATGGTGCGGCCCTCTGTGGTAAACTCCTTACGGCTGCCATCCTCCAGATTCAAACGGTATTGGTGTACCGTACTTTTCTCCGTATGCCAGTCCACCGTCTTCGATGTGTAATAAACATACTTTCCGTTGCGGCTCACTTCGTTGCCGCTTACACGGTGCAGACTCCAGAGTGTCTCGGGCGTCATACGCTTCATTTGTGCATTCGCTACCGCAGAACACACCATGAGAAGTAATACAGATATCCGTTTCATATTATTTCTGAATTATCGGTTTTTTGTTGACTTGCTGCCTTTGCCGCCATCTGCTTTCCCGGCCGCCTTAGGCTTTTGTTCGAATTCAATGGTGTGGTCCCAGCCTGCTTTCAGCACCAGTGGCTGTGGACCGGGATACACGATCTCCGGCTGTTTTCTACCCAAAAAGTCGCCTGTGCTCCACCTGCCATTCCCATCTTTGTCGGCAATGATCCTGAAGGTGTACGTTGCGGGCTTCAGTCGTTTGAACGCAACCACCGAATCGGTGATACGCTCCTGATACACCGTGTCCGCCCCTGCAGTCATCATCAGGATGTGATCAGATCCACCCTTCTGCGCCTTTGCCGAAAAACGCCCCGGCATCTCCAGCTTGATCTTACCATAGTCGTCCCTATCCATGGTCCTGAATCGGTATCGGGCGCCCTTAATGGCTTTCCCCGCCGTATCTGTCACAAAAGCGCTGTCGGCTAGTAATTCATACACAGTATTACCTGCCAACTCCGCAACTGCGTTGACACGCATCTTTCTATCCAAATCCTGCCTCACTTTCAGGGGCACCGTCACCCAAACACCTCCGCTATCGCGGCTCAGGCGCAATCGACCTTCCTGTAGCATCACAGGCGCATTGAAAACAAACCGGAACGAATCTGTTACATCAAATGTCCTTTTGCCAATGTCCGTCGAATCAACGTTCAGCGAATAGAAGAACCCTGTATCCCTGGACATGCGCTGTTTGGTGCGCATACCTCCTTTTTTGCCCGATGCAGCAGTATCTGCAACCGCATTCGCGCTATCTGTTACTTCAGGAAAAAGCCTCAGTACAGGTGTCGCTTTGGTGGTATCCCCGGCATGAACAATATCATCATTGAAGGCAACCATTTCTACACCGCCGTCATACATCAAATTGTTGTTGTCGTCTCTTATCGCATACAACCTGAAATCCCGTCCGGGCAATCCTGCAAACCTGAACTTCCCGCTTCTGTTCGGTTTTACGGCATACATGGGCTTCTTCCTTATGATGGCAGTATCATTCTCTGATGCTTTGTACAACACAACAAGCACACCCGACGTATCAGCAATTCCGGTAGTTGCGTTAAGCACACTTCCTTCTAAAGACAACGAATCGAAATACCCCCCTGTACTGAAGGTATAAGTATACTTTGTGAGGGGGTTTCCCTCATGGAGGTCGCGTACCGCGCTCCCGAAGCTGACCCTGTAGGTGGTGTTCTCTTCAAGCAAGGTATCGGCAATCGTAACCACTACGTGTTTGTTGGTTGCCACCGCTGTAGGCGCAAACTGCAATATGGGTGAAATAGTGATCTCTTTAGACGGTTCAGCCAATGTAATGTACTCATCAAAGTACAGCTCCAGTTTCTTTACACGGGTGTTCAACAGCGAATCGGCGGGCGTAAGTCGCACCAATTTGGGTGGGGTAATGTCTTTCTTGCCTCCTGTGGGTGCCGAGATGTTGGCACAACCCGCCAGCAGGCCGAACAACACCACCAATATAGCAAATTGACTACCGCTCATCAGAGCGCCAAAAATACACTATTCCCTGTCAGTAAACAGCAATGGCCGCTAAAATTGAGCACTATCTGCCTCCCTGAGAACGCCCGGGAGCCGGAGTGGACTCCCTCTGCGGAACCGACTCTCTTGGTTGCTGTTGCCTTGCAGGTGGCCTCGCACGCTGGCGCGGTGCTGCGGCCGGTTTTGAAGGTGCTGCAGGCGCTTGTCTCGGTTTGGGCTCAGGAGCAACATCCTGCTTCACATGACGCGACACATCCCATTCATATGGATTATTAGAGCGCTTGGTCTGTTTTTGCGGCTCGGCTACCTGGTTAATGTTAGTACCTGGTGTCACAGCATTCGCTTTCTTCTCCTCATTTACTTTCACCCTGAAAGGTGGCAGACTGCCTGCACCTGAACCCACTTCCATCGGCGCGCGCAATGGTTTGGGCGCAACAGAAAACTCAGCAGGAGCGGTTTCTTTGGGATTCACACGCGCCATCTGTCTGATCTCGGCAGGGCGGAACATCCGCACCTCGTCATTATGAATGCGTGTAACCTGATTCTTTGAGTTACGCACTTTGAACACCTGCACCGGATTGCCCGTCACCTGGCGCACCTGCGCAGCATGAGGTCCGGTATGGTACACCACGCCGCCATGTTCGAAGGTATTTCCGATGATGCGGGTGTTCTTGATGTTCTTTTTATTGTCGCGCGGGCCGCTCCAATAAGCGTAATAATGATCGCTGTATATGTAGCGTGGCGGGATGAACACCCACCAATCTCCCGGACACTTATAGGAAGTGAGCGACATACCGTCCTTGTAATCAGGACCCAGCGGCGCCCATCCGTAGAAAGTCTCACCTACCCGCCAGCTCACCCATGCCGGGCCCCAGTAGTTGCCCGGTATCCACAACCAACCGTAATATGCGTCATACGTCCAACGTCCGTAATGGAAACAGGCCCATCCCCAAGGGTATTCCGACACCCAGGTATTACCAAACTCCGTCATTACCCAATGGCCATTTGTGTAATATGGACGGAAGGAGGCGTCCTCAGAAGGAGACCATACATAGCCATACTCCGGGTCTTGTATCCACTGGCCGTATGGCGCCAAACCCTGATAAAAATCGTCATAAGACAGATAATCATCATCATACTGAGCCCTGCAGCCCACAGAAGGCAAGGCAAGTATCAACAGAATAAATAGAAATTTCTTGTAACCGTCGACTATCGACACAAAACGAGATTCACTCGAGAGCATAATAACAGGCATGTAGTAAGTGATGCTACCCGTTGCAGGCAGCTTGTAAACGCGGTAAAGATAACGCTAATACATCTAAGTAGAAGGCGTATTATGTTGAAAAAAAGAGGAAAGTGGCCCACCTAATTCTTGAAATTATCACATCAGGCTGTTATCTTTGCCACACTTAAATTAACAACAATGCCAAAAAAAGTCAAACCAACGGGTAAGCAAAAGTCAATGTTTTGGTTGCACAGCCTGGTTTTTACCATAGCAACTATCCTTTCCTTCATGTTTTATGACAAAGGTGTGAAAGGTTGGGCGTATCCTTGGCATGCCTGGACAGTTGCTGCATGGGGCCTTTGTTTACTCGGTCATGCATGCATCGTTTTCGCAAGCATCGAAGATCCTGGCTACGACACTTATCGTCAGCAGCAGGGCAAACAATAATACACTTTCAACGACATTTACAGCGTTGGGACCCTGAGGATGTAGCAACAAACCTAGTTCGACGACGTTTGAAGCACAAAAGATATCTTTCCCTACGGATTCCCGAACGATAATATTTGTAAGTCCCCGAATCCTCGGGGACATTTTTTTCATATTTTATTTCAACGTTTATGAAATCTTATGAAAAATACTGTAAATTGTGAGTAATTAACTTTCGGCAATATTTTTTTAACTTTTAAAATTATAAGTAAATGGACACTTCAAAAATGATCAAAGCATACTGCCTCAAGACAAAGGAAAAGAATGTTCCTATGCAGGACGCGGTTATCACACGCACAGCTCGCGGTGGTTATATGGCTGCAGGTCACGATGGCAAAGGCAATAAAATGGCTGCTATCCTCAACGAAGCAAAAGCGCTTCAGGCCATTAAAGACGGAGTGGCTACCAAAGGATTCTAGGTCGCTGATAAATGCACTCATCAGGCCCCGGTCTGCATAACTGTATGCAGTCCGGGGCTATGTTTTTCTTATCACCTGCTTGCACCACATTTTCACACTTCTCTTGGTGCAGACTTTCTTATTTTTGAACAAACACCATCCCGATAATATGCGCACATTGCTTGTCACCTTGCTATTACTCCCCGCTTGCTCCGCTTTGCTGGCTCAATCGGCTGCCGACAGTGTGGTGGCGTGGAATAAATGGTGTGCTAAAAAAGATACCCTTCTTCTATTTTATGGGGCCAACAATACTATTCAGGTCTACTGTAAAGGAATGAAGCCTAATGAATTCAAACTGAAGTCACTCGACAAGAACCTACGCATCGGCTCACCCGAAATATCCGGCGACACCGTTTCTGTTCTGGCCATGCCCTACAAAGGGAAAGACCCTGTGCTGAAACTTGCCGTCCTCAACAGCAAAACTTCGAAAGTGATGCGCACACTCACGTTCGCTGCAGACAGCATACCAAAGCCGGCCGCAAGACTGGGCAGCATCAACAATCCAGAATCGTTCAAGAAGACAATTCTCAGCCAATCAAAACTCAGGGTCTATTTCCCGAATTCACTGTATAGTTACCCCTATACTGTGAAACAATACGTATTCAAAACACACAATCCCAAAGGCCCGGTTTCTATTCCGGTCAATTCATTCTTCCTGAATACCCCCGTTCTACGAGAGATAGCCGAAACACCTGATGGAAACACTATTGAATTCACTGAGATACAGGCAACATGCCCCGAGTGTGCTACTCGTACACTTGACGACCTGCGCATAAAAATAAAGGTGGGGTCGTTAGACTCCACCCATATTATTCGCGTTCCCGCTAAATAGCGATAGCGACAACTATTTCTTTTTGAACAAACCTTTCAGGCCTTCTTTTGCTTTCTCAGCGGCGTCTTTAACTGCTTCTTCAGGTTTCTTGTTGCTTTCGCCTGTCAGTTGTTTCTTTATTTCCTCCTTGGTCTCGGTAACCACCTGCTGCTTGATGGCTTTCACCGTGTCCTTCACTACTGTTTTCACACTGTCCACCTTCTTCTCTATTGTCTTCTTGATCTCCTCCTTAATGTTGTTCACCGCATTACCCGCCACGTTCTTCAGATCGGTCTCTACTTTAGGCTTCGTTGTCGTACCTGTGATGTTCACCGCGAAGTTGATCTTATCACCCAACGTTATTGGTATCCCTTTGCTGGCCGCCTGACTCACCAGATTGTTCACCATGGTATTGCCCGCACTACCCAGCAGCGCTCTTGGCACCACTACTTTCGCACCATACTTCAGCGTCTGGTCAAATCCGTGACTACCCGCGATCTCGGCCTCTATATCGTTGCCCAGCTTCATCTTGTACGGCTCTACCGTCACCCTTCCGTCCTTGAACGAGAAAAACAGTTTCATGTCCTTCAGCGTGATGCTGCGGAACTGTGTCAGTTTCAGCTTTTCAGCCAGTTGCTCCGTAACCGGGAAGCCGCTCAGCAATCCGCCCAACAACATCAGATCGCCTTTACCGCTCAACGTGTTCATTAACGGACTCATATCAGGCCCCAATTTACCATTCACAGTCAGATTGGTATTCACCTTGCCCGACATATACTTTGCAGCAGGCATCATTTTCTGCACGGTCTCAAAACTGTTGAAGGTCTTCTGTATGTCCACACTCTGAACGCTATAGCTGAAGGCAATGTCCGGATTCTTCTTATCGACCTTGGTAGAGTACGATCCGCTCATTTTCAACATTCCGTCAAAACCCTTTCCCGCAATGTCATTCAACATCACGGTCTCATTGCGAATCGCCATGCCACCGCTCACATTCGTCAGTACTATGTTGTCGTACTTCAAAGTTCCCACCGTCACTTTCAACTCCACGTCCAGATTGTTTGGCACTACAAACGGCTCTGTAGCAGGCGCTGCAGCAGGTGTTGCTGTGGTAGTAGGCGTTGTGCCCATAAACTTGTTCACATCAACCTGGTCTGCCACAAAACTCAATGTACCCGATAGCGCCTGATTGCTCATGTAGTACCCCAGGAGATTATCAACACTTCCGCTACCGCTGAAATTGGTTTTAAGGTATTGACCACGCAGATCAGCAACAGTCACATTCTTCGGATTGAAGGTCAGCAACAGGCTGTTGATCGCAACGCCCTCCGGATAGTCTTTTGATGAGTAAGAAAGGTTCTTGATAGCTATTGTACCCGCCGCGTCTATCTTGTCAAACTGCTTCTTCTGTGCCTGCGCCATCGACCCTTTCACCGATACGTCTGCACTCACCTCTCCGGCCATCTTAGTGCCTGCCTCCAACGACACAAACTGGCTCATCCTCGACAGGTCCACATGCCCTTTAGCGGCAGCATCTATCCACTGGTCCGTCATAGGATTGCGCAACAACATCCTCAGATCAAATGGCTCTGCGCCCAACTCCACATGGCATTTCTCCAGGTTCACAACCGTGTGATCCGTGATGCCGTCTGGATTCACCACCTTCAGCTTCACTTGTATATTAGAAACCTTTTGCGGCAACGCGGGGTATTGGAACGATCCGTTGTCAATGTCAAGATTTAACATGTAAGACGGCATCTGTGTAGCATTATACTTCCCTTTTACAAAACCACTCAGGGCCAGCTTACCTGTCGTTTTAATGTCTTTAAAATCTGCAGTGTAGATACCCGGCACCAACGACAGGATGTCTTTAAAGTCGTTTGATGGCGTACCGAACTGAATATCCATCACCATATTGGTTGTATCCGGCATCTGCACAAAACCTTTTGTGTATAACTTCAACCCGTTCAGCTGGATCTTTTCGGTATTGAAGGAATATTTGCTTGCCTTGTTATCTATCTGCAGATCAAGGTCTATGGCTGTCTTAACTTTATTCAGATAAGGTACGCCTCCATAAATGTAGGTAAGCGCATCTGCCGTGGTATTCGTCGACAGCGTGAAAGCGTCACTCGTAAAGTCTCCCGACCCGCTGTGATTCAGGTTACGTATTACTGCCTTCATTTTTCCCTGACGATCGTCGTACTCTATATAAGTCCTTTCTATTGAGTACTTCTTCAGCTTCATGGCAAATGGCGCGCTTTCTTCCGTCGGCGCGGTCTCCGGCGATGGTTTTGTGATATCCCAGTTGGCCTTGCCGCTCTCCCGCACTATGGCATGGATCCGCGCGGTACTCAAACCCACGTTCAGTATCTCATACTGGCCATTTATCGCCTTCATCAGATCTATCGCAAAATCAATATTGTCTGCAGCGATCAGCGTGTCATTCTTAAAATCATCACGCCCTATCACGGACACTCCCGATATCCCTACTGAAAGACGCGGAAAACTACGCAATATGGATATGTCCACATCCTTGAAATCAACAGTAGCGTTCAGGTTATCATTGGCGGTCTTCTTCACCATCAACAGTATCTTGTCTTTAAAAAACACAGGAATCGCGATAGCCGTGGCAAGCAATAGCCCTATCAGAATAGCAAAACCAATAAAGACGCGCTTTACGATCTTCATAATAAAAGGTTGTTTAGATGGTAAAAATAATACTAATAGCAGGATAAAAACCGACTTAACGAAGAATTATAAATTCCTCTAAGCCTCTACCTTATCAAGGTCACGTCGCCCTTATGGCGTTCCTGCGTTCCGGTGAGGCACATACCCTCAAAGAAGTAAAAATAGGTACCGGGTTCGCAAGGCACCTGTTGCTGGGTACCATCCCAATACTCATCGGGATTGTAACTCATAAACACTACCTGACCCCAGCGATTATAAACCACCAGCTTATAATTCATCAGATTCCCCGGCGAGAACACCCTGAATCCATCGTTCTTCCCGTCGCTGTTAGGCGTGAACGCGTTGGGGTATACAAAACTGCAGCACGACTGTATATTTTTATACGTAACATTCACTGAGTCGGCACAGCCATACTCGGTTATTGCTTTTACAGTGAATTGACCTGGCCTTGTGAGTCTTGTAAATGGTCTGCCATCAGCAGTTTCCATCACCCTGTCTTCAGGGGTCCATATATACCTGACACCGCCACTCGCCTCAAGAAAAAGAGTATCGCCATAACAGATTGTTGACGGATTCGTCAATACCTGTGGCGCCGGCAACGGATGCACAATAACTTTCACTGTGTCTTTCTGCGATGTACATGCCTTGTATTGCTCGGTGAAATACCACTCCCTGGTTCCTGGTTCACCTGTGGAGATCACAGGTGCCGTTGTAAGCACATTGTTCCCCGCATCATACCACGTCACTACCGAAGCTGTGCCATATACCGGCACCTCCAGAACCCGCACCGAGTCGCGCTGGCACACCTCCACCACGCTGCTCGCCTGCGGCAATACACCACTGTCCACCACAGAGAAATTTGCTGATACAACACACAACGGACTGCTCGACGCAACAATGGTATAGTTGCCCACCGGCAGGCTGTCTATGATCTTACCTGTTGTGTCAGTGTAGGTTGCAATTGTCTTACTTCCCGCCATAATGGTCACTGTCCTGGGCAAATAACCATAGGCCAGCTCATATTGCAGCTTAGCCAGATAAACACAACGGGTCGGCTCGGTTTCAGTCACCCCCACCGTAGGGTAAGGCGTAACATTGATGGTGTAGGCGATAGTCTGCCGGTTGGCTATAGGGCAGTGATCGTTCTTCACATCCAAAAAGAAAGTATAGGCACCGGGCTTCAGTGTATCGGTACCGTTCCAGGTGAATTGGATGATCGGCCTCGGGGTATTGTTTGCTGCTACAGCCAGCACAGCCCCGAAAGGTACATTACGCTGAGTGATGATGGTGGTATCCTTATCCGGATTGCTCACCGAAATACCAAACGAAACACTTGGAGTTCCAACGCAAATGTTCACCACATTTTTCCCGGTTATAGCTCCTCCCACCACATTCACCACCTTCAGTGTTGGCGGCGTTCCTTCACAGTCCGGCGATATAATAAATGTCATCTCTCGTTGGCTGGTACCCACCAACACCCCGTTGCGATACTCATATACCTTGTACACCACCAGCGCACTCTGTGATATGGATGGCGAAAATGTTAGCTGACCATTCAACCCGCTGAAGGTGAACCCACCTGCCGAAGTCACGATCGGCACCTCTGCGGTATACGGCGATATGTAAGCGACGCCCGGCGACTCGGGCAGTGTATTGGGATTGCCGTCGAGTGCGGGAACCAGCTCAAATACCAGCGAGTCCGAAGCTGTGTCTACCGCACCCAGGCCAAACTGCTGATCTTCCAGCATACAGTAGAATGGTGTAGGGATAGATGTGTATTCCGGCGAAGAGTTCGGTCCCGAAGCATTATTAAGCGTTGCTTCAAGGTAGGTCTTGGTAGATCCCGCATTCTGAATATTAGAAATGTTGTTGCTCCTGCCAGCCAATCCGCCGCCGCCTAGTGTACCCACAAATACAAATCGCCAGTTGGCTGATGCCGCAGGCAATTCTACTGTGTCTCGGTAAACAAACTTTTTTACTCCCGGCAATGTGCCCGACTTACACGTTGTGTTATTCAACTCCTTCGGACACACCGGCGACACCTCAATCCCTTCGCTGGGTGCTACCACCGGCAAAGGCACCATTTTCCAGAAGGATGCACCATTATAAATATAAATCTGGGGTGTTGCTGAGGGAAGTGAGGAAGAAACAACAGAAGCACAATCACCAAAAAGGGTCATGGTCAGCACATACTTGTTCCCTGAAATGTGTTTGTATAGCAGGTCCCCTGCAAAAATATGGCTCGCGTACAGGTTCCCTGAACCCACCGCAAACAAAAGAGCTAATAAATAGCGAAAAACCAGTCTACTTAACCTCATAAAATCTAACCAGTTGCAGAAAAACAACTACTCAACTTCCCAAAAAGCAAAGTTGATGCATTTATCTCGGATAGCAAAAAACCTAATGACACATATATGTCAATTTCTACTCACACCCGCGCTACCACACAATAAGACGAAAAATAAGGACCGATCCTTTGAAATTCCTGCATACATTTCATTGATATATCCATTACTGCCCGTCCCGAGAGCGATTATTACCCTATTTTTACAGCCAAATTTTTATCCGGATGGACCTGGAATTCAATAAGAATGAAGACGCGATGAAACTCGCTGTCAGCGAAATGAAACGCCGCCATGGCATTATCAGCCTGGGTGGTGGTAAAAAAGCCATCGAGAAAGCCCGTGAAAAGGGAAAGATGACACCCCGCGAGCGCATTCAATACCTCATAGACAAAGACAGTACGTTCACTGAGATAGGTGCTTTCACCGGCTACGAAATGTATGCCGAACATGGCGGCTGCCCTGCAGGTGGCACGGTTGCCGGCCTAGGCTATGTGTGTGGCCGTATGTGTGTGATAGTTGCCAACGATAACACGGTGAAAGCCGGTGCATGGTTCCCCATCACAGGTAAGAAGAACCTGCGCATGCAGGAGATCGCAATGGAAAACCACCTGCCTGTCATCTACATTGTCGACAGTGCCGGTGTTTACCTGCCCATGCAAGATGAAATATTCCCCGACAAAGAACACTTCGGTCGCATCTTCCGCAACAATGCCCAAATGAGCGCCCAGGGTATTACTCAGATCGCCGCTGTAATGGGTAGTTGTGTTGCCGGTGGCGCTTACTTGCCCATTATGAGTGATGAGACGCTGATGGTAGAAGGCAATGGATCGATCTTCCTGGCGGGCCCATACCTCGTAAAAGCAGCTATTGGCGAAGACGCCGATCAGCAAGCGTTGGGCGGTGCTAAGATGCACACTGAAGTGAGCGGCATTGCCGACTATAAATTCGATTCAGAAAAAGAATGCCTCGACCAGGTGCGTCGCATCATAGACAAGATGGGCGACCAGCCACGCCGTGGCTATGACCGCGTGAAACCGGCAGCACCCACCAAAGATCCTAATGAGATTTACGGATTGGTCTCAGTACAGAACAACAAACAATACGATGTGGTGGACGTGATCAAGTGCATCGTGGACCGTTCCGAATTCGACCAGTTCAAAGAAGACTATGGCAAGACCATTGTATGCGGTTACGCCCGCATCGATGGCTGGGCGGTGGGCATTGTAGCCAACCAGCGCAAGATCGTGAAGAGCGGAAAGGGCGAGATGCAGATGGGCGGCGTTATCTACAACGACAGTGCAGACAAAGCAGCACGCTTCATCATGAACTGTAACCAGAAGAAAATTCCGCTGGTATTCCTTCAGGACGTTACCGGCTTCATGGTGGGTAGCCGCAGCGAGCAGAGCGGTATTATTAAAGACGGTGCCAAACTAGTGAATGCGGTTGCCAACTCGGTCGTGCCGAAGATCACTATCGTAATTGGCAACTCATACGGTGCCGGCAACTACGCCATGTGCGGCAAGGCATACGACCCTCGCTTCATTTACGCATGGCCTAATGCCAAGATAGCAGTAATGGGTGGCGAGCAGGCAGCTAAAACACTCCTTCAGATACAGGTAGCATCGCTCAAGGCTAAAGGAGAAGTGATAGATCCTGAAAAGGAAAAAGCAATGCTCAACGAGATCATGGCTAAATACGACAGCCAAACCTCGGCTTATTACGCGGCAGCACGTCTTTGGGTCGATGAGATCATTGATCCGGGAGAGACCCGTAAGGTAATTTCAGAAGGTATCAACGCTGCCAACCACGCGCAGGAAGAGCGCGAATTCAAGGTGGGCGTCTTCCAGGTATGATCATTGAAGGGGGTGTACGAATCAGCCGCACGTCCCCTTCAATAACACTCGCGTTAAATAACATTCCGTTGGCGCAATGTTCTTTTCGTCGTCCTTACATTTGACGCATTGTGGAAAAGTAATGAGTGTAATACCGCTCATTTTCTTGATTTTTGTATTGAACAGTAGCTATGCAGCAGAAAATTAAAGACATTATTCAGGCGTCCATCAGCACCAAACAACGCATCTTGCAAGATGAGGCACTAATGAACACCATACAGCAGGTCACAGAAGTGATGATAAAGGCGTTCGCTAACGGCAACAAAGTGCTGTTTTGCGGCAACGGTGGCAGCGCCGCCGACGCGCAACACCTCGCTGCTGAATTCAGTGGCCGTTTCTATTCAGATCGTGATCCACTCCCATCAGAGGCGCTTCATTGCAACTCTTCCTACATGACAGCCGTTGCCAACGATTATGGCTACGATGTGGTCTATAGCAGGATAGTAAAGGGAACAGGCCGCCCCGGAGACGTTCTGGTGGGCCTCAGCACTTCGGGCAATTCTGTTAATATTATCAAAGCAATGGAGGTTGCTAAAGAAATTGGTATGATTAATGTAGTATTCTCAGGAGAGACGGGTGGAAAGCTCAGATCGATGTGCGACTATCTGATCAACGTACCGAGTACAGATACTCCGAGGATCCAGGAATCCCACATCACTATAGGACACATCATCTGCGAGCTGGTGGAAGCCGGATTATTTAATAAATGAGCATTACGATGAACCTGACAGAACAGAAACCGGAAGTAAACAAAGATTGGACTTTATTTCTCGACCGCGACGGAGTGATCAATATTGAATCAGTAGGTTCCTACATCACATCATGGGATGAATTCACTTTTCACGATGGAGCACAAGATGCGTTGCGTACACTAAACAACATTTTCGGAACGATTGTTGTCGTATCCAACCAGCGCGGTGTTGGTCGTGGCATCATGAGCATGGATGCCCTACGCGAGATCAGTAACAATATGAAGTCTTCGGTTGCAGAACATGGCGGCCGTATCGACAAGGTATATAACTGTATTGCAACCAGCGACGATGACCACAACCGTAAACCTAATACCGGTATGGGGCTGCAAGCGCAGGAAGACTTCCCTACCATAGATTTCAAACGCAGTATAATGGTGGGTAACAGCATCAGCGATATGGAATTCGGCAAGAAATTATCGATGCATACGGTCTTCCTGACCACAAAGCACGAACCGTTTGCATTACCACATGACCTAATTGACGAACAGTACGAATCCCTCATTGCATGGGCACGCAGCATGGTGCCCGCCGAGATGGTAGGATAGACACTATAGCAAAAGAGCAGGCTTTCGGCCTGCTCTTTTATCATTCCTTAATATCGTATTCTTTGATCTTTCTGTAAAGGGTGCGCTCCGATATACCCAATTCAGCAGCAGCATCACGCCGGCGGCTTTTGTGTTTCTTCAAAGCCTTGGTGATGTACTCTTTCTCCCTGTCGGCCAGATACAATGTCTCCTCAACATCTTCATGGCGCGCATTAGGCTCCAGCAATATCGGAGTATTCACTACATTAAACGTATTCGATGACGTACCGTGATCTACATCTTTATATACAGGCACCAGGTTTGCATTTGCCGTCGGGTCCGTAGGTGTATATCCCTGATGGTGAGCTACGTCAAATATCATCTGCTTCAGGTCGTTCATGTCCTTCTTCAGATCGAATATCAGTTTGTACAGAATGTCCCTTTCCGTGTTAAATTCAGAAGCGGACACAGTCGCTGCTCCGCCAGCCGGTGAGATAACGGCAAGGCTACGCGACATGGTATTATGCTGTGGCAAAAACCTCGACAATGCATCCGCCGTAATGTGTTTATCCTGCGACAACACAGACACCTGCTCGGCAATATTCTTCAACTCACGCACATTGCCCGGCCACGGATAATTAACTAGCATGTTCAGCGCTGCGCTGTCCAGCTGGACCGATTGTGTCTTATATCGCTCTGCAAAATCAGAAGCAAATTTCCTGAATAGCAGCGGAATGTCCTCTTTGCGGTCGCGCAATGCTGGTACCCTTATCGGCACTGTGCTCAACCTATAGTAAAGATCTTCCCTGAAACGGCCACCCTGGGCCGATTCCAGTAACTCCCGGTTGGTAGCAGCTATCACCCGCACATCTGTCTTCTGTACTTTCGACGAACCCACACGAATAAACTCACCTGTCTCTAACACACGCAGCAAGCGAGCCTGTGTGCCCAACGGCATCTCTCCTATCTCGTCAAGGAAGATAGTACCGCCATTTACTGTTTCAAAATATCCCTTCCTGCTATCTACAGCACCCGTGAACGAGCCTTTCTCGTGACCAAACAATTCACTGTCTATCGTACCCTCCGGTATCGCACCGCAGTTCACCGCAATGAACGGATTATGCTTGCGCTGAGACAAAGCATGTATGATCATAGAGAACGCTTCCTTACCCACTCCGCTCTCACCCGCTATCAGCACCGAAAGGTCTGTTGCCGCAACTTGCACCGCTGTGTTCAGGGCATGGTTCAGTGCCGGCGAATTGCCTATGATGCCAAACCTGTTCTTTATGCTCTGTATGTCCATGGCTATACGCTTGTTGTTTGTTTTATTCCGCTATCATATTTCCCAACAACGTTGCAGAGGTCGCGCTGTGTATCTTCACACGCACATAATCTCCTTTCTTAAGATCGCGCTCTGTCTTGGGGAATACCACAACTTTATTCTGCGAGTTGCGACCCACCCAATCCATATCACTGCGCTTGCTTTCTCCTTCTATCAACACCTCAAACGTCTTGCCTATATCGTCCGTATAACTCTCTTTAGATAGATTGTTCTGCAGATTGATGATCTCTGTGAGCCTGCGCTTCTTCACCTCTTCAGGTATATCGTCAGTATAACGACGTGCTGCCAGTGTACCCGGGCGCTCGCTGTATGAGAACATATACGCCATGTCAAACTTCGACAATGCCATCACCGAAAGTGTGTCCTGATGCTCTTCCTCAGTCTCTGTGCAGAAGCCCGAGATCACGTCGGTGCTCAATCCGCAATCCGGTATGATCTCCCTGATACGTTTCACCTTTGCCAGATACCACTCACGTGTGTACGTGCGGTTCATCAATTGCAGGATACGGGTATTCCCGCTCTGCACAGGCAGATGTATATAATTACAGATGTTCTCGTATTTCGCCATTGTGTGTAAAACATCATCTGTAATATCCTTAGGGTGAGAGGTACTGAACCGCACCCGCAGCAATGGTGATATCAGTGCCACCTTCTCCATCAACAGCGCAAATGTCACTTCTTCTCCGCCCGACGGTGCAAAATGATAACTATCCACGTTCTGCCCCAGCAGGGTCACCTCGCGATAGCCGCGCTCAAACAGGTCGCGACACTCAGCAATGATACTTTCCGCATCACGGCTTCGCTCCCTGCCCCTTGTGAATGGCACCACGCAAAAGGAACACATATTGTTGCACCCACGCATAATACTTACAAAAGCCGTAACACCATTACTATCCAGGCGCACAGGCGATATGTCGGCATAGGTCTCCTCGCGGCTCAGCAACACATTCACACTCTTTTGCCCGCTTTCGGCCTCAGCCACCAGACCCGGCAATGTACGGTAAGCGTCCGGACCTACTACTATATCCACCAGCTTCTCTTCTTCCAGAAACTTTGCTTTGAGGCGTTCTGCCATGCACCCCAGCACACCAATCAGCATGCCCGGCCGGCTATCCTTTACCTTTCTGAATGCCTGCAAACGATTACGAACAGTTTGCTCAGCCTTCTCCCTGATAGAACAGGTATTCAGCAGCACCAGATTCGCCTCCTCAAAATTGCGGGTAGCACCATATCCTTCTTCATGAAGGATGGACGCCACTATCTCACTATCGCTGAAATTCATCTGACAGCCGTAGCTCTCAATATAGAATTTTTTTGAAAATGTATTAGGGTCCTCAGCAAACGGTGCGAATGCTTCGCCCTGCCTTGCCTCTTCAACATCCTTCTTATACAACTCTGAATGCACTTTTTGCAGCAAATCTGCCATAATTTCCGATTTTCGGTTAGCGCAAAGGTAAGGCAAATGATCAAAACGAACCGTTAAGGCTATCCGGAAGCTATTTTAGCTCCCAAAGCCGTTCTGAGAAAAACCGTGAAATAATTCAAAACTAAATAAAACTATTATAATAATTCTATTCACTGTAAAGTCATCGGTGAACCAAATGTAAATAGATGAACAGAAACACAATATTGGCACTGTTTTTGCGCTCTATAGTTGGCGTTTGGTCTGATGTTTGGGTATTTTTTACCAATACAAATCTAAAAACCATATTTTTGCGCCTCTTTGTAATGAAACAACACCTCACGATCCTGTTTACAGCCATTGCTATCATGGCGGCCTCTTTGAGCTCTTCAGCTCAGAAGATCAGGTTTGTGGATACCGCCAACTCCTGGCAAACAAGCGGAGGCTTCAGTTCATCTTGTATGTGGGAACGAACTGCGCGCGTTGCAAACGACACTGTTCTTTCAGGCACAACTTACAAAAGATTCAAATACTCCATCGTCAAGTTCAAGGTTACAACCGCCGGCTGCAATGCCGATGACGGCAAGGGCTACGTCGTACGGCAAGATGGCGACGGTATGGTATATTACCGCGCCCCGGCTATCGACGCCTACGAACATGTGCTCTATAACTACAACCTTGTTCCGGGGGATACGATCAGTTATTCTTATTCAATGTATCCCGGCGGGTCTGTCGCTGATAGTGTTGTGTCACTCGATTCTATTTTGATTGGCACCACCTACCACCGCGTTTGGGATTTTGTCAGCGCAACCGGCCGTGGCAACCGCGCCTATTCGGTTATCGAAGGCGTTGGCTGCACCAATCATCCGCTTTACCCCGCATTCGCCGGTTCTTGCAGCGATTTTTACGAGAACCTCAAGTGCTTTTCTCAAAGCGGTCTCGTTAATGACTTTACTATGCGCATGAACTCCTGTGCTGCACTGGGGTCAAACTACTACATCAATTGCGACTATATCCCGTTCCCGATCGCTGTCAGCAACACGATCACTACGCAAAACGTACGTGTCTACCCTAATCCGTCCGTAACGTTGCTCAACATCGATATCGATCCTTTACTCATTACCCGCGCTTCAGTTACGATCACAGACATGACCGGCCATCCGGTTTACGTATCTGCAGCGGGTTCACTCACCCAATCTCCGCAGATCAATACAGCATCCTGGCCAAACGGGATCTACATACTACGTGTAGATCAGGGCAACGGAACAATTTCCCGCGAAACCGTTGTTATCTGCCGCTGATAAGTTTCCCCCTTTCAATATCTAAAATAGTGACAGCTGTTTGTTCTTCAGCCGCCTGAAGAGTGTTGTGTTCAGCTCCGACCTGTCTTCATTAAAATTGTACTTCCGGCAATACAACTTGAACTGGTCCCTTATCAGTTCTGCATACTTGCCATCACCCACTATGCGGTTGCCCCACCTGCTGTCGCTCACCTGCCCGTCATGGCATTCGCATATCTGATGCCATACTTTGTCGGCACGATCGGGAAATGCTTTGTACAACCAATCTTTAAAAATGTCGCCTATCGCTCCGTTCAGCCGCACCAAAGTATACCCGGCCCACTTCGCTCCGGCATCACTGGCCGACTTCAGTACATCATGCATGTGCATATCATTCAATCCGGGTATCAGCGGTGCATTCATAATACCGGTCGGCACACCTTCCTTCGACAGAGTTTCCAATACTTTCAACCTCGATTTGTACGATGCAGTCCTCGGCTCCATCACCTGCCGCAAACCCTCGTCCAACGAGGTAATGGACGTGAATACCCGTACCAGATTCATACTTGCCAGCTCCTTAATGATATCAAGGTCGCGCAGCACCAGTGCATTCTTGGTGATGATACCCACCGGATTGCGATACTCGAGGCATATCTCCAGCAGCGCCCTGGTTATCTTCATTCTCCGTTCGATCGGTTGGTAACAATCCGTATTCCCGCTCAGCGATATCGTAGCAGGCTCCCAGGTTTTGGCCTCAAAAAATTTGCGCAGCAATGCCGGCGCGTTCTTTTTCACCACAATACGACTCTCAAAATCTATCCCGGCACTATACCCCCAATACTCATGCGAGTTACGCGCATAGCAATAAACACAACCATGCTCGCAACCCTGGTAGGGATTCGCAGAATACATCATACCCACATCGGGGCTGGTCACTTTGTTCACCAGCGTCTTGCTTTCATCGAGTATGTATTCGGTATGCCGCTTTTCATGTTCCCAGTCGTCTATGGCTTCCGCATGCTCCTGCACATACTCCCCCTTCAGAAAGCGGTTCTTCGGATTGAACTGCGCCCCTCTTCCCTTTTCAAACCGGTCATTTGCCTGTTGATTCACCATTTATTTCTTGTTCTGTGTTTGTGAGTAACGTTTACTGTTGTCTTGTATCAATGTAGCTCCCAGCTGTTGCTCTGCAGACCCTGCACAAAACCACCAAAGCCATCATCCTCATCCATATAGAAATCAGGCTCTGTCATAATAGGTTCAGAGTCTTTCTTCTTTATCACAATTACTCTTGGCGCACCTTCCACTGCGTCCTCTTCCAATAGGTGTTTATTTTTCACCTGCCCGTCCTTCACCAGCATATCCCTCACCGATCCGAAACCTATCGCGTCCTTCATCACATGCGGACTGAACAACTCACTCCCCTTACGCACTATGTTCTTCTGGTCGTAGTGGTCCTTTATCTGGTACACCACTTTCCTCAACACATCCTTCTTCAGTCGGTTATCAAACAGGCTGTATTGCATTACTGTATCCTTCACAAAGGATTGGATGGCAACTGTCAGGTTCGTCACCTTCTCGGTCAATAGCGTAGCTACTCCCCTGCTCCGCTCAAAATCGTGCATCCTGTCTTTTATGTAACTGCGCATCTCTGTAGCGTCCTGTAGCGGGTCTGCCAGCTTGATGGATGTCTCCCACTTTGTTTTATCTCTGTACTTTATCGAGAAATAAACCTCCCGGCAGAACATACCGCTCTTCACAAGGCGTTGCTCCAGCCTCGTACACAACGATACTATCATCGACTCCAACTGCTGCGGGTCTGCACTCTGTCGGCTGCTCATGGTGCGAGTTGCACTCATCGTCCGGTTCTCAGCCCTGCTATACATATCCACCTCTGCAAAATTCAACCGCTTATGCCAGTACTCGCCCACTACTCCCCCAAACGCTTTACGCAGCAGCGCTGCGGAAGAGTGCCGCATCTCCACAGGTGTGCGAATACCTATTAACTGCAACCTTCGCTCATTGGCTGCTGCTATGCCTGGCAGATCGGTCAGTTTCAGTTTACTCAACTGTTCGTCTATGTTATGCTCATCTATCACCACCAGCCCATCAGGTTTCTGCAATTCTGTGCCCACTTTGGCCAGAAAAGAATTTGGCGCAATCCCTATCGAACACTTCAGGTAATCATACTTCGCGGCTATATCTGCCTTTATGCTCAGGGCCACTTCTCTCAGGTCTTTATAGACCAGCCGGTAAGAATGAAAATTGGCCACGGCCTCATCAATACTCTTGGGTATTACATCGTCACAATACATCTTCAGTACCTGCATGATGTCCACATGTATCTTACGGTACCAGGCAGGGTGTGTCTGCACCGTTAGCATTCCCGGGCACAACTGCCTGCATTCCTGCAAACGCATACCTGTCTTGACCCCCATCCTCTTGGCCTCTATAGAGGCCGCTATCACCGCCGCATTCGGACCATCATACGTAAGCACTCCGAGTGGCTTATTCCGCAATTCCGGATGCCGCTGTTGCTCGCAACTCGCAAAATAGCTGTTCATGTCAATGTACATGACAAGAGGTGCCTTATTCACCG
>JACCEA011347962.1_pt1 | contig 27929 bp, 26 predicted proteins | sample 7449851 | NCBI WGS metagenome assembly JACCEA01 (sample SAMN15323453, study PRJNA562643) | freshwater metagenome | isolation source: river surface water | place: USA:Blue River Watershed | collected 2017-08-18
AAATAGTGCTAAAACTGTCTATGGTGGGGGCAAACAAGATGATGTTGTCATACAAACTTTCCCCGTACACTTTCAATGCTAAATTTTGGGACTCTGCTTGAAAAAAAGAAAGATGGTGACCTCGAGCGATCAAATCATTAAAAAATAATGAATATGATGTAGACTCATCCTGAAATTAGAAAAAAAGGAAATAATAAATATAAAGAATGCACATTAAGTACGATGGAGATTCAGCTGCTGAGAATTTCGGAAACAATTTTATGGTCTCACCAAATTATCTAACAGAACTAACGTTCTCTTTCCACCCGCTTGACCTTGCAGAGGAACATTGTACGGCATAGCAGAGATGCTCGCCAAACACAATAAGAAAAGAATTAGCAACATTTTCATCGATCGTTTGACAATATTTTGGTATACATATATCCAAAAATACTACAAATCCAAAATCCATTTAATTATACTTCTATTAAATCATCCAACGCTTTTTTTTGGCTGTGGCAAGCATAAAGAAATATGTAATATATTAAATATTACTGAATTACTTTGATTTTAAACCGAAGGCCTAAATAATTCAAAAAAGCATACTATATACAGATATATGCAGATATGGCCTGTATGTAATCATGTAATCTAGACTAAAAAAAGACTAAAATATAGAAATTATCTATCCAACTAACATCATATGGTTACTTGCTCACCAAATAGCTACCAAAATTTTCCTCAGTGTAAAGTATCAGGAACAAGTACACACAGGCTACACTGTTGTAGTCATTGGAGATAACAGCTTATATCATGTTTGATGAGTATAGACCACCTATTGTTTTGGAGCCCCCTCAATATGAAGATGATTGGGGAGACAGAGAGATGGTTGATTTCAATGTAGAGGGGGCTTCCGCAAAGGTTCGATTCCGTGAATTCTTTCGTAATTTCCGCCACGACAATGTCTACATCTACCGTGAAGCATTATTACGACAATGGAATCGTCGAGATTTTTTTGTTGAAGTCGACTTAGCCCATCTGAATGAATTTGATGAAGTACTTTTCAATAGCCTTCAGGTGAATATATCAGCTTGAAGTTGTAGATATCATATTTATTTTTTGACGCAATCGTTTAGGCTCGACCAGCGGAAACAATGTCCTTGTTTGAATCAGCTGCGAAAGAGGCTCTTAAATCGTCACTAATCAATGAAAATCAAGCTACTCTCAAAGAATGTCGCGACGGCTTCCAAATTATTCTCAAGAGTAATCAAAATCCACAATCATTGCGAACTTTGACCGCAGAACATGTAAATTCGATGATAAAAATTCCTGGCATTGTTATCAGCGCATCAAAAGCACGTTCGAAAGCGATTGAAGTTTGTGTCAAGTGCAGTAAATGTCAAACTCTAAAGGTACGAAAATTTCAAGAGATTTTTATTGTATCTATTGTAAACTGTCACGTAAAAGCGCCTTTCATGTAGATCCGCCATGCAAGGGGTCAGTATACCCAGTAAATGTGATCGAGGTGGAAATTCTGGTGATGATTGTGGCCCTGGGACATTTGTTATTATGGCTGATCAATGCGAATACATTGATCAACAGACCTTGAAACTACAGGAAAGTCCAGAGGTTGTTCCTACAGGAGAAATGCCTCGCAACATTATGCTTACCGTGGATAGATATCTAGTTGACCGCGTGACGCCTGGTACCAGAGTATCAGTGATGGGTATTGCTAAGTTATTCAATTCAGCGAACAATGGAAAGAAGGGAAATCTTGCCAGTACAGTGCGCACTCCTTATGTTGAGGTGCTTGGGATTCAAGTCGACACTGAAGGCGGTGGGAGGGGATCGGCTATCTTTACTGCACAAGAGGAGGAAGAAATGCAGCGTCTCTCTCGTGATCCGGAAATTTACGAAAAATTAGCCCGATCAATTTCTCCTCAAATAAGTGGAGAGTATACTAGAGATATAAAAAAAGCGTTGGCTTGTTTGTTGATGGGAGGATCGCGGAAGGTGTTGGCGGATGGAGTTAGACTTCGAGGAGATATTAACGTGCTTTTAATGGGCGATCCCTCAACAGCCAAAAGTCAATTCTTGAAGTTCATTGAAAAGGTTTCACCGATTGGAGTATACACATCAGGCAAAGGAAGTAGTGCTGCTGGTTTGACGGCATCAGTTATTAAAGATTCGAAAGGTGAATTTTTTCTGGAAGGTGGTGCGATGGTTCTTGCTGATGGTGGCGTGATTTGTATTGATGAGGTAATGTAGTACTGAATTTCTTTATTTACGAAAAAATGGGCTAATGCATTTTGCAAGTTTGATAAAATGAGAGAAAATGACCGTGTTGCCATTCATGAAGCAATGGAGCAACAAACGATTTCCATTGCAAAAGCTGGAATTACGACGATGTTGAACTGTCGCAATTCTGTACTGGCTGCTGCCAATCCTATCCATGGTCGATATGACGATCTTCGCGATGTTGGAGAGAATATTAATTTAATGTCCACAATTTTGTCAAGATTCGATTGCATCTTCATTGTTAGGGATGTTCGTGAACAAGAAAGAGACCGCGATATCGCTCGGCATGTTCTTGGTGTCCATATTACAAGTTCTCTTGCACAAACAACCAATGCAATTCAACCGGATATCCCCTCAAGTACCTTGAAAAAGTTTGTAACGTACTGCCGCGAAAGATGTGCTCCACGATTGAATGAAGAGGCCGCTGCATTACTTAGCGGACAGTATGTTCATATCCGTAACCAGGTACGAGAAAACTTGGCAAACAAACAGGGAGAAGCTCAAGTCGTCCCGATTACAATCAGACAACTTGAGGCTATTACAAGAATTTCCGAATCATTGGCAAAAATGAGACTAGCTGCTGAGGCAACTGTAGCTGATGTAGAGGAGGCATTAAGATTATTTAAAGTGTCCACTCTTGCGGCAAGTCAATCTAATCCAATGATTATGAATGCAATCAATGGAGTTGTAGGAGCAAATACGTCACGAGAATTGCAAATGGCAGAAGATTTTTTAAAACGTCGCATAGGACTTCGAGTTACGGTTAGTACTAAGAAAATTGTTGAGGAGGCTCAGATTCAAGGTTATTCTATTGATATTGTTCGGTCTGGTATAAGGGCAATGGTGATGCGAAATGAAATGCAAGAATTGAATAAAGGCAAAATTTTGCGTCGAGTCCGATAGTTATTAAAGGTAGAGGTACAACGGCCAATATGGAAACCTCCATTAAATATGCTAAATGCGTGTGTCCACGGAAAAAAAAAATTGTCAAGTGAATACTAGTATAAAGTTGTAGCATGGACCATGCCTGCGCCCATCAAAGACGAATTCCGTTCAATTTCCGCTCATAATCATATTTGAAGAGCACGAAAAGCGCCTGAAAATAATGGTGTATTCTACTCATGGAACCTTTCAATGACCAAACTGTTTTTCAACAACTTGTTTAAAAATTAAAAAAATAATCAACACGATTTTTTCAGTTCCGCTATTTCAAGGATGATCCTATATGTTGTACAGCCCTAAAATAAAATTGTTGAGGCAAGATTTGATTCCTATGGGGACTATTTATTCCATCAATTGATGAAACACGCTTATTGTTATGTCCATGGTGGTCTTGCTCCTCTTTTTCTCGAAACAACCTTAAAATGATTTTGAGACCCAAATCTTGCTCGAAAGCGAGTGTCCTTTGGATGCAAATAATCTGGAATGCATTTGTATTTTTCACTCAACCAAAGAATGCAATGTTGAAATTATGCTACGCTTGGATCAAACGCTTCATCATGAACAACAAGAGTCTATTATTCTTGTTTATCCATGTAGATTGGCATTCCGACATTGGTACAGCCATGACAACCTCTCTCATCAGTCAGATGAATGATATTCCAGACCAATTTAAGACATAGGAATAATGTAAATATTAGATTTTCCGACCGCTTAAAATTGGATTTTAGATTCCGATTACTTCTATATCGGAAGTTCCCGGAGCATTATTTGCTCGTCGACCACATGACCCCGACGAGCAAATAAGATCCGGGAATATTCCGGCAGCAGGCCTGGCGCAGCAGCGCAATATACTCCGTGTCAGGGGCGCCGGCCTGCTGCTGCTTCTCTGCGCTGTGCTCTCCCAAGAACTTTTGCTATACATTTCTTTGCAATTGTGCGTTTCAACACGAACTGAGAACACTTGGAATTAGCTGCTCATGCATGAATTTACCACAAGTTTTCAGTTTCTATCGTAATTTTCAATTTTCCGGCTGTAATTTTCAGTTTTGGATGGCAGGTTAGAAATTTCTTGGATTTTTAGGTGAAAATTTGGTGTAATATTTCGACAGAAAAAAGTGAATACAATACCAAATAAATAATGAATACCGAATACAATAGTAACGCTGTGTCTTGTTGGAATCGATATTGAACTCAAAATATGAATTCGGCATTATCATCATGCTGAATTCGAAAACAATCTATATTAAAGGTCAGATTTTAGGTGAAGGTACATGGGGACAAGTTTATCAAGCTACTAGAGAACATGATAATGTAGAAGTTGCCATAAAACGGTTCAAACCACGGGATGTTCAAAACGGAATTAACTTCTCTGCCATTCGAGAGGTTAAATACTTGAAGAACATCAGATCTCCTTTTATAATCAAGGTGAAAGCTAAGATAGATCAATATATTCTCTGCATAATTGGTTGCTTCAAAAGTTAGAAGATGTTTTTTTCCGAGACGACGCACTACACATGGTTCTGGAATTGTGCCCCACTAGTCTCGACAAAGTCATTAAAGATAAAGATATCTCCCTTATTGCTCAAGAGCATTGCAAATCCTATATGTTGATGCTTTTGCAAGGAATGGATCATCTGCACCAACGTTTTATTTTGCATCGAGGCAAGTAACTGCGTAAAAATTAGCCAACTCTTATTACATATTATCAATTTTATAGATTTAAAGCCAGAAAATCTTTTAATTGGAGTAGATGGACATATTAAGATTGCAGATTTTGGTTTGGCTAAAGATTTCGGCTCCCCTCATATTCTGACTTCCGCTGTTTGTACCCTGTAAGCATTGAGAACCAACATACCATTCTACTTAACTCGTCCTTCTTCGAATATTACCTAGTTGGTACAAAGCACCAGAGCTACTCTTTGGAGCGAATCACTATTCAGCTGCAATAGATAATTGGTCGATCGGTTGTATTTTTGCTGAACTAATGTGGAGGACACCGTTATTCCCAGGTTTTATTATTATTTTGTAATTTCTTACATGGAACACTGTTAACTTTTGTAATAGGGTCTACTGAATTGGAGCAACTCCAAAAGATTTTCCATATTGTCGGTACACCTGGAGTTGATAATTGGCCAGGAGTGGAACTCCTTCCAAGGTATGTTGAATTCCAACGAACGGAACCAATTAGTCTTCTTGGACTGTTCAGGAAGCCAGCGCCTGATCAAATTACAAATGAAATGCCCTCATCATTAGATTTATTGTTAAAATTACTTGCTCTCAATCCTTCTAGGAGATTAACGGCTGCTGAGGTGAGTGTTTCACTCACCAGTATGCATTGAACTGATGGATAATATTTCCGTTGATTCGTTACTTTTTCATTTTTAGGCACTCGATCACCCATATTTTTCTCAGCTACCACACCCTGCACTGGTATGCGATTTACCACTTCCTTCAAAAATAAGGCATCAAATGAGATATAGCTCACATCAGGGTACTGAACCACTTTTGAAAAGAACAAGATTTAACGATTAGGTTATCCCAAGATCTAATACATCTAAAAACTATTATGCATTTTTCACGGTTTATTCATAATTCTCCATCTCCACCTTTACGCAATCCCCCTTTTGATTTAATAAATTTTTGCAAGACTTTATCTAACCGTTCGATAAAGCAATCGATATCAGATTCTTCCATGCCGATAGCGCAAGCAGCGGTAATGTAGCTAGCTGGATAATCAGTGTGATGTGATCCCCAATTTTGGAATGAATAATTTGATATGATAGATGAAGTAGATGAACGTTGAACAACTCTGCAACCAGAGACATTCCGTTGAAATAGCATGGAACCGAGAAAGGATAAGCTTTGTCCCTCCGCTACAATAGATTCCAATGATACTGCAAATGATATTGTATTTCTCGGAGCAACTATTCGTGACAAGTTATATTTGGCGCAAATAGATTGCAGCCTATCTGCCAAAACAGTCAGGAGTCGTTGACGTTCACTCAATAACCTCAGATAACCTTCCTCTCCCATGGATAAAAAAGTGATAAATAAGTCAATTATGGGTGTCATGCTAGCTCGACCGGGATAAGTCGCCGATAAGCGTTGTAAAAACTCAATGGATGAACTGGCAACGACAGCGCCACCCACGGGCACCATAAAATTCTTGTCTGTGCTCTGTATAACTAAAATTTCGGAATGAATATCACAATCATTTTCCAAAATATAGAACAGCCTTACATGCATCAACACGCCCCTTCAAAATCGCTCGATTAATGAGCTTACAAATTACATCACATTGCAAACCATATGCATTATTGATAATGTGACCAACATCATAACTTGCACAAAGCTCTGCAACCTCATCAACTTTATCCGGTTGTCGTGGCGCAAAGCAACTCGTCGTGCTCAAAACACAAAGAATTTCGTGAGATCGCAGTTTGAGAATATTTTCAATCTCGTTCACATTCGTCACCAATTGTCCATCCACAAAAGAATTTTCCACAACAATTGGAATCAAACCAGCAGCTAAAATGGATTTAAAACAAGACTTTTGGTCAATTCTCGGCCAAATGACGTATCTCTTCTCACATGATGCTTGCAATTGCAACGTTCTCATGCACAACGAGAGGGACATGCCGGTCGCTAATGGAAACACTATGCAAGACACCGACTTATTTAGACCACTAAGATGCAACGCGTGAGATGCCATCTTATTGGTCAATTTATATATAATAGATGATCCTGCAGCTTTTGGTTGCACTTCAACAATATCACCTGATCTGCCGATCCCGTGAGCTAAATAGAAATGCCTCTTTGCAACCAAAGATGAAAACACCCTTCCTTCCCTCTCCCCTACACCTGCGTTTGAAGAAAAGTTGTTGCTATCCATCATGGAAAATTCGTGGATCATCAGCTCAATGTTTTGATCATCCCATCCCGTTGATGGTATTTTTTGCTTTTTCAGTAAGTCCCTAACTTTATTTTGGTGAGATTTAATATTTTGCAAACCCTGTTGCACATATGTTCTGGGAACCATCTTTTCAAGATCAATATCGTGGTGCTCCATTTATCAATATTACCACCATAATCTTGCAGAATGCCAATAGAACAAAATGGAATAATGGCGAAATACCTATTCTCTTGTAACACTCAATGTTAGTGGAAATTTATTATAATGAAAAGTATGCTCAAATCACTCAGTCAGGTATCTTAGCCGTCGCTGCAGTTGCCTTGACCACAGACCAGCAAATGCTAGTGACGACTACGCCTAACTAAGCTGAGGATAATTCCGCTATTTTTAGGGGTACAGAAATGGCTCAGAATTATGATAAAGCAAAAATATTATTATAATTATATTATCTCGCATAAAATCTGCAACAACCTAGCTCCGGTCATTGCAAGGATGGAGATGTGTAATGGTATTTACAGTTTGATTTTTCCGCAGACACATCAACCCGGGCTTAGAAGTTGGTTTGATGCATTTTCTCTCACCACCTTTACCAACAACTTTTGATAAACTATGTTGGCATCTCTAGCGATAGCTCATGCAAATCGAGCGAACTCCCGAAGATATCGCGTTTCATCAAATGAAGGTGGAGAAAGAGGAAGATGGAGGATGCAACATATTCCATCACGCAGAGGAAGAAATCAAGAGCAATTCGAGATTGATCACGAAGAAGACGGAAGGGACTTGTTGACAGCTATTCGTTTGCCAATAGGGGGTGATATTTATAGTGGAACATCACTCCAAGACGACCTGGAGTTCGGAGAGTTGCAAGAATACTTTGATTTTCAACATAACCTTAGTCGGAGCGTTGATATTGCAGACCCCCCTTTACGAAATATTCCAATTGATGACAATCGATATTTTTATTGTGATGATGAGGAGCAGTATCGCGATGATTTAGAAGGCTCCTTCACTGACAACCACGACTATGGGGGCGACAATTTTGACCCAAACGGAGCAAATGCTGTGGATGTAACTAGCGTTGGTAATGTCCATAATGAGAGTCTTGATCCGTGCGGTGAGGGCGTTCAAAATTATCTTGAAGGCATACCATCAGACGACATACTTAATATAAGCGTGAATAGTAGCGATGAGATGGCTGTCAGAAGAGCGAGACGCAGACTGGGTCATTCACCAAGATCTCACCACCGTGGAAGGTTAAGGGAGACAAATAGATTCGAGTTTTCAGACGATATTGATGATAATATCGAGTGGGATGAGCTTAGTCCAATGATGCAGCAGCAGAATAGGCGTATAAAGAGATTGCGTTTGCTACTTCAGATTGGACGACAATCTAAAACCGTCTTTGTTGGGTTCCTATTTCTTTATATAATATACCTTCAAATATCGTCCCATGTCACCAACAACTGGGAAAAGTCACGCTTAAATGGATTTTCAGAATCTGGTGTATGTATTTCTCCTTCAGCAGCTTACGATATTGTACAATTTAACACATTTTCATGGGAAGATGGCAGAATCGATATTGACGACTTCATTTCAACGGTGTACAAACCTGTGGCCTATCGTACTGATGACGACAATACAAATACAAAGTATCTTCTTGACAAGGATTCACTTTGCATCACTGCAGCAAGGATAGAAAAATGTTCATCAGTGCTTGAAAGTGTGCAGGTTGGAGAAAACCTCCTCGAATTTAAAAGCCTTTTTAATTCTTATGGAAAGAGATCTTATTTTCCGTTCGTGACAGTGCTAAATGTTTTATGTGTAATAGCCCTAGCAATCACTATTCTGTTTGAAGCGGATGAAAAATGCGTCAACTTCCTCACTTCTTCAACCTGGCAATGTTCACAACATATAAATAGGCGTACTTTTGAATGTGTTAACGTAATGATTGTGTTGACGATCGGGGTGTTATGCATTGTTGGGTCTTTCTCATACAGAAAAATTTATGATGAGGACTGTCGAGAAGTATATCGCGACATCAGTACAAGGGATAGCTTTTGTGACGTTATTGAAAGTTGTGGGTTGGGACTGAGTTCTATCATTGAACCCGACGATAAATTGGTGCAGAACTATTTCTTTATTTCGATGGTTTTAGGAATATTAATTATATTTTGTGTTGTTTTTCGCTATATTCTGCCAATAAAGATACCTTACGTTGGAATTTTGCCTGTAGAGGGCATAGAAGAAGGCAGTGATATCATTAATATATCATCAGAGATTTCAGTTGTGGATGATGATTCACCGTCAAATTTTGGTGATGATCAACTTTTTTCATTGGAACCTCAAGCTTCTCATCCTGGAACAAATGCAATAAACTTGATGCTTGCACTTGGAGATGGATCGTTGTGGATTCCCATTCCCATAGATGAGTCAGATAAGATGGATGATGAATGCACCATTTGTTTGAGTGACTTCAAGTTAAGTACATCTCATGATCAGCAGGTTCACAAAGACGGCAATGACTGTGCCCATGTATTCGCCAATAAGGACGAAGGACTTATGTCTGAAACAGTGGTGAAATTGTCTAAATGCGATCATAAATTTCACAGGAAATGCATTATCGAATGGCTAGAACAAGAAAACCATACTTGTCCAATTTGCAGAGCACCAATGCTATAGATGTGTATTCTACTTTTGCAAGTTTTAGTATTATGTCAATCCCTACCATCCATTTAATATATTCTCATCGCTGTTCTGTTTTGTGCATATTATCACAGGTACAGAGGTAGCGGAATGCTGCAGAAAGATATTTTCGACATAAATGCCCGCAGATGGTATGAAAAGTATTATTCACCTTTTTGTTCATTGTTGATTTGGATTGTAGAATTCAAAGGAATCAAAATGATTGATTAAGTCCAATGTAATGTTCAACAATGTTCAACAAACAATTTATACATCGGATATTATATAGAAGTATATATAAAATTCTTTATCGATCCTCGATACCTTTTTACAATCTAACATACTGTCAAAACTTAAGGATCACTTACAAATATAATTATTCAATATGGAGGGTTTGGGGGCCTTCAAAATATAAGTACCGTACCATAAAAAGTGGTCACTCTTAATAGGGAAATTACATGATTGTACATTTCTTTCCTGCCTTGCGCGTTGGTTTATACGATTCTAAATAATTGAGTTGCACTGTATTAATCGCGCCGCGTCTGCAGTAGGGTGATATTAAGGAAGATGAAGCCCCACTAGCACAAAGATAACTTACCGCCGTTCACGAATGAATGTAACTGCAGATATGGCATCAAAGCCGAACTCAATAAGCGCAATTGCAACGAGGACTGGCGCCCTAATTATTTGAACTTATCAATGACGACTAAAATGAAAAAGTCAAAACCTCACCTTCCTAAACCAGCCACACAATGAATTGCGATGCAAGGCTTTTCTTCCTTATTCTTTTTATCAAATGTACCCGTAACTAACTCAAGCCATCGATCAATGACATCTTGAGGCGGGCTTTGGCCATCGGGATAGTACATTTCCTGTATATCGAAAATTATTAAGATCGCAATCTAACTTATCATCCATGTACATACATGTAATTGAATACCAGCTTCCTCCACTTCCTCCTTGCTGTACGATGGTTCGCTAATGCGGACAATATGAGTGACGTTGAACTTCTTGCATTCACGAATGTAAACATGCAAATTGGATTCCTTAGGAGCATCCATAATTAAAAACTTCAACTGTTCATATTCAATCAAAGATGGTTTGTTGACCAAGCTGTTATTGGTCAGCGACATCTTGAAAACTGTAACGATTACCAGATGTGGTTTCGAATTGCACGGAACTTGAATCAATCTTGCGCGTAATGGCAAAGAATGAATTAGACTGAAATAAAATAATATTCCGCTGAATTAGAGACTATGGCAGTTCAATTATGTCAGCGAGGTTTATCCATGCAAAAAAATTCGAGAAAATAAGTCCAACCCAAGTGAATCGTTTTTCCCAAACGCAGAAACAAGAATGGTTTCAATTGTTCAATTCCGACTAACTAATAAACGGAGAGATCGAATGGCCCCACGATCTTGTACAAGCTCTACTTGTGAGTGAATTGACAATACACTATTGTACTACTATGCCAGACTGTCAATTTTCAACAATTTCAATACTCGTAGTAATCTTGTCTTTGCATACCCCGAAAGAGTCATCAATTATTCCTATCGGAATCAATAAACTGTGAACACCGGTTTGTTATTCTGTACACTGGGGAATAATAGGGACATGTCCTGTGGATTCCAGTGTATCTCGCTTTTTTACTTACATCATGGCAGTACAAGCTGATCAGGCGCCAGCCCAGCTGGGCGAGATTTCGTGGTGATGATACTATTTGGGATTTAGGAATATCTAGGTATCTAGAACCACACCCGTAGAAAGTACACTGTATAAATCAATACAATCTGTAGAAATCTATTACTTTTCACAGAATCTACACCACTACACAAGACAATCGATTATCAGTTTGCTATCTTCTCCATGTTACTATATACATCGAGAGGTATAAACAAAGGTGTTTATTGAGAGGCAAATACAGCCATTAATCAAGTTGCTTTGTTCAGAATTTTTGTAGAACGATGATTGTTTGTGAGTTGTAGGATTTGAAACAGATCAATTTATGCCAAGGAGATATCATTTACTAGTTGTTGACGATGCTAGATCGAGTTTCTGGTAATCAGTACCAGCAGTCATTATATCGTAGTATTCGAAATCTTTCATACAATACATCATTGTTTTCGTGGCAACAAAACAATCTCGCAACTCTTGATTCTCTTGCAGTAATTTGATACAATTGTCCCATTGGATAAACTGATCTTTACACGGTCCTGCTTTCATATAACGACAAACAGGACAAGTTTCTTTGATCACATCCGGCGAATCACGTTGAACAGACTCAGATTCTACACTATTAGGTATTGTCGCAACTTTCACACCACCAGCTTGGCTTTCCTTTGAAACTAAACTATGTTCAATTTCTAGAGATCTATCATATTCACATTGACCATCTGCAGAGCAATACTTATTACTGCATATATAACCATCCACCACCACTTGTTCAGCTTGTGGAATCCGAACGTATTGTCCTCGAAGTGCAGGGTAATGAACTTTCCCGACCCTATTAGCTGGAATTCTTCCTCTCCATTGAAATTTTTCCTTGCCACCGGGAACACCCATAGAAAACAATGTCGGTGCGTCAAGGAGTTTCTTCGTACTGTCATCACATATGCGACTACTCTCATTATTGCTAAATATAGGTATACACACCTCCCTTTCATCTATTTGAATTTCACCAATCATATTTGACAATCTTCCCATCCCAACCATTGTTCCATCTTCCAAAGTGAGGAGACCAGTAAGTCGAAACGCAGCACGTTCACCAAACAATGGTCTAAAGATGTAGGAGTCGTTTTCCTCTGCAGCACTATACATCGCAACGTAATCCACTGTCTTACCCCCTAATCCTCTTTTACGAAGAAATTCTGCAATCAATTTTTTTGATTCTGGCTTAAGATAAACACCAATAACTTCTTCTTTGTTCGTTGTGCGTTCAATTTCATTTGTTGCAGCGGACGCTACATTCAAGTGGAACAAAATCGCCGTACATGGAACAAGAGTTTTTCTGGCGTTAACAGCGAAATTTTTCAGCATGCTTCCAATTATTTTTCTCAATATCAGTACAATACGTTGAAAAAGTCTTCCTTCGACAATTTTTATAATATAATATTCCTATTCAACTTTTATATATAGTCTACATAATAATAACTTGCATAAGGTCGCCACCTTAATTCTATATGTTTAACCCCTATATACATTATTACGTATCTTCTCTTTATATCAATGTGAAATGTAAATGATGGCCGCAATATCTATCTGCCGTACAGCAGGCTGTACGGGCGCCGCAGCGCCGCAGCGGTAGTCTTGTATTTTTTTACATTTATTACAATGCAGCCCAACCAGATGCTCAAACGTATCGATACAAGCAGATGTGTGGATGGCGTTATCTTGTACCAATAGCAAATAGATTCCAGATAGTGTTAGGCCATTATTTTTTTGTGCTCGGTTCTCCAAAATATCGTATAGTATAATAATTCTGTTTTTCCTTTAAAAAAGGATCGCACAATAATATTATTTGGAATTAAAATAGGAGTAGAAATTTCCACAACACCGACAAAGTATTTTCTGCTTAACACAGTACAGAATTTTCATGATATAAGCAGCTCTTACATTGTATTTCATTATGACTCAACCAGTTCTTTCATCCCGTGATGGAACTAGTTCCTCTTACTTAGACAAATCAGAACTTGAGGTATTAAAAGAGCAGCATCAGTTTGTCCGTAACGACGATGATGACAAAATAAACAGCGAGGATTGGAAAGTGCGAATGGCTCGCAGATATTATGATCAATTATACAAAGAATTTGCTATCATTGATCTCTCGAGGTGTGAGGAAGGGATGATAGGGCTTCGATGGCAGACCGAAAAGGAAGTTCTATGTGGCAAAGGTCAAACCTCATGCGGGGCGCGGCAATGCATTTCGGAAAATATTAGTGAGTTGGTTACGTATGAATTGCCTTTCTCCTATGTTGAAAACGGTAACAATAAATTGGAATTGGTCAAAGTTAGCCTGTGCGGATCGTGTGGGAAGAAATTGAAAATTTACAAAAAGAAGCAACGAATGAAAGAGACAATTGAGAGAGAGGTTCCAGATGCAAGTAAGGAAAAAGTTAGGTTATTGCAAAAGAAGAGGCACAAATCATAGGAAAATGTTGCTCATAGGTGGTATGCTCGTAGATTAACTCGTTGGTTGTAGTTTCAAATGGGATGGAATCTCCAATACTTTCACCATTGTTGGTGATGTTAGGCTGATGCAGTATGGTGTGTGGTATCTTATGTTACATTACCAATCACAATGTGCATTACCACATTCAATACCCTTTGGAAAACTTAAAAATCAAAGAACACTCGATTATGACATGATTTGTTGATATATGCTGAAACACAGCAATCCTAGATAAGTAACTAAGCTATTCAATGTTGTTACATCTAAAAGAACTAATTATGACGATAGAATGAAATCAAATAGATAAGAATTTCACTCGCACCGCTCCATTGTATCTCTTTGATTCATTCGTCAGACCCCACCTGACAATAGCATAATCCAACATCATCATACAAAACCAAAGCATTCCTCATTGAAGAAACGCGCTTCTGATTGCATACAATACTTTATTACAGTACAAAACACAGGAGACACGTCAAACTAATCTCAAACCAACACAACTACAGTTATTACTTACAAATACCTTGTGTTACGCAGAATAAACCAAATAATTACACATACATCGCGTGTCACTATATCTCGAACATTAAAAATGTTCGAAATGCTCCTGAGGTCCATCATACTCAGGGACTGACTCCTCTTCTTCATAATCGTCAAAATTCGAACTATCAAGACCCCCACTGATTGGTGGAACATAGGGAGACTGTGCTTTTTGAGAAATTACCGATGGCCAATCAACGGTTGAGAAGAAAGGGTCGTTGATAATATCATCTATACCACCACTCAGTGTTCCCAAGCGGAATGCCGGATTAACAGAGAGCAATTTCTTAATCAATGCAACATGCTGAGGATCCATCCCGCGCGGAAAACTAAGAACTTTTTCTGCAGCAATAATATTCTGGAAAATTTTAGTCGCATAATCTGCCTGGAATGGAGTGCGGGCTAGGTATAATTCATAGATTAAACAACCCAAAGCCCAATAATCAACCCCTTTGTCGTAACCTTTGGACATCACAATCTCAGGGGCTAAGTATTCTGGAGTACCACAAAGTGTATACGTTTTATCATGTTTCTGACCATTCTTGGTATAGGGAAACTTTTTCGCAAATCCGAAGTCTATCATCTTAAGGTATCCTTTGTTATCCATTAGGAGATTTTCAGGCTTCAAATCACGATAAGCAATACCACGCGCATGGATATGTTTAAAAGCGAGGATGACATTTGCAGCATAAAACTTCACAGCCGGCATTTCAAATCCACCCGCTGGACTGCGAGTAACCGTGTTGGTTTTTTCATAGATATATGACCAAAGCTCACCACCTTGAATAAATTCCATCAACATCATGATTTGGTTCGAAAAGTTGTAAGTTTGCAATAACTTCAGAATGAACGGAGAAGCAGAACATTCAAAAAGTAAATTCTTTTCAGCCATTATATTGCGTTCTTGATGTGAAGCGACCACTTCAGATTTGTTCATGCATTTAAGTGCACATACTTGTCCCGTTGGGACGTGCTGAACCATCTTGACACGACCGAAGGTGCCCGTTCCGACGGTGCGCATTATCTTCAACTCTTCGTAACGATAGTTTGTTCTTGGAGTCAAATCCACCGCTTCCTCCTGAGCCACTTGCTGTTGTTGTTTCGGTAGATCACGTTGGTTGATAACATTTACAATGTCATCCTGAACATCAGCAAGAAGAGACTGAAAACTGGATCTCTCAAGAACTAAGCATTCCACTGCACCACAAGCTATCACATTTGCCTTGCGGGCCTCATTAGTAATCAATGCTCGTTCACCGAAAAATTCTTGGGCTGTTAACCGAATAAGCTCTTCCTCCTTACCTCCGGGTGCCATGCGAGTACAACGCACTTCACCTTCATTGATTATATAAAATCGAGATCCCTCCTCACCTTGCCGAATAATATATTGACCATCGGAGAAAGATTGTACCCTCATAACACTTGATAATTTTACCAATTTATTCTCAGGAAGTTTTGCTAACAAAGGCACACTCTGCAAAATTCGAACCCTCATACGTTTGGCAAGAACATCTTGAACAGAGCCTAAAAGCAATGCGAATTTTTGACGCTCAAGATAAAGACACTTGACTCTTCCAACGGCAATGCAATTTGCATGTCTGGTGTCATTTAACATCAAAGCCATTTCACCAAAGTAGTCACCAGCCTTGAGAGTACTGATCATGACAACAGTTAATTATACAGATTTACTGCAAGCTATTTACTTACATTAAATCTACCTCTCGACCAGTTGATTTTATTTGTGTACATTTAACATTTCCATCTTCAATTATAAAGAACGAATCGGCAATATCTCCTTGGCGAACTATGTACTCCCCATCTTCAAATGTGCAAGGCTCTAATGCTCCAGCAAGCTTAGAAATCTGCTCATTTGACAACGGATCAAGGAAACTGCATTTCTTTAAAAATTCACACCTTGTAACCATTTTTGAAGAAGACGTGGTAGCAAGAATGTAACGGAATGTTCTTAAGTCCAACGTCCACAGTTTACAGGCAGTATTGGCAATAACAGACGCAGCTCTGGGACTATTATAGATCAAAGCTAATTCTCCAAAACATCCACCTGATTCGTAAACTTTAACAGGGTTCCCATCGACTGATGCAGTGGCGGTACCACTCTCTAGACAAAAGAATAAATCTCCTAATTCACCTTGTTTAATGATAGTCTCATTAATTGAAGCAAATGTAGGACGCATGCAGTCAATGATACGATTCAAGTCGTCTTCCCCCAAATTCTCAAAAAGATAGTGGGCGGTAATAGCACCACGCAAAAAGTTCTTGGTTGCTTCGGGTTTCGCAAACACCGCCAATTGGCGACTATTATCCGGAGTATATTCTTCCGATTTATTGACAATTTGCATGCGCCTTGCTGGAGCACCTGGAGCTGAAGTAGTGGTGGCAGTATTGTTGGCAGACGGAGCTAAAATACGAAGAGGTGCGGAATAAAAATTGCGTAAAAAATTGTCTGAAAATGAAAATAAAAGACTCACCCCCTTGACGTGTACTCAATGGTCGTGCTGCAGCTGCAGGTGCCATAGCTGTTGGATCAACTGCGGTTGTTTTAGCCACTGATGGCTCCTCCTTTTTCATTCCCGACAAGTACCTCTGATAAAACTTGGACATGGTTGACGAATTGAATTGTTGTTAAAGAGCTGATGAAATTAGGTGAAGATAAGATTTAATACGCTTCAAGAATAGAGCGGTCCTGCTATTACGTAAGTGGGTGAAGGTTTTGTTTGGTACGATGTATTATTATATCGATCGACAACCAACACTTGGACAAGACCAATCGTAATGTGCTTTGTTACAAAACAAAAAAAAGAAAAGCAAACAACAAGTGGGAATCACAAAAAACTGCAAACTTTCCACGGGTCTAGCCAGGACAGTTCGTGCAATGCTTTTATTACTAATGGATTTGGGGCAATCGTTTGAGTGCGAATCTTGTTATGAAAAGGATCCTGATGTCAAGAGATTTTCCCATCTAATTTTATGGAAGAAATCGAATTTTTCACATAAAGAAACTGGTTTTAAAATTGAAACCCCAATAATTTTGGAATTTTACCCAAAGTCGTTTCGACAGTTTTCCGCAGAATTTACGGATATTTTCCCAGACAAAATAGCTGCCTATTAGTAGTAGCGGTTACCGGTCAAAAATAAATAGAAGTAAAAATAAACACTGACTGCAACAACATGCTACAGTATATTGTAATACGGGCCAATCAGAGATATGCTCATGTATTAAACAACAAGTTGCATCACATCAGGCCGGCCTTAGATCACCAAGGTTGGAGAAATAATATATGAAGTATTCACATTTTAAAAGTATTATACAGCAAAATCATTATGCTGCTGTCCTCTAGAGGAAATTTCATCAACAAACTCAATATTTGGAACATATGATGCCCTGATTCCGAAACCAGGAATGTGCTTTGCTAAACGATCAACATTTCTCGTAATCCACATCAGAAACCTTACAGTCTGCGTTGGTTCGGCAGCATCCTGAACTCTACCGCAAACATAGTCATAACACTCATGTTTCTTTTCAGTTGCAATTTTCAACGATTGAAGCAAATCCAAACTTTCTTTGAGTTGACCAAGAAGGTATTTTATTCTTTCTCTGCAATAACAATATGGGAAAACAGGTGAAGAGTATGAAACCATTTCAGATCACTCAGACTAACTCACCGTCTTTCTTGAATTTTCTCTGTTTGTTCTGCAGTGATTTCCAGTTCTTTACAAAGCAAATCATACATTGGCGATTTACTTCGCTGATAAAATGATTTGTCTTGTTGTAAAGTCCACAAACACATTTTCGTTGTCAGCGTTGGTACGATAAGCTTCTCCAGCTGTTGGAGATGAAATGAAACCTTTGATAAAAGTAAATTCAGAAACCTTAGGCTGAAAAAGAAATTTAAAAAGATACCTCTCTTTGACGACAACGACCGTAATCTGCATAAATATCCGTATATTGTTTGACGATTTGTGCCAGTTCAGCCTGATCAATTTCTCCTCCCCTTTCAACGTCAGTTAACTTTTGAGCCATGAGCCTCTCCATCGAAACTCGTTGCTTCTGAACTTCTGTAGTGCGCTGTGTTACGTTAAGAAGATGCGCATGCAAATCCGCATTTTCTGCCTTCAATTCTTTGACTCTTGCTTCGAGATCTTCAACAGATTCTCGAGGGCGTTTTTTTGCAGATGTAGGTTTGCTCACAACTTTTCTCGACGCTCCTACGCTTGTAGTGCTCAAGTTATTGTTGCTTACAGATTGCGTGATGCTAGAAGCATATCCATATCCATAGATAGCACTAGTGCTACTGGACGGGAAGCCTCTATACTGTGGCATTGTCGGGTTATTAAATGATGTTATTTGAGATAGATTATCATTACTTTTGCTTCCGTGGGAATTTGCATCAAGGAGGCCGTTTAAATTGTTTCCGCTATGATATCCATGAAGTGAGTAATTGCTATATGTTCGCTTTAAGCTATCATCCAAAATAGCCAAATTTTCGGATGAAGTGTTTGGTCCGAAACTTTTGAAGTATTCCACTGGTTGTGAAACCAACGGGATCAATGGTGGTTGAACTGGAACTGATCCACTTGGTATGCCAGGAGTTGTAATGGAATGCGCAACAGATTCCGCAACCACTCCGGAGAGTGCAGTCGTGAGATTGTCAAAATCCACCTCAGGGTTCAATAGTAACCAACTCATGAGATCTTCAGAATCCATAATTGACTCATTTACATTAAAAAAAGACTGTTGCGCCATTTCCAAATCTACTACCAACAAAATTGTTGAAAATAAAACGCTTGGATTAGAATATCAATAGAATCTGAAGTCTGTTGTTGTTAAATTGGTGCTTTTGATAAATTCGACTTTTCCAACCAAAAGGCACAATACTCTTCAGCAATGCGATAAAACTTCACGGGAGACTGGAGACCTTTTCGCATAAACAAATTGCAAAACCAAAAATAAAAATGTTTTCGTCTGAAGCAATAAAAGTCGGAAAATACAGATACTTCTAGGTATTTCTATTGTAGTCCAATCAAAGACAATATATGGAAGCAGCAGTGCAGCAGCAGCGCAACAGCAGCAGTTTGTTCATTAAACTGCTGCGCTGTCTTGACAGTGAGTGGACACAAGAATTACGTTAAGGTTTACATACAATAACAAAATAAAGCTTAGCCTTGCTGGTGATTTTACCTGTTGCATCATCAGAATTTTATCACATTTTATAACCATTGCCTTTAATTAAATAAATGTTTCAAAGCCTTTCCAAAATATTCAAGTGGAGGTGTCTACGAAATATACACAAAGCTGTCATCAGCTTGCTATCTATACTCTGAACTATAGGCACATTCACTCGTTTCGGGAGCTATGAACTATATTTGTATATATGGTAGTATTTGGTGTGACTAAGCATTACCATAAAGCTTATAATTATGAGAAACATCAGAATTTTAAATAACCTTCGACGGCCCTAGTCGTTCTTCATTCATCATCATCAATCTCGAATCGCCAATCACAATTCCATTAACTTGAAATTTAAAATCTTAACTAAATTAGTTATTTCTGGACTATTTTCTTCCATCACCTCCTTCAAGAGAATTCTCATGGAGTCAGGAATACTACCCCATCATTTGAATCGAATGTTTTTGTCAAAAGATCGCCAACCAAAGTTGCTTAATTTGATCCAGTCCAATTCTAGATGTAGCTGATCCTGAGTTTCTTGTCAGTTCAATTTCACTTGATATAGATTGCTATGGTTTTAAGGCATATAGGATGTGGAAGATAGCTGCTGAGCGTGAAGTGTTAACTTCTGCAACGATGACACGATCCTATTACAAGTAGTGTCATTGCTTGTGGCTTTTTCCTTCTTGGTCTGAACTCTCGTTCCGATCGTTGTAATTTCTCTAACAGCGGCATATGAAGTTGTTGTAAAGGAGTTTGTGTGCAACAAGACTCCCCGATATTTGACGGGATGACAAAATAGTAAGTTCTGTCTAGGTGGTTGTTTGCCTCTATAATTATTCGAATTGCAAGGGGGTTTTTCTTTATGCTCAACCTTACAATATGTTCAGCACATGATACTTGAGTGATGCTTGAAAGACATGGATGAAAGATGTCAGAGTTTGCATTTGACTTTCTATGTAATTAACATCTGTATCCACGTGGCCACTATCCTCATCGGTTACACTCCACATTGACAAAAAGATAGGATAGGTAATAATGTATTTATGAAATATACACTGTTACCATAATTCTCTGTGTGACCACTGCTGTCATTTAACACCAACGAGATGTGCAAATAATACAGATTTCATGTCAAGAAGTTTTACAGTAAGTTATTGATTAGCAGTTAGCCATAGTGATGAGCACTAAGTGAGCAACCGTCACATACAAAAAACTTCGTGCCAGGATCAAATAGACTACTTTATTCACAGATTTTAACTTCCTGAGTATAATAAGATTAATAGTATAGACGTGTACAACGCAACTGAGAGAACAAGTGCGACAATACCCAATGAAGATGAAAAAGGTTGCGTCGGTCACAAATACAAATTATTGTCATAGAATCCTTGGTCAATAAGGCCTTTCCAAACTATAGTAAGGCAATTATTTAGCTGAGACATTCAATAGCGTGGGATCCCCTTTCGGTGGTTTAACCTACTCAAACATTCAAATCAAACAATCTTCACAATGAATTCGGCTTATTTACCTCTACTTGAACGCCTACATAATTAATGATATTTTGGTTGCCATCACGCAACGCGGCTAGAAATATTTGGTTGTAGAAAGATGATCCATCCGCACGATAGTTCAGCAAACAAACAGAAGTATCTGCTCCTTCCTGAATACCTTTCCTCAAAATTGCTACTTGAGCCTGATCAGTTCCTGGTCCCTGGAGAAATCTGCAATTTCGCCCTAACACTTCCTCCATTTTATATCCGCATAGATCCAAAAAAGCTTGGCTAGCAAATATAATGGGATTATCAGGTAAAGCAGGATCAGTAATCACAAAAGATCTCTGAGCGGCTTGAATTGTCTGAATAAGATTATAATCAGACTTCTCTAAAACAGTAGGTGATTTCGACGTCATATTCTCCATAATGGGGGGCAATGCGATTGGTTTGCAATCAGCCAAAAGTTTACTACCTATGTCTTTACTCAATTTCTGCTCCACCAATTGCTTCAATCTGGAATTTTCTTCTGCTAGCTCCGCAACTTGCTTTTGAAGAGACTAATTCGATGAATAAGAATGAGGGATTGCATACGAAACTTGATTGCATGATTTACCTCAAAAAGAAATTTTTTTCGGAGTCTAGTTTTGCGAGCTAATACTTTGTTTCTCTCTCTGTTCATATAGACAATACAAGATCAAGACATGGCATTCAAAACGGTTTTGGTAATTAGATTATACCTTCTGCGATCAACTTGTTCTCTAGATTTATCTGACTTTTTTCGTTTTTTCCCTTTTCCGTCATCAAGGGTATCATCTTCGTCGGAAACTTCTTCTGTCTCGGAAGAGGGAGTTTTGGGGCTGGTGATGCTGTGTGCAATAGCAGCGGGATTTGAAGTTGAAACATCGTTAATATATTCGCTTAATGGTAAAATTGGATCAAATAACGGTGAGTCATCATTCAAAATATAATCTGACAAAATGTTGAAATCTAAATCAGTATCATTTAAAAGTTGACCACTGTCTTCGTAAGTAAAAATAGGAAATGAGTGATGAATTATATTATGGGATGCGCTCAGTTCAACTCCATAGTAAAATTCCCCGTTGTTGCATGTGGGTAGAGACATCATGAATGCAATTGCTAATTCAGATAACAAATTTTCGTTAATTATTATACCATATAGTATGAGGGTCTGCTGGTCCACATTCTAGCATTGCAGATCAACTGCACTGCAACCCCTCCGTTTTGGATTTTTTGAGATGGGTTTTTTATAATAATACCGATATTCCGTGCATAAAAAAGTCGGCTATTATTAATTATTAACAATATTAGGCCTTAGGTGCAGTTGATCCAATTACTAAATCAATGATACATCCCTCCAACTTGTTCATCGTTACCTTTGTATGCGTCTGGACAATTATGAATGGGCATTAATTCAACAAATAGGTTGCTCCAATGTCAAAAGCTTGTGTTTAAAAATTTCTTCTTTGGTGTTGAAATAGTATGTAGATTCGTTGCCTTTGAACAATTGAATTCTTCTTGCCCCGGACGATTAATACGGAATTGTTTGCAAGTCATTTGGTTGGGTTGCTCATATTATTGAAATGTAACTTTCAAGTTATAAAGAAACTATTGTCCTCGTTGTCAGACTATTAGAGACCCACAACTAGCGAAAGCTTTTTATCTTCGTTTGCGAATGGTATCACCTCCAATGTTAGCACTGGCTTTCTCACTGGGTGCCATTACTTTAATTTGAGGACCACACTTGGCATAAAGCGCATTATAGCTATAAAATGACAAACATTCAAAATAATTACTTCTATAAAGGATACAATACAATCATGGTGACGAAATAGAGTAAAAGTCATTTTTCAATAGGGTGTTTGCGGAAAACGACTATTCACTTTAAGGGGTAGCAAACCTACATAATTATCGATTTCTACACAGGTTTGGCGAATCGTGTCGAATATTGTGAATTGACATCCCATTTAGTAATATTCATCCGGAGATGAAAAACTTGGTTCCGTCTTCTTCACGATGTTCATCAGTTGATTTTAAATATGTTTCGTACATTCAAGAATTATATATGTTGATCAATCTACTAATGGTCTCGCTCCTATATTACGTTGTCCCATTTACAGATTTTCTTCATCTTGTCAATTTTTATAATCATTTCATTTTACGGAAAGATGCCATAATATTCTCAATCCTCCTTGAATATCTTCCACGCTGTACGATTTACAATTCCACTTAAAAGTACTGATTTGGATATTTGGATCACTTCATCAGTTTGGTTAGAGTTGCAGCAGCACTGCTTACATGATTCAGACTTTCAAGTACTTGTTGGACACCATCTTGCTTTTCGAATGACAATGGCGTTTCCTTCACTGAAGAGCTTGTCAAATTAACTGAGCGAGAGAACATGAATGGAAAAAACCAACTATCTGCAACGAATTCCCTTCCCGTTTCGAATTCTGCCAAAGCATATTTTGTTGCCCCACTTGATGCAGCCGCCGATGAAGAAATTTCCTGGAATTTCATGGATAAGATATATGAAAGTTTGTTATTAAATTGATTGCATTCGTTCTTCCACAACCAATAGCCCTATATATGGTATTTGGTATTGTATTTTTTTTTTTCTTTTTTTTGAATTGTATGGCGCTTCGAGCAGATTGCTTCAGCACAGTTAGGCCCCACGGGGGGTAATAAGATAATAATGGTGATCGCTGCAACATTATCTAAGGCTTTGAATACAATAATAGTGCGTTTCTATGTGCTATTTTGAAACCCTTGTGCGTCCTAGCCAAAAAAATCATCTACTCAGAAGATCCTGCCGATGACGCACAAAAGCCCCAGCAGCAGCAGAGAGAGAGCAGCACCAGCAGCAGCACAGCCCAGCAGCGGGCACAGCAGCCGCAGCACAGAGCACACCATCAGCAGCAGCAGAGAGAGAGCAGAAAAAAAGCCAGGCGGCAGCAACAGCAGGCGCAGCAGCAGAGAGCGAAAGGACAAGCAAAACCTCATTCATAACAGACACACAAGCTTGTACCAGAATAGATATACGGTACGCGATAGTAAGATAGATCTGGGATCGCAGATTACTTGGACGAAACTAAATACAATAAGGGAATTTTTTGTATTGACAAGTTTATTTGCGATGACATCTTTGGTGAAGATAATTCGAAAGTTTTACGAGTAAGTGCTGAGAATGGTTTAAATTAGAGCCTCTACTCACGTATTATCAGAGAAAATAGTAGGTATGAGAGCGGACCTCCAGTTCGCTTAATTAAAGAGCTAGAACGTGGTACTTTGGTTTTGTCGGATTTGGAGATTAGTGATGAAGATATTCCAGTGCTATGTCGGTTTTTTAATACCAAACAAGTTCGTGTAAATTAATTCCGCCGATTGGCAATCGGTTCACATGATTTCTCTCAGGCATATGAACAGGTTAAGAAAATTGAAGTGAATAGAAGCTCTGGTGGAAAAGTGAATAAACGAAGAACTTCATCGGTTTTGAACTCAAATGCGCACAAATTATTCAAAGAGTTATTAGATTTTGTTGCGAAATGTTCCAGTTTAGAAATCCTAACATTTGAACACGTCGAACTCGGTATGCCAGTCATCTTTCATTTATGCAAATCCCTTGTTACAACAACGTCGCGTAAGTTATTAATTACTCCGTTACTCTATCATTGATATCAATACTGTCGTTCGCAGCGTTGAGATGGTTGGCGTTTCGTTTCTGTGATATCAGTGGGGATTCTGGTTTGAAGGAATTAACACCATATTTGGGAAAGTTGCAGTTGCAAGTACTAGGAATTGAATGCTGTCAGCTGACGGACGAATGTCTTCCATATATCACAAGCATATTGAAGGTACATGTATTAATATTGAACGAATATTTCTTTGCGCTTGACTTAAGTATGTGATGAAAATTAATTTAGTCACAAGAGAATAATCTGGATTCTTTGTATTGGAATGCAACACTTCGATTGGACCCCAGCGAGCAAAATGTAGAGACCTTAAACGAAGCCACCAGTTTTGTGTATTCACATGGTTTGGTAGCTTTAAGTTTATGGGGCAACAAGATAAGTGGCAACGGTATTTTGATCTTAACACGCTTGCTAAGAAGAAATAATTGGCTGCTGGGTGAGTCAGTTGTTTTCATTTTTGTAGCAAGGTTTGTTCTAATGGTTAAAATAGGATTAAATTTTGCAGAGAATATGATAAATGAAATTCAAATGGCTATCTTGGTTGATGAATTGAAGAACAACTCAGTCCTTCAAGCAGTTGTACTTCGCAATAATCCTGGACTAACAATAGCGCTGGCAAGTGAATTGTGTCGATCAGTTGTAGCAAAAGCAAAAGACACGTCTTCTAGCTTGTCTGATGGTTTTGCAAGGTTGAAAGTATTAGAACCTCGTGTGACATGGCTTTTGAATTGTTGGATGCGATTACAGTGCGAAGAAACAAGAGATGTTATTCAAGGACGTATTTTGATGAACTACGCTGAGCACAATGCAAATAAATCAACCCCACGGAAAGCTTTGACAAAAGAAAGTCCTCAAGAAACATATCTTCAGGCGTATTCCGTGTTCAACTACTTGTCAGATCCCGAAGTCAGATCCAATCTGCCTATTCACCCGTTGGTAAATAAGGATGATGATGACCCTGTGCTATATGATTTCGATACTAGGGGGGCCGCCAGATTATCTGTAGATAACCAAATTCGCCTCTCTGCTGCTTCAGGAAACTATGCTGCTGGGCGATATAATTGTTTACTGGCAAACACTAATCATTCGAATCGTAGTCATGAAAATCAACAGTGTTTCACTGCAAGTAGAGATCAAGCATATCACGAATTGCTTTTTCGTCCATCGATTGGCTCACCCCAGCCTTTTACTCGTGGTGCCGAGTATGATGAAAGTGTTGATGCTAGTGTAGATCATCGTCCTAGTCAACGTTTGGCGAAAGCTAAGGAACAAGCGGATGAGTTGGAACGCGCTATCGCTGTTCCCTCTCCAACAACTCCGTCCAAAGGATCAAACGGCCATTTCAATAACATTGATTCTTGGGAGTATTGGCCTGACAATAATATGGGAACTGACCAGGCTCGTCCGCCATCAAGAATTTCTATTCGCCCTAAGTTGTTTACAAATTCAAACAATCGACTCTCTTCGCGTGATTTGTCTCCCCAACGGGAAAAATCTCCCCGGCATCGTTCCATGTCAGCAGGTCGTGAAAGAGTGCCTCAACGACATGCTTGGAACGATGATGGCAAACATACAAGAAAGGATGTACGATCTATTTCTCCATTACGTCCTGCGTGGTGTCCCACTTCTTTCGTTACCAAAGCTTCAGATGGTACACGCAAGCGTTGTTCAGTCATTGAGGTTGATCATGGGAGATCAACATCTGACTCGTCGAAGAGTAATCGACAGAAAGTACTTCAAAAAACCAAGAAGCCACTTATGGCTGATTCTAAGCTGAAGAAATTAGCTCATCGCAAGGACACAGTAAAGTATGATAAAATAGCTTCATCAGTTCTTGTCGCCACGAAAAATTTAGAACACGTTTCAAGACGATTGCGAGACGTTGCTGAATCATTATCAGAATCTGCGATTATGAATTTAAGCTATGTAAACCCTCAATTGCCTATGACCGTAGTTCCGCCATCGAAGAAGGCTGCAGTGCAAAGTGAATTGGTTCATAATCTTAGCACGGAGTCATTAGATTTCACGACTAAACCTCATAAAATTTTCACTGATCAAGAAATCGATAATGATCAATTTGCTGAAACAGTTAGGCAGCGAATGAAATCCAAATTACGTGATTATTTGGTGAAAGAACTTGGACCGGCAATTCATTGAAAGAGGATTATCAATGCGACGCCTTGTGCTGCTTGTTGAGAATTTTCTGTCTTCCCATAGTTTTGTGTGTATATGTGTACCTTCGTATTGATATTATTGCTTCTGGTAGTGCAAGAATAACTCCCTGTCTTTCCATACTGTGATGCAGTTAACTTATTTAAATGCCGATATTTATATGCTTTTTATTGATGTTTTTCTTTATTCTTGGGCCAGTGTTAAAATTTAAAATGATTTATGGAGCTTAATTTAGATAACTTTTAGTTCGATTTCCGTTTTTTGCCCTGGGGCGAGCAGTAGTAGGGTGGGCAGCAACAGCGGCGCGCAGCATGCTGGATTCCCCATTCATCACATTTGCTTATTACAAGCTCCATCATATAATACAAAATAGACGAAAACAAATATTCCGTATTTTACGCAATTGGAATTCGAAAGGTAATAACAAAAATGGCAACAGAACTGACGAAGGATCAATTGTTAGATTATGTGCGCAAACAAAAGTTAAAGATCAAAAAGTTGGAGACCGACATTGCCTCACTGAAGGAGTCGGTTGTTCAAAACACATCAATTCAAGTTCACGACGATTCTATAGCAAATGTTTCATTTGCAGCATCAAACCAACTCGAACAAGAGAGGAGCCAAGTTCAGTCAGAAATTCAGTCATTGCAGAACCAACTACAAGATTTATACGAAGTAAATGCCAAGCAACAAACAGTCGTTGAGGATATGAAAATTGCTTTGGCCTCTAGAACCAATGATGTGGAAAAGCTCCGTATGGAAATGGCTGAATTGCAAAGGTTGAATGAAGAAAGCTTAGTGAAAATTAAGCATGACCACGCAGCGCAACTCACTGCTCTGGAAG
>JACCEA010760095.1_pt1 | contig 27914 bp, 30 predicted proteins | sample 7449851 | NCBI WGS metagenome assembly JACCEA01 (sample SAMN15323453, study PRJNA562643) | freshwater metagenome | isolation source: river surface water | place: USA:Blue River Watershed | collected 2017-08-18
GACTGTAAGTGTATTAAAGGTTTTATAGAGGGATATTTGATGAAAAAGAGCCGTTTTAGCAGCTTTCTCCTCATTCATGGCTTCTAGGAAGGCGGCAATTTCAGGGGGCACCTCACGTAATTTAGCCTCTTTTTGGACGATTCTGTTCTCTCGCGAGGCCATGACCGTAATTCTTACAATGGTGCTTGAAATAATTGAACATCTCTGGGATATTGGAAATAGCCAAGAGATAGAAAAATAGGGAAGATAACCCCTGCGGGACTTGAACCCGCGACCTTTGGATTAGAAGTCCAACGCTCTATCCATCTGAGCCAAGGTCTATGTGAAAAACTCAGATGTGAGAAGGGAGGGGTTAAAGGGGAAAGCCGTACCCCACGCAAAAATGGGTCATGGAGTGGATAACGAAGGGAGCATAACAGGGACGAGGGAACTTACCTTTTTATGTTGGGAGTCTATGAAATTTAAGCAGTTGCAGCCTTGATGTAGTGCTGCTTCAGGAAGCGCTGCAGATTCAGAATCATCAGCTCATCCTTCTCAGTGATCTTCAGCAGCTTGCGCAGGCTGGCATCGGCGTTGATCACCTGCTTGTTCATCAGGCCCTTGGTCTTGGCGTAGCTGCACACGGCGCTGGTCACATCGCTGCGGCTCATCAGAGTGCCCTTGGGCTTACCCAGGAAAGTGCACAGCTCATCGCTGATCTGCACGGGCTTCTTGAAGATGCTCTCGCGCTTGGGCTTGTCAGTGCCATCAGCCGCCTTGCCCTTGCGCTTCTTGCTGGCCTTCTTCAGCTCACGAGGGATGCGCTTCTCCAGCTTCTTCATGTCGGACAGAACGGAGGCAAACACCTCGCGCAGGCTGCTAACCTTAGTCACCAGGCTGTTGAACTCAGCAACCACATTCACCTCCTCAACGGGGGTTGCGGCTGCAACGGCGGCAGCCTCAGCAACAGGTGCAGGGACTGCCACAGGGGCAGCCACCACAGGGGTGGCGGCAGGGGCAGGAGCGGCGGCGGTGGCCACGGTCTCCTTCTTGGTTGCGGTCTTGCGTGCGGAAGTCTTTGCGGAAGTGCTCATCTTATGTCTAGTCGGAAGGATGTTTATACATGTCCCAAACGCACCTCACCCACTCGTCAATTTTGGTCATCACCGGGCGAAAAAAGGCAAAAAATCGGGGGTGCGTCCGACTTTTCTGCCGTGTTCATGATACCCTGTTGGCACCCTGGTGTTTTTCGTGGTTCTTTAGGATGTTTTGGCGATGTGTTTAATAGTCGTAATCTTGATCAAGTACTTGATCAATGTAGTCATTGAACTCATCCTCATCAATCTCTGTAAGTAACAGGTGATCCTCCATGTGATCCTCCATTTCCAACACATCCTCCTCGTGCTCCTCCATCGTATGTGCTGCTGTAGCCTCTGCTGGAGAATCACAACAAGTAGCCGAATCATCATAGAAGTCCATGGGATTGCTGCGCAGGATAGGAGAGTTGCAACGGATGCAATGGATGCCCTCGCAGGTTGGCTGTGCCGGAATCGCACAGCGCTTCAACTCACTGATGTAGGGTGCAATGGGAGCGAAGCTAGGCATCTTTGTAAATAGCTCGGCCACTGCTGAATCAGCAAAAGGAGTCATGAAATCAATGAACATTTTGAAAAGCAAAGGAAACCAGAAAGAAAGGAAAGAAACACTACGGGGCACCGACAGACCGACCAAAAGGGTCGCCATGGTTTCAATTTTTTCCGCGCTTTTTTGGATGTCCGCGGCCAAAATTGACGGCTCTACATTTGTGGGGGGCTGGCAGTCATACAACCCGTTCATTCCAATCCTTTCAAAGATGTCCGTCATTCAGCCTACTTCTTTCAACCCTTCCCTGCTGACCATTTCCGAGGCCAAGAAGCTGGACAATGGTTCCAGTCAGGCTTATGTGAACTACAATGGCAAGAAGCTGCGTGTGCAGGCGCCAAAGCTGCCCGTTCCTATGGATGCCGGTGATTACCAGGGCAACCAGAAGTACAAGGTGCAGCTGTCGTTCCGTGACAAGGATAGCAATCCCAAGGTCGCCGCTTACTATGAGATGCTGGAGAAGATTGATGAGTTTGTTGTCAATGCTGCTCAGTCCAATTCTGGTAAGTGGTTCAAGAAGCCTGGAATGGCCCGCGACATTGTGCTGGACAAGTTCACTCCTAGTATCAAGTTCGCCAAGGACAAGGAGGGCAATCTGAAGCCCTACCCTCCTACTCAGGGTGTGACTCTGAAGAAGAACAACACTACTGGTGCATTTGACGCCGAGCTGTATGACAAGAACAAGGAGATCATTGAGGATGCAACTCCTGTGCAGGTGCTGAAGCGCGGCTCTGAGATCACTCCTATCCTGGAGTGCACTGGTGTCTGGATTACCGAGAAGGGCTTTGGTCTGACTTGGAAGCTGTTCCAGGCCCGCGTGGATGTGGCTGCCGAGGGCAATCAGCGTGGTTGTGCCATCCAGGACGACGAGGAGGATGGCGCAGCACCTGTCGTGGTAAGCAAGCCCAAGCCCGTCGCCAAGACAGCAGTTGCCGAGGACGAGGAGGAGGACCTGCTGGCGGCTGTGAAGCCAGCCAAGGCAGCAGCACCAGCACCTGCAGCTGCCGCAGCAGACGAGGTGGACGAGGATGAGGTCCATGAGGCTCCCGCTGTCCCAGTTGCCAAGAAGGTCATCAAGAAGGTGATCAAGAAGGCAGCCTAAACTCACCCAAACTCCCAACATAATCCAATAAAGATCCTATCTTTTTGCGTTGGATTACACTAGTTTAAAGAGTAGGGAACTATGTAGGAAGTGTGGAGATGTCTGGCCTCCTCTCCTCATCCCATAGGGGATATCTTCTATTTGCAGTAGAAGATGGCAGCAGTAAGAGCCCGCTTAAGCGGGCTCACTGCTTCAAGCTCTCAACTGATTGAGAGCGGCCCTTTTTGAGTAGTAGCAAAAAGTAAAACCACGCCGCTGTAGACAACGCATGAAGTCGCAGTCATGCGTTTGTCACTAATTTTTGGAATCCCAGGTCTTGTCAGGGGGACAAGACCAACTATGGGATAACTCCCCCCGCCGAGCCTTTTTAGCACAGTGGTAGTGCGTCTGTCTTGTATTGCGCAGCGCTACGCAGTGAACAGAAGGTCGTGAGTTCAATTCTCACAAGAGGCATTTGGTTTGTCTGAGCTATTGAATCAGGCTGTTAAGACAACAACTTGTAAATTGTTTGATCTTGGCACCCAACACTGCGTATACGCATTGCTGGGTGCTATCGTCCAACCAGGTTAGGACGCGAGCAGCAGCAAAGCTGCTGCGACGCTTTGCCTAGTCTGGTTGGATCAATTACACCATTCTGCAGCCCACCCTGTGGGCTGCACTCGGTGCTATCGTCCAACCAGGTTAGGACACAGGACTTTGAATCCTGTAATCTCAGTTCAAATCTGAGTAGCACCATTTTCCAAATTACATTGTTGGGATTCCAGGACTTCCAACAATGCAATAAACTTCCACTACTTCCAACATTTGCCCAAAAGTCCATGAGGACCTATGTTAGTATTTTGGCAAATTACCGTAATTCCACAACTTCCAACATATCCTTCAAAGTTGATGACACTGCAAACCATACATCAATAACTATCCATACTTCCCCATAATGCCCCGTATTGCGAGAGCACTAAAACTACTTGTGGCACTTACCGCTGTAGAAACCACATTTGCGGTAATTACAGCAACTGCTGCGGTATCTACGGCTGTTTTGGCATTGCAACCGAAAAAAGATCCCAGCTACCAACAGAAGAATGAACTTTGATCTGACTACCCCACCTTCCTGGGCCCCGACCTGGTGCTATGTGTATTTTTTCACCGCGCTCCTGGCGGCCGCATTTGTAGTGGTTGCTCTTGTTATGGGCTTCAATAAGATGAGCGGTCTCACCATATTTGCCCTGCTTTTCAGTGGTGCTCTGACCGTTGTAGACACACTAATGTATTTCTGGATTTGCCGTGCATCTCTGGTAGTTGCATAAGCACGATAATGCATAATAGTATGTTGGGAATCCTGGACTTCCAACATAGTATTTATAATCGGTTATTGGTCTAGCGCCGAGTTTAGCAAGAAGCAGGAGCCTTCTTATCGTATCCCTGGAGGGTCACGGAAGTACTACATGCGCAACCAGTTGTGGTCTGACCCACAAGCTGAGCACCTACATAGGCATTTAGGGGCACAGTGGAGGTAGGTCCCTGGTTCATGGAATTGGTGGCCTGTTCAGGATACACGGTAGTAGTAGCCTGGGGGTAGTTGTAGCTCTGGCGCCAGCCAAAGAGGGCCAGCTGTCCCCGACGCGCAGTTGTATTACTTGCATCGCGATTTGTGCTCATTGTATGTTCTATGTTGGAATCCGAGAATTATTCCGGTGTGCTGACTGATAAGCGGTTATTCCGGTGTAGATGCTGCAAACATACCCTGAGGCACACAGAAACGATCCCGCACAGCAACAGGATTCGGAATACGCTCTGGACATACAACGCGTTCCGGTGCCGGCACACTTTCCGGAAAATATTGTTGAAACCGGGTTTCCGGGTTGGACGCATTACTTGCTGCATTCAGTGTCTGAGCTGCCACGAGTTGAATATACTCTCCTGCGGACAGCGAACGAACCTCAACAGGTGCCGCTGTACCCGGTGTACCGAGATTTCCCCCATTCCCAACACTTCCTTCCCCCTCCTCTCCACCAGGAAGGCATTTTGCCGAGGATATGCCTGGGCGAATATACATCGGACAGGCATCCACCTGCACCCGTAAACGCACCGACTCGGGAAGTGCCGCTCTTGTTCGTTCCTCCCATTTCTCGGGTCGCGGAGGAGGGCAATAAGGGACTGTAGGGGGCTTGGAAAGTAATGGACACTGAGGAATAGACGAATATTTCTGAAACATCCTCTTAAATTCTACATATGATAAATAGAAGTTCCTCTATCCCTTAAAATGAATATCACAAATACCTTGGCAACCGTGTTTACACTGTTGCTATTCGTATTTTTAGTCGTATCCATGTATGAACAAGTAAATATTGAATTTTTCCAGCAGTTCAAGGGTGCCATATTTGCCGGATCCATGTTTGTAGTCCTGGCGATTCTCGGGCTTCCCTACATGCAATATGATATAGCACATCGGGTCCCATCGTTTACCTTTGTATCCACGGCAATCGGAATCCTCACAGTATTATGCGCAATATTCGTGTATATTCTGAATTGGCCCTTTGACACCTTTGTGGCCTACATCTCCACCTTCGTTATATTCGTGACAATGTTGGGACGCATTACAGGCGGCGGGGAGTCGGATACATTTCCCGCATTTGCCAAGGAGATGTTGACATTTGTTCTCGTCGGCTCTGTAATTTACGGGACATCCTTGGGAGCCGGTATGGTTGTAGAACGCAATCTCATTCCGGTAGAATTCTTGAATACTGTATTGGTATGGTATGCAAAGTTTGCTCCTGTAGCTCTGGGAGGTATGTTGGTGTATGCAATCTATAAGACCATTCGGGGACTTATAGAATACCGTGTACAATCCAAAGTGCCATGTCCTGCACCTATACCTGCTGGTGCAACTCAGCGCTTTGAGGGATTTCAGGGCGCTGGTGCTGCTGGCACAACAGCCACAGCAGCCACAAAAACCAACACACTCCTCCGCCAGATGGAGGCAGCTATTCGGAGAGCCGAATATACTATTGACTCCCTCGTGGAACAGACCGATAGCACATGCGCCATTATCAAGGAAGTGGAGCAGGGATATGTTGGGGCCAAGAGTGGTGTAACAGATGAGGCGGAATACCAGTTGCCCGCAGAGGAACAGGAGCGGCGAAAACAGAGCCGTCAATGGCGCGCTATGAAAGCCTTTGCCACCAATCGCGGAATTTATGCCGCCACACGCAACACCAAGCCTCTGGAATGTTTCCAAAATCCCAACACAGACGCAACGGATGCAACCGAATACGAAATATCCCTTCGCGAACTCTGTGTGCAACTCCATAGTTTGTTGGAAAACACCGAAACACTGGCACAAATCAAAAAGATCCAACAAATGCAGGCTGATCTGGACTTTGCCGATCGCCAACTCAATAAGGTAGAGACTTTCCAAAACCCGCCCACAACAGCACCCACCCCAACACAAATCTACTCCACTTTACGAGGTGCCGCGCTAGAAACCGCGGCAAAGGATCTCCTTGCAAAAGAAGGCGAGCTCTATGCCTCCGTCACAGGTCTTCAAACCAAAATCAAGGATGTGCGAGCCCGCATGAGCAAGACATATCAGAAAGTAAATATGGTAGCTACAGGGGATTACAGTGTTCCTAAATAAATAGTCTCCTCAATTTGAAGACGGGGCTCGGAAGAAGAGGAGGAATATGTTGGGAGTTCTGGTTTTGCCTCAGGCACTGGTTCTGGTGTTGCTTCTACAGGCTCGGTTGATGGCGCTTTCCCAATTGTTGTACATACCAATGCAGTGCTTGATGCAGTTTCAACCGTAGTCCATTGTTGTGTCATGCGTCTGTAGGGTCGCCGAACAATTTCCTCAAATCGCCCGCTCACCAGGGCCTCCATACGAATTACATTGCGGTATGTCGCCTTCTTGAAAATGGCGTGCTCTGTATTTTTCTTTTCCTGCCGATATCCAGCACCTGTCATACATTTGGACATCGGCGTCTGTCGCAAATATTCCTTGATATGCGCCTTGGGAACATATTGATACACCCACTCCCGCATAATTTCCCACAGAGGCGCGGCCACGATCTGAATGTTCTCATCCACCACAACCTCTTTTTCTACGAATATGGCCATCCAGGCTTTTCCAATATCCCGCACCTGTGCCTCTTTCATCTGGAACCGGCGCAAAGGGTCGTGGAGATCCAGTGTATCTAAAAATACAGAAAATCCTGTATGGCCCGCGGGGCGATTGAGCATACAGACCTCCCATAGAGGCTCCCATTTTGCTAGGAATGCCCTGCCCCCTACACGAAGTCCCCGTCGCGCCCGCATCCATTCCTGTACACGACCCCTAACGAATGCCTCGCACTTCTCAAATTCCAACATCCCCTCCGTCGCCACCTTCACGATGTGATACATATACTGCATCCATTCGCCCTCGGTGGGTTCATAAATGGCGACCTCCAATGTATTCGGATGGATATGGGTGTCTTCAATCTTCTGTAGGAGTTGGGGAACCGAGAAAGGCAGAGGGCCAGTGCCCGCATCAGCCCCTGACGACATACCGTATGCAATCCGACGAAAGGGAAGGAACAGTCGGTCCACTTCTTGGACGGCATTAGGAATCCAGGGACTTATGTGGGGATCCTGGACTTCCAACACTTGTGACCGAATATACCAGGCCATAATTTGATGGACGAGGCGGCGCGAGGCCTCCGTGGGCATTTGCCAATTCACTATGGAAATCCGGCGACACAAGGTAATATCCGGATATAGCGCGGTCCCCACACGCGTGCCCCATTCCATTCCTTGGGCGAGATCCGTTAGAATACGGTAGCCGAGTTCATGTCGTGTATCCTTGTGAATGGGCGCAAAGATCCAGGCGAGCGTATCCGATTCCTGAATATCCGCGACCTCATCGTGCTCCACCTCGGCATTCAGGGATTCTAGGACTGCACGAAGCCAATCCTCGCGCTTGTTTGCGGATTTTGTTGCAGCAGCACTCTTGACCTTGGATTCTACGAGAATCCGGTCCGCCAAGGATATCTTGGACTCCCCCTCCTTCACGACACCACAATTCAACCGCAGGAACTCTATTTCCACTACACGATCAATAAGTGCCAGATATCGTTCATAATCCACGCGATCCGTAAAGACCTTGTCCATATGAGGCCATGCCTTGGGCTCCTCCATAGCAAGCGAACCAATGAGGCCGACCTGGAATGTTTCGGGTACAGGGCGTTCTCTGTAAATTATGGCGTAATCCTGCATTCCCAACAAGTCCCGATAATAATACCGAATGTCTGGTTCGCTCGGAAGGGTCTCACTCGGCGCCAAGAGACTTCGGACCATCCAGACTCCCTCTCCATGCAGTTCAATGGTCAGTAATTTGACGGTTCGTGTGAGTGTATCCGTGTCGGACATTTTATAGCAGGAATATCTGAATGGTCTTAGTATTATTTACATAGCAAGGGCTTTAATACTTAGGAATATGTAGGAAATGGGGCACCGTTACGGTTTGTCTTCAAAAACATGGATTGTATTGGGTATGCTGGGACTTGTGTGTTTAGTGGCAGCTCTGTGGGATGGGGGGATACACCTTGAAGCCTTCCAGACCAAAAAGAATACAGTGTATTTTCTAACGGATCCTGGCCGAAATGGCCGGTTTGGCAATAATCTGTTTCAATACTTTGCTGCAGAACTCATGAAACGCATATATGGTTTTGATAGAATTGAGTCCGTGCGCACCTTACCCCCTGAAGTAAATGCCACCAAACTAGGCGATGCTGAATGGATTGCTATTATGACAGCCTACAATTCCAAAGGTGTCGCAAAGCCCCTGCCTGATGGCAATATTGTCTTGGATGGCTGGTTTCAACGATCCGATCTCTTGGCACCACATCGTGAATATCTGCGAGGACTTTTTACTCCCGAGAATTGCACACCCATAAATGCCACATATCGTACATGTGATATTGCCAATCACCAGCCGCCGCCACACCCTGAATACTCACCACAAGAAGATATGGTTATACATTTTCGTCTGGACGATTTCAAGACCCATGCCTTGGGCGGCCTTTTTGAAGCCGCGGCCATCAAACATATGTTGGCTTCCCTAAAATACCGTAAATTATTCATTGTATGCGATACACTCCGACAGGATTGGGAGAAAGCCTATATGTCCCAATTCGCGGATTTGAATCCGATATATGTCCAAGGAAGTATGTTGGATGATTTTGTATTCCTAAAAAATGCCAAGCGTCTCGTGCTGAATGCATCTACTTTTGCTTGGACCGCCGGATTCCTCAGCCATGCCACGGAAATCCATATCCCCCAACATCCCAACATGGGTCCTCATACTCACTTTTATCTCGGATGTTTTTCGGAGGGTTGCACACCGTATACGAATATTCAATTGGAAAAGTAAGATGCGCCTAGGGCTACTATTCGTAGCCCTTGTGGCCATAATTCTAGTAATTCTTGTGAGTATGGTCGCCATTCTAACAAGTAAAAATGGGCCGCATATCCTGGACCTGGCGGGGCAACCTGTAGGGGAGCCACGGCCGATTTGGACTCCCTTGGTCCTTGAAGGACAATGCTTCGTTCCCAACAGATTCCTTGCCTGGTTTACAACCGATGTATGCAGGAAGCGCGGCGAATCCACTGATGTCGGAGATCGCCTACAGTTTGCGAGAATGTATGGTGTCCGATGGGATGAGGCACTTGCCTGCCGAGACGCTGGCAGCTTAGAGGAATGTGTTGGGAACTTTGGCACTTTGAATGATTTCTTTACGCGCCATATTCGTCCCGAGCTCACAGCTCCTGGCAAGGAGGACATAACAAGTCCTGCCGAGAGCCGGTGCCGTATTGTGCAGCTTGAGAATCCGCTTGGTGAATTTGCCATAAAAGGCGCAAACTATACGGTTAGGGACTTGTTGGGAGCTCAGGGGCATGTCTGGATTCCTACACCTGCCGCGGTCGCCATCTTCCGTCTTGCGCCCACTGATTATCATCGGGTGCATGCACCCGTGGGGGGACAGATTGTAGGGAGCGAGGATCTCGGAGGCGGCTTTCGTAGCGTGGACCCTCTTGTGCTATGTCGGCGTCCCGTGTTGCAAGAGAATGTCAGACGCATTTTACGAATTACAGACGATCAAGGACGACGCCTCGCACTTGTTCTGGTAGGCGCAACCTGTGTAGGGAGTATTCGTACATCTGTGGCCGTTGGGGATCGGATCCAAAAAGGCCAGGATCTTGGGGATTTTACATTTGGCGGGTCCTGTGTAGTTCTCATAAGTGCGGCACCCATTCGGTGGCATCCTCAGCTACTTCTGCACACCCAACAGGATGCCGAAACCTTCTTGCGCGCGGGGACAGGTATTGGATTATTTACCACATAATGTGGCCTGCCCCCGCAGGCGCTGTAGACGCTGGAATTCCCCACATCCTTGCGGGATACCGGCGTTGTTCGTATACACTGTAACAGCACCTCGGCGATCAGTAAGCGCGTCCTGGGATGTTAGGGTAGCCGAATAAGGATCCGCCGGGCCCACATATGTTAAAGTAACAGTGGAACTTGCCGCACTATTAACACCTGCCAGCGTTGCAACAATATAATACGAATAGGTCACTCCATTGGTTACATTGTAATCATTGTAGGGTGACAAGATGCCCATGGCTACTGGCACAAATGTTCCCGTGGCACCACAGAGGGACCGGTAGACTGTGTGGGTAGCTCCAGCGGTGGTGGAATTGGTCCAACTCACACGAAGGGCATTAACTATTTGTGAGACATTCGGAGCTGTTGCAGGATTCACGGCCATTTCTAACAAAGGCCTGAGAAGAACCTGCGGCGTTGAGGGGGCGTCAGGAGGATTGTAGGGATGTTGGACTGCAGTGGAGGTATTGGAATGCTATTTGTTGCAAAGCGTTCAAATACATCGGCCACACGAAACCCCATTTTTGCGGAAACCTCTAAATATCCCACACTTCCAACACGCGCTGCCCACTCGCCTGCCTCTTCCTGGCTCACAGTCCGTTCATGCCAAAGATCCGCCTTGTTCCCCACAACCAGAAATCGCGCATCGGGTTCTCGTTGTCTAACGGCAGTCACCCAATCTGCGAGATCCGTAAAACTTTCGCGGCGGGTTATGTCATACACAAGAACAACTAAGTCCGCACCGCGATAATAACTTGTTGTTATGGCACGATATCGTTCCTGACCAGCAGTATCCCAGATTTGCAGCTTTACGAGACGATTTTCTATCTTTGCGTGCTTGAAACGAAAATCCACACCAATGGTTGCTAGATATTCGGAAGGATAGCCCTCATCCACATACGAAAGAATAAGGGCCGATTTGCCCACACCTGCACTCCCCACAACTACGATCTTGCATTTTTCAGAGGCCTCCATTTTGCTAAGGTAGCGCCTTATCTTTCTGCCGGAGGCACGGCTAGGGCATCCAAGGAATCTATGAGCAGTCCGCGAACGAGGTCAAAGGCATCCGCGTGAGATGTGTAGGGAACAATGACAGGCAAAGAATGCCCACGGACTTTGTAAATATTCAGATTCCCAACACGGCGCTGATATATATCCATATATTTCCAGAAGGTGGGGGATCCACCCTCCACCAAAAATACAACGGGATAAATATCTTGGGCAGCAAAGAACATCTCGGCAGCAAAGAGAAACATGGCGCATTCTGCGAGATGCGGGGGCTCCTCCAGTTCATTGGCAATCTTTGCACAATGGAAAAAGAGCACGGGTACCTGTTGTATGTGAAATATGCCACCATTTGGCTGAAGAGTAGTTGGATCATTGGCAGGCAAAAGACCTCCCACCGCTTCCCACAAAGATTGTGTACAATCCCCCACGGTTATGGAGTCCCTGCATTCCATGGAAATGTCCCGAAATTCGGGACTCGCCAGAATCTGTTGAACCAGCTCCGCCGCCTCCATCTTACCTGGGATTCAAATAATTCCGGCATCCCCGAGAAATGAGTAAGAGTGTGAGTGCTGATGCGATCTGGTGGTTACGCGCAACTCTGTATGCACTTACACCCTTCGTCGCGATTGGCTTACGCAAACAGGAGGGGTGGCTTACAGGGGTGTTGATGGCCATGTTTGCCGCCCTGGCTTGGGGACGGGCATGGAAGTTGGTAGGAGGTGTGTTGGGAATGGGGATCGTCATGACAGCCTTGGAAGCCCTTTGTATTCACCAAGGAATGTGGAAGTATTTTCGTATTGCGGGTATTGTGCCGATGTGGTTGCCCATTTTATGGGCGATCACAATCCTGTTCTTATGGGCCATAAAGTCCTATTTAGAAGAATAACCTGTGGACGAACTAGAATCAAATGAGTTGTTCCATCAATCGGTATAAATTTGTTGGAAGTGGAAGTAGTTCATCGGGCACCAAGGAGAATACAGAAGGCGCGAAAGAATTGGAGGCGCGGATGAAGGAGATGTTGGAAGTACGGGCGGCCCAGGATAAAGGGGAATTCAAAAAGGTAGTGCCACCCACACAAGTAGTTCCACAATCAACAGTTCCTTCTGGTGGCACCATATTATTCAAAACAGATTAGCATACTTTCCGAAGAACAGCATGAGGATGCACTTCAGTTGCCTCAAAAGTCGGATCAATTTGTAGGATTCCTTGCGACATCCAGGTATTCACAGCAGGCAATATATGCTCACCGTGAATATCATCCACAATTATGAGGCCGCCTGGTCTTGTTAGCAAATATGCTGCAAACAAATCGCTAGTAATGCAGTTCAAGGAATGCCCACCGTCCACATGGACAACATCAAAGGCACCGATGGCCCAACGATTGTGTTGAATCCACCGAGGTACCGTAATACGCGAATCTCCCCAAACCATGTTCAGCTTCATTTCAGGAAATTGGGATACCATATACTTATAACAGGGGCGCGCATAGGCATGTTCTCCCAAATCAAAGAATACAAAGGAAGTGGTTTTCGGAAATTCCACGGCTTCCAACATAGTTAGCGCGCTATGTCCGGCATTAAAGCCGATTTCACATACGCGTGTTGCATGTTTGACAGCTTTGGCAAGGTTACGCCGTTTAGATGCGAATCGCAGATCCAATTCAAGTGTCTGGTTTGTATAAACACAATTGCCTTCCAAGACTTCACCTGTAGATTTGATGATTTCCTCAAGAGGCGCAATATGCGGTTCCATTCTTTTGGCTTTACTAGGATATTTCGGATAATGGTATCATTTTTATAAGATGGGAAGGGGGAGAGGGATATGTTGGAAGTGTTGGCATTTTTCAGGATTCCTACATAAAACATTGAAATCCACGAAATCTAAAGGTATTCCTACTAGCAAATAGCAGAAGAATTACGATGGGTGGTCCAGTGATTGGTATTGATCTAGGCACTACTTATTCCTGTGTGGGAATATGGCAGAATGACCGTGTAGAAATAATTGCAAGCGAGACGGGTGCACGCACAGTTCCCTCTATGGTGAGTTTTACGGATACTGAGCGTCTGATTGGTGATGCAGCCAAGGCGGCTGCCTCGGCGTTCCCTCGGTCCACTGTATTTGATGCCAAGCGTATGATTGGCCGTGACTTCAAGGATGCCCAGCTGCAGAAGGATCTCAAGCATTTCCCTTACAAAGTGTTTGATGATGGCAAGGGACGTCCCAAGATTGCCGTGGAGACCAAGGACGGAGAGAAGGAGTTCTATGCTGTGGAGATTTCGGCCATGGTGCTCCAGAAGATGAAGACCATTGCCGAGGCATATCTGGGACAGCCTGTGAAGGACGCGGTGGTGACCGTGCCCGCCTATTTCAATGATGCACAGCGCCAGGAGACCAAGGATGCCGGTGCCATTGCCGGCTTGAATGTCCTGCGCATTATCAATGAGCCTACAGCTGCCGCGATTGCCTATGGTCTGGATAAAAAGAAGAGTTCTGGTGAGAGCCAGGTACTTATTTTTGATCTTGGAGGTTCGAAATATTAGCTTCCAAGTATAAAAAAACCTGGTGAATTGACGGGAAACCCCTGAGAGCCTTTTCTACCAACCAAGCCCAGTAATGGAGTTTGGGGCACACTGTAATAAGTTGTGGGACGGTAAAAAAGGAAAGGATTGGGCAGTCCGCAGCCAAGCATCCTACGAAAGAGGATGAAGGTTCAGAGACTAGATCAAGTATCCTACAGCCATCGGTGGGCAATCGGTGACCATGGAAAAAGATCCACGAGTGCCAGGATTTCCAACATATCGTGCTGGAAATAAGATATAGTCCGAACTTACATGAGAGTGTAAGAAGCAGTGGATAAAGAGCTATTGCGATAACAACATTGGGTACTTTTGACGTATCATTACTGTCCATTGAAGACGGTGTATTTGAGGTTCGCGCCACAGCAGGCGACACTCACTTGGGTTAAATTGATCGGCTCAAGTAAAAGAACTCTAATTGCGGGGACCCCGTAAAGTCATCCACTACCAACCTAGCCTGGCAACAGAGTTAGGGGCGCACTGTAACGAGTTGCGGTATGGTAAAAAGGTGGTGAATATATCGGTGATCCGCAGCCAAGCATCCATGAAAGTGGATGAAGGTTCAACGACTACTCCAAGTATCCTACAGCGCATTTCAACGCCATGGAGAACGGGGCACGAATGGGTTCCAAGGGCATGCCTTTGATTTTCTCATTATGCATTGGAGGGGGTCAAAGGGGTGAAGCCCCTTGAAGATATAGTCTGAGCTTGTAGGAAACTACAAGAAGTATGGATAAAGAGCCATACGATAACACAACTGGGTGAAGATTTTGACAATCTCATTGTAGATTGGGCGGCGGAGGAGTTCCGTCGCAAGACCAAGCTGGATATTAAGGAGAACCCCCGCGCTCTCCGCCGTCTTCGTACTGCATGTGAGCGTGCGAAGCGTGTCCTTTCCTCCTCTTCGCAGGCGGCGATTGAGGTGGATTCCCTGGCCGATGGCCAGGATTTCAACGCGACCCTAACACGCGCCAAGTTTGAATCCCTGTGCGACTCCCTCTTCCGCAAGTGTATGGGTCCCGTGGAGCAGGTGCTCCGCGATGCCAAGATGTCCAAGGAGAAAGTGGACGATATCGTGCTCGTCGGCGGTTCCTCGCGTATTCCCCGTGTCCAACAGCTGCTCCGCGACTTTTTCAACGGTAAGGAGCTCTGCCAGTCCATTAATCCGGATGAGGCCGTGGCCTATGGTGCAGCCGTGCAGGGTGCCATTCTGGGTGGCGATAAATCCGAAAAGATCAACGACATTATTCTGCTGGATGTGTGCCCGCTGACACTGGGCATTGAGACTGCGGGTGGTGTAATGACTCCTCTAATTAAGCGGAATACCACAGTCCCCACAAAGAAGTCCCAGACTTTCTCCACTTTCGCGGATAACCAGACGCAGGTGAAGATTAAGATTTACCAGGGCGAGCGTGCTATGACACGCGATTGCGATGCCCTAGGTGAGTTTGATCTGGGCGGCATTCCTCCTATGCCCCGCGGCGTTCCGCAGATTGAGATTACCTATGATGTGGATGCCAACGGGATTCTGAATGTCTCGGCATCCGAGAAATCCACCGGCAAGTCCAACAAGATCACGATTACCAACGATAAGCAGCGCAGCAAGGAGGATATTGAGAAGATGATCCAGGAGGCGGAGAAGTACGCGGCGGCGGATAAGGAGGTGATGGAGCGTGTAGATGCACGCAATGCTGCCGAGAGTTACCTCTACAATGCTCGGAATTCCCTGCGTGAGGAGAAGGTGAAGGAGAAACTCGGTGAGGAGGACATTGATGCCGCGGAGAAGCTGATTGCCGAGGGACTGACCTGGCTGGACGAGAATCGCGAGACATCGGCTGAGGAGGTAAAGGAGCGACAGAAGACTTGGGAGGACCAGATTCGTCCCGTCCTCATGAAGCTGTATGATAGCGCTGGCGAAGCCGGTGCTGCTAACGCCAGCGCAGCTGCAGCAACAGAATCGGAGGCACCGGCCCCAAAGGTGGATGAGGTAGATTAAATGCCCATAATATCCTCCAATAATTTAACAAGTTTTAGGAACTATGTAGGAAATTCGGAATTTCCAACATATATTCAAAGAAATAACAAATTATGAAGCTGTCCCTGTAGTTAAAGGTGTCTGCTCTGGCAACCTGGCATCACCAAGTCCAGGATTCTTGATCTGTGCTGCTTCTTCCAACACTTTTGCAGAAATCCATAATGCCGAATTTTTGCGTCGGTAAGAATACCGCGAAAAGAAATCAAAATAGGGGGATCCATTGGCGCGTTCAAAAAAGTTCATAGGAATACAATGAATTCCTTTTTGGTGGGCGGTGCGCCAGTCCCATTTATTGGAAATTGCCTCGGCGGGCGACGGTATGACAAATGTAATCGTCTGCGTAATGTACCCAAGTTTTGGATCTCTAGTTTGTCCTGGAGCTGTGTTTGTATTAATATCCGCCAATTCAGATAAAGTATATTCCAAAGTAAAATCTTGGCAAATATTTATGTAGGGAAATAGAGATTGTGCCGAAGTTTCCAAGTTCTGTCGGGTCATATTTGCAATGAAAATGATTTTACCCTGCAATTCGCCTATGCTCGTAGCCAAAATGCGTGTCGGATACCGACAGGAAGAAAACGAGGGATCCAACAGATAGGGGGTAGCATATTTTTGGATAGCCTCTGCGACACCTTTGTAAGTTTCGGTTTTGGGGACTCCTCGGAAGCGCAGGTATACCAGGGTTACATCCTTGTTTGTTTGACGATTCGTATTCCCAATATTTGCAGAATAAATTTCATTCACAAGTGTCTGAAGTGCCAAAGCAAAGTTCATGGTATTCATGGAAATCCGACGCCAGTTGGAGTTTTCTTCTACAACCTGCAGGATCGGCCGAAATGCCTCACCAGGTCGCATACTTGGCCAAATCTCAAATACAAAGGCTCTAGCACCTCCTTTGCACGCATATTGAATAGCTTCAGGTGAAAAAATGTATTCGGATTGTGTTGGTGTTGCGGCACCTGTTGGGAAGAAACAACCCGCCATGTATGCCGTGGAAAAGTAGAAATTGCTGAGAAGTGTGCTGGTATACGGTTCTGTTGTGCCTCCTGATAAGTCATCTTCCTTACAACGGGTTGCCTCTTCACCCGAAGTATTGTTGCAAGGATCCAGGTATTTTACAAGACCATATCGGTTGGTTTCAGCATCCAAAATTTTATCCAATACTGGTTTCCGTGCATCCAATTTCAGAATATATTTGACATTTTCCGGTGTTTCGTATGTTTCTTTATACATAATCCAGACTACAAACACAACAATAGCTATTAAAAATATGGTGAGTAATCCTAGCCAAGGAAATGTGGAGCCGCCTATGAAATTACCTTTTTGTGCGGCAAACCATGTCGCGATTTTGGACATAAATCCTGATGGAGGGGCAGTCCCTGTTGCAGCCGAAGATCCTACAGGCATCCCTTTATTCTATCTAGGGCATATTCTTACCTACCGGCTAACTTGTAGGCGAGTGCCAATCTATCCATGGAACTGAGTGCGGGTTTCTTGGACGCCGCGTATGCAGCGGCTTCCGGTGTAAGTTGTGTAATTTGGGGTGTCTCTGCAATAAAGCGTCGGGCTTCCTCGGCAATCTCGGCATACAATTCATCCACGGCCCCCATGGCAGCCTTCATACCTTCAATAGGAGGTGTGGGTGGTGCGGTAGCAATGAGAGATAGAGACTTTTGGTGTTTTTCCTGGGCATAGACTGCTAGGGCCACAAATATGTCGCGGCGTCCTTTGGTGCCGAGTTTCGTCCAGGTCGTGGCCAAGAGTTCCCACATACAGCGGCCATCCTCTGCCGGTAGGGCACGGGCCTCCTCCAGGAGATCTTTCAGGAGTGCCACGAGAAACCAGGCCACGGATTTCCGTTGTTTGCCGGTGAGTTCTGGAGGCGCCCGTTCCTTGACCGGCGGCACATCCTTCTGCGTATCCAGGGTCAGTAACCATACAATCCAAAACAGCATCCGAGGTGCCTGGTTTGCCCGTAGGGCCGCCTCCAGTTCGTTTCCGATGGTCTTGAGATCATGGCCATCTTGGCCACCGACCCAGACTCGCCGACACGCGACTTGATCTCCAGCCCCGCCGCCATTCCGAAGACGCGTTCGCATTGCCTCGGACTCGCGAAAACAATCCTCGGGTTTCGGAATCACGGGCAGAGCTCTCTTGACTCCCAACACGAGCCATGCAACTGCCTCAGCCACTGCTTGGCGCACAGAGGGCGTGTTTCGGACAGTACGAATATCACCGCCAGCTTTGTGCCAGATGAGGCGGATGTGTTGGAGGTTCTTGAGCCAGAGCTGTGGCCAGCCGGGTGCAAGCCCAGGTCCCAACAGTTGCGCCCAGATATGAAAGAGATGTGCCTCCAGACGCCCTAGCCCCCCTGGAGAACATACGAGTTCCGCGGCCCATCTCTGGGACTTGGTCATATCTCCTGCTGCAATAGCCTTGGTCATGGCACCTCCTACATCCCCCCACCCGTAGCCGCATAATGTGTGTTTTTCCGTTGCTGCTGCGCCAGCGCCAGCAGCCCCACTACCACCTGAAGCCATTCTGCTCCACTCTGGGATTTTCACAGGACAAAAATACCATAGAGAGGAATTTATGAGGGGGGAGTGTTGGAAGCGAGATCCTCAAAGGTAAGTTTTCGTTTCTCAAATAGACGCCAACGAATTATGGAACGATCCGCAATGGAAGGGATCCAACTCTCCACATGCATAATCATAGTTGTAACACCTGGTCTTATAGTATGCATTTCCAAACGATCAATATCAATGGGTTTACAAGTGACATGTAGGGGTTCTAGAATACACTGGTAAAATCGGTGGCGATCCTCACGGCTTGGACTGGAAGGAGGAGGAATGACTCCTGCTGCACCTACAGCAGCCGAAAGCATAGCAGAGGAGGACATATGGGAATCGGACATAGGGAAGGAATATGTTGGGAGTGCAGAAATGGTTTGGGGTAAATCATCTTTCATCTTTTCACATGCCATGAAAACATGGGTGGTTATTTCTCTTATCCGGCAAAAGCCCAGGTAGCACTGGAGCCCAACCAAGTAGCCGAGCCTACCAACACAATCACTGAACCTCCTGTGGCCACCGAGGTGGTTACTGCAACTGCTGAGGTGATGGAAGTTGCCGAGCCAACCAATATAATCAATGAATCACCTCAAGATGCCGAGGTTGCCGAGCCAATCCAAAATCCCAACATAGTCGCCGATCCTCCTCAAGTTGCTGAGGCAGCCAATGTGGCTGAGGTGGTAGCGGAGCCAATCCAGAATCCCAACATAGTTGCCGACAGAGTTGAAAGTGGCGACAAAAGTCGCCGCTTTCAATCTCTGGCTGCCTCACCAGACTTGAAATATGACTCAAATCATGGTTCTCCAACCGCCTTGGCGGTTGGAAAATCTCATAACTTGTCGTCATTTTCAAGTCTGGTTGCCGAAACGCAGAAAAAGTCCAAGAAGGCAAAAAAGTCCAAAAATGCGCACCCTAAATAAGATGTCCTGGGCACTGGATACACTCCAAATTTTCCTAGTAGTGATCCTTGCGATCCTCGTCACGAATTACCTTTTTCTCCGATGGACTCTGCATCATAAACGCGTATCTACACTGGGAGATGCGGATATGGAGGGGTTTGCAAATCCCGAAAAAGATGGTGCAGATGCCAATACAGTCGTGATTGGAACTGAACTCCTCTTTGACGATTTCTATGCCAAGATTTATGATCAGATTGTTGCGGGAGCCGAACGCCAAGAGGCCGAGGTGGCCCTGACAATGGGCTGGGTGAAAACCCAACAACCCGAAGTCTCCCACATTCAGGTCCTAGATATCGGATGTGGCACCGGTGGTCAAGTCGCCGCCTTCAAAAAGCTCGGTGTCGGCAAAGTCGTCGGTATAGATAAATCCGAGGCCATGATTGCCAGAGGTCGCAGCCTTCACAAGGATCTGGATCTTCGTGTTGGGGATGTGGACAGTATAGCAGTTGCTGCGGCTGGCGAATACACCCTTGCAACAATGTTTTATTTCACATATTATTACCTCCAGGATCGCATCAATGCAATCCGAAATATTTATCAATGGTTGCAACCTGGCGGATGCCTCGTAATTCACCTCGTAAACCGTGAGAAGTTTGATCCCATTCTGGAATCCGCCTCACCCTTCCTGGCCTTCTCAGTACAAAAATATTCAAAGGAACGCGTGACACACAGTAAGGTGTCATTTGACAAGTTTGACTACGAGGCGAATTTTGACTTGGACGGTTCAAGGGCAACATTTATGGAGACATTTTCCTTTGCAGATGGACGGAAACGGCGACAGGTTCATACACTCAAGATGCCCACCATGGCACAAATTGTTGGTGAGGTAGAGTCTGTGGGATTCAAATACAAACAATACATTGATATGACAAGCATCGGATACGAATATCAATATCTCTTTTGTTTTATAAGATAATTTAAGGATATTGAGCAATATATTATATATAAGCATTGTTAGAAATGGTTATATGTAAATATGATAAATGCACTAAACATGCATCATCAAACTTACCCGGATTAAAGTCACCTATATTTTGTGCCACGCATAAAATGGAAGGAATGATTAATGTTGTATCTAAAAAATGCGCAGATAATATAGACCGGATATATTAATTAAACTTAATAATAAAGCAATAATTATTGAAATAGATGAAAATCAACATATTTCATATAACTGTATATGTGAGAACAAACGAACTGTTTCTATTTTTCAATCACTGAATGTGCCATTGATTCAAATAAGATTTAATCCGGATCAATACGTAAAAGGCATAGACTTAATAAAATCGTGTTGGAATATTAATAATAAGGGACAGTGCATAATTGCCAAAACAAAAACATCTGAGTGGAACGATAGACTAACCTTTTTGAAAGAACAAATAGAGTATTGGATAAATAATGATAGTGATAAGATGATTCAAACAATACAATTATACTATGACCAATGACACCATATATACTATACAATCATCCTCTCAGATACGATCCTCCTTGAGTTTATCGGCTACGCAACGGACAACCTGGGCTTCCAACACCTTCCGATCATGCGCCTTGTGGTCAAATGTACATGAATGGGTCTCAGGTAGGCGATGGCTGGCGCAATGACGAATTCCACACCGACAGGCCATATCGGCGAGTTGGAGTTTGTGACGGCATACAGGGCACCGTTTTTGGGGTGGGGCCTGTTGTGGCTGCGATGGTTGCGCTTTTTGTGAAGGAGATGAGGGAGGATCTGTTGGAAGCGCGGTTTGCCGTAGAATCCGTTCCAGGAATTCCTTAGAAAGAAGGGGCACATCCAGGAAGTTTGAGGACATTTTACTAAGGTGTGGGGTAAAGGCGTTGCCTAGTATTCACAAGAAACAATAAACCGAATGAAACCGTTTCAACTTTTCAACAAGGCAGCAAGTCAATTCTGGTCCACAGCAGATATGGCAGGTCCCACGAGCTGGGATGTCCTGCGGTTCTGGGACCACCCACGACCCCTGCGACAGGAGCCTCGCAAACGACCTGCATCCCTAGGCATATTTCACCAACCAGAACTTCTAACAGATGCCGCAGCGCTTACAACCTTCTGGCGCAATCATTACCGCGGCGAAGACTGGGTCTTTGCACCCGAACCCGAATGGATTGCCGGTATTCTGGCAGCGCCGACTACACTTGCACTCGGCGTGAGAGAGGAGGGACAGATTGTTGGGAGCATTGTCTGTCGTGCAGTGGGGGGAGATGGCCCCTTTTGCCTTGGCACACTGGAACTCCCTACAGCCTTCGTAATTGAGGGGCTCTGTATTCATCCGCGGTGGCGGGGCCACCATGTGGCAGGATGGCTCATTGCCTGGGTAGATCACTTGGCCAACCAAGGAGGACCCCAGGCATTCTTCTGGTCTCGCGAGGCACCTCCGCGCGACATCACCTATGTGGCTACACATACCTATGGATATTTGCCACTTAGTGCATTGGTGTCTGACCGGTCAGATGAAATACGGCTACCCGAGGCTGTTCCTTGGGACGCCTTTCGGCGTTTGTGGGCTTCCTATGTACCACGATGGGATATCTTGGGAGAAGCCACATTCCCAACATCCCTCCCTACCGATCCTTTGCGTGTGTGGCGTCAGGGGGCGAATTATGTTGTTGTGTCGGATACACGGCGACGCACTTTGACGGGTGGTCGCATTTGGGAAGTCCAGTTTTGCGGCGATCTCTATGCCCCCACGGAGGGCTTCATCAGGCGTGAGGGAGAGGGGAGGAGGATGTTGGAAGCTGTGGGGGCCCTGCTTGCTGCGGAGGGTGGGGAGGAAAGGGATAGAGGACTATTGTTTGTGAGTTCGGCGTCCTGGCAAGGTGGTTGTGTAACTACTTGGCCACGACCATGGATTGTTGGAACTGCGGGAGTTCATACAACCTACATTTACAATTACATGCCACCGGTATTTCACCGGCTGGCTACTTTATTTTTACGCAACGAATTATGATCGGCGTGTTTGTTTGCGTTGCTTGCTGAGGTTACGCCGTGTTTTGCGTTTACCGCCTGATGTGGCTGGTGTTGCAGTAGGTCCCAACACACTTCCTAGATCTATTAGTGCTTTGGTGTAGGTTTTTTCTACCGCCGTATAATGTTCATCTAAGATTTTACGGCCCTGCTGAATCATTGTAATTAATTCGCGTTCTGCCTGATTGGCAACGAACCGCTTATGCAGCCGTAAAATGGGCTCGGATGTCTGGAATCCCGAGGGCGCCGCTAGTGCATTAATGAATGTATCATCCACCTCAAAAATCTGGGACATAAAATCCACAACCTGCTTGAGTTGTTTCAAGTATAAGTCCTGTAATTGACGATATGCTGTTTTTACAATTGTGACCGCCTTCGGATTTGAGGACATATTTATACCCCTACATGATTGCCGAATAAGTTCATTATTTAGCAATGTTGTACCATAGTCAAATGCTTGATTCCACACGGTGTCAGTAGAGTCCGATTTTGTGTAGGATAGTTTCTTGAATGTTGTGCCTTCAATGAGGGCCGTAGGCGCCGAGGATTCTGTGGTCTTCTCAAAAATTACCTTGTATAACGAGCCGAATAAGGAATATGCTGGAATGGAACTGAAATTCTTGGATTGCCATTTATCCTCACAGGCATTAAACTGAATTACATTCTGAGTTTTTCGTTGTTCGTCCGTTACCTGTCCTATATCGCTCATCAGCAAATAAGCACGGTATGCCGCTGGGCTCGGTATTTCAGTTGCCGATTTATTGATGACTTTGCCAAAATATCCCAGCAAAGTGTCAATGGTTTGTTTATTGACACCCAGAGATTCGGCAAATTTAGGGAGTTGTTCGGCTCCTCGTTCCTTTCCTTTGCTTGCTACATTTTCAATTCGCACGCTTTCGGTCTGAGTATTGGCAAAGATCTCCCGTAGCTTTTGGCGCAGAGGAATAGATCGCTCGGCCTTGCTGACACGACCTCCCATGCGGCAAAAATACAGGGTTTCGTAGGTATTTCCGGCAAAATCGGAAACAAAGGAATACTCTTTTTGTTGACCACCTTCCATCCGTGTAGGGAATCCTGAGGATAATCCTGTAGGAAATCCTGGACGCATCGTGGCCTCATTGGAGGAGGAATATGTAGGAGGTTGAGGGAGTGTGGTTGGTCCTGTAGGAACTGTGGAATATTCCGTAATCTTGAACAGCAAATAATCATCTGCTCCTCCATGGATCCTGGCGCTAGCACCACCACTACCTCTGTAACTACTTGAAGAACTTGAAGATCTTGCACCCAGTACTGAGGAACTATTTGCACTTTCCCGTTCTGTTTTAATTTTTGCAAGCATTGCCTTTTCGTCAGGGGTTCCATGTGTTCCCACATATTCTTCCAACTTTGTATTCACATCAAGTAATGAATTAATAATATTGTTTGCATATACTGATTCTAGGGATTTGAATGCTGCATCCAGCTCTTCTTTGCGTATTCCTGGATTTTCTACAGCTCTATTCAACGCCGTCAGTTTCTTAACAAAATCATTATATAAATTTTTTGCATTGTCAAGAGTTCTTTTTATAGCCTTCATGGCTATCTGATTCAGATCTTTCGGTTCTTGGAAAGTGGGAAGGCTATCAATGATTTGTTTTACTTTGGCAACATCCGGAAAGTTGGTGGGATTTAATATGCTGTCAATAAACTGCAAAAGAGCATCCATTTCCTTTTTATCCCTGTTTTTTGCCAATAACTCACCTTGGGCTTTTGTGCGAAGCAGATCCACTTCTAACGCAGTTTTCTTACTTTTTTCTTGTTCAAGCTCTCGCTCCTTTTGTAAAATATTCTTATAGGAAGCCTGTTCCTGTGCACGAGCCGCTTTTAGTTTTTCCATTTCAAGTTGATGTTGGAATTGTTCGGACGGCGAAAGACCCCATGTAGAAGTGCCAGAAGTACTTCCAGGTGCTCCCTGAGGAGCACTGCCAAACCCTTGAGGACCTGGAGGTCCTGAAGAACCTGAAACTTTCCCACATTCCTCCATATTCATCCAGTTTATGGAGATCTTGAAGACCTTGCCATCATAGGAATCAGTGCCACCCGTTTTCTGGTACAAAAATCCCTTGTAATGTACATAATAATCCCCCAGTAATTCGTAGATTTCCAGGCCAGGTATTTCTGAACGCACATCACCCGTCACGAGTCTTGCATCCTTCATAGCCTGAAAAATACGCCGAGGAATCTCATTCTCGCTTCCTGCATCTTTGGCAATCACCGGCACGAATACCGCCTTTTCTTCAATGAGATGCGGCACATCCTTCAGCAACATAACACTGGAAGTCATTGCGGCCACAAGGATAACAAATTGCACCAAAAATGCGGCAATCTTATCGCACATTGTCCGACGCACCTGATCCTGTTGGATTTTCCGGTACTGTGCCTCACTCAAAAACCCCACCTCCGCACTTTGCACCCGCTGTGTTGGATCGTCAAACCGCAGCCGCTGGAACCGTTTATCCAATTCCGCGGAAAGCGTAATAATCAGATTGCTACAGGCGTCCTCCTTCGTGGCCAACAGTTGCGAAAGATTCATAATATTGTTTTCACGCAACAGTAATTCAAACAAATTAGACATAATATCCAGGCGCCGTTGTTGATCCGGTGCAAGTTTGAACTGACCATAGGTCCCTGTAGGTGCTGCGGTACTAGCGGCGGCCCCCATTCTACTTCTAGTTCGCCTTTTCTTCCATAGCCTTCATCAATGTACTCCGCCAAGGTTCAATGCGTTTCATGCATTTCTGTAGGGTCGCGACACTGATTCCACATACACCGGCGATTTCCTGGTTCGTCTTCGGGAATCCAAGATGTTGGGAAGTAAGAGCAATAGAACATGCTGCGAGTGAAGGAGGCGTAGTCTCGGGACAAACACCCAGTTCATCCAGGAGATTACCGAATTGAATTGCATGGTGTTCCATCACTCCCAACATGGCCCTTGGTGTATCCAACTTGAGTATAGCCGGTTCCAAGTAGTGTCGGAAATTGGTAGACGGTGTGGCCACTGGTTGGGGAATTACAGGCGCTTTGGCCATGGGGGCCACTTCCTCCACATCCTTTGGAGCCTTAGGCTCCATATGGGCATCCGCCTTGCGTGCCGCCGCATGCAAATGCTCATCCAGGAGCCCCGCAAATTGCTTGACTCCTCGTGTAATCAGCTTCATATCAATCTTAAAGATCTCCGCGATCTCCCCTGGACGCCGAGGGGTATCGTGGCGTTTTAGGGATTCAAACAGACACGCCGCCATGAGCGCCTCCTTCTGCTGGCCCCGGCAGATACAGAGAGGCGAAACCTGCGCATACAGCTGCTTCGTCTCCTCCAGAATCGCCGCGGATATACCGGCATTGGCGGCGCGTACTTGGAGTCCCTCAAAGACATTCCACAGAGTGCGCTCGCGATACGGCATCACATTCCAGAGGTGATACTGTCGGATCTTTTGCATGGCCCGTGACTCGCCGGGTCTTGCGACAATCCGCGTACCTAACGAGGACTCAGGCAACAACGGATTCATCGGATTCCCTACACGAGTTGGATCGGGAGACCTATCCTCCGTGCCAAACCACCTATACTCTGCCGAAGAAGTCACCTCGTATCCGAACGAATGCCCACACTTCCTACATATCGCCTCCTCTTCCTCCACCGTCACCCATTCCTCGGTAACGCAATCAGGGCAGATATAGGCGGATGTTGGGAGTTTGGGTGTTTCTGCAGCAAGCCAGGTGGCGAGGGGATCCTCTGTAGGGGGCACGACCTCTTGCGAGTCCTGTATATCGCATATTGCCGAAAGTCCTGGGAAAAGTAACGATCCCATGGTTATTCCATACCGGCTAGGAAATCAATGGATCCATTTCTTCAATTTTGAATTCCAGGACCAGTTTAGGAGATGAGCGGCACCGAATTTCCCACATATAGTTATGCCGATGAATTGAAATCCCCCCGTGAGTTGGGAATCAAGCGCGACGGATCCTTTGACGGAATTATGCGAGCCGTAGCGGGCGTGAATTATTATGCAGACACCATTGGATTTGGGGAATCCACCATGTTTGCCAAAGGCCAAGGAATGACCCAGACACCCCTCGGTGTCCGATTTTTCGTAGAAACAGGCGCAAAATGCTCTAATGGTGCCACCATGCATGAATATGTGGATACAATACCAACAGGAATCCCTGGGCGTGTTGGGGATGAAATGCGTGCTATGGGACTCCCACAATTACGGGGTCTCGGTCCCGGTATAGTGGAAGATGCCACATCTGCCCTGAATCCCATGCCACTCCTGAATGCCGCCGTCAAGGGAGGCTATGCAAAATGCAAACAGGTCACACTACCTGTTGGGGATTTGGAGGGACGCCTGGCATCTCGGTATGATCCGAAAAATGTATGGGTGAAGGGGAGCACCCAAATGCAATGGAGTAAAAAAGACAACAAAAGTCTACCCCACCAGACCCGATGGGTCTTTGATAAATGGATTTCGGACGATGAATACGATGCAACACCGAAATCCGTAAAAGAGGGATTTCAGACCCTCTTTTCTTTGAAAACCTCCCAAGTGGGTGCTGTCGTATTGTTGGGCGCCCTGGTTGCGGGTATTTATATTACTCGTGCTAGCCGTTAAAAAGGCAAAGCATTTACCTGCGTAATTAGGAAGCTCTTGTAGACACCGAGTGCCACAAGACCTCCTGCCATCTGGGCCGCCACATATGCCGCCAAATCCACCATAGATAGTTTGCCATTAGCCCACATCATCAGAGATACCGCGGGATTGAAATGGCCACCGCTTATGCTACCACCCAATAGAATTACTGCCAGGAGTGAAAGTGCAATGAGCACAGGACTGCCGGTGGCAATAATTACACTTAAAAATAAAAAGGTGCCCAGGAATTCTACACCATACTTGAGGAAGTCCATTTTCTACTACTGTTAGTAGAATAGAAATATGGCCCAGTCACATGCAACAGGTGCAGGATATACTCGCCAATTCCTGGTTGCCAAGACTACCGATATCGCCCTGACATCCCTCTACTTTTTCCTGTTTGCGCTCGGGGCCTCCGTGGGCCTCAACTTCCTTTCCGAATTCTATGAGGCCTACACACGCAAAGACACCCCTACAGAAAAATCCCTGACACGCCTCTCTTTTGAGGTGGCGGCCAACATATTCTTTATTGTCTTTACATTCTGGGTAATCCGGAATGTCGTGGAACGAATTCCCTTCCCTCTAGAAGGATACGGGGGATATACACACGCACGCCTCTCACTCCCCACAATTCTCGTCCTCACTTCTGTAACTATGCTATTCTTCCAAACCACACTCATGGACAAAGTCCGTCAACTCAATACACGCCTCTTTTCCGAACTCAAACTATCCGATACCTGGTTCGGCCGCTTCATGCAAAAAACGATTTAACGAGGGCAGCCACTTGCTGATGCACAGCGGAACCTTCGCCATTCCAATTAGACGCAGCACGAATATGAAATATCCGATCTCCGTCATATAATTCAGACCACAAGGGTCCCCCCTTGCCCCTCGGATTTCGTGGATCCGCGGCCACGAACTGGGCCACAGCCTGAGCCCCCACGGGAAGTTCGGCCATAGTCCAGCGACCCGAGGA